>ENA-OREC01001334-OREC01001334.1-marine-metagenome-genome-assembly--contig:-NODE-1334-length-12311-cov-13.134216_pt1 | contig 12311 bp, 5 predicted proteins | sample MGYA00248626_ERZ508543 | MGnify/ENA primary metagenome ERZ508543 (study PRJEB26211, sample SAMN05518279) | marine metagenome | isolation source: Puget Sound, Washington, USA | host: Bankia setacea... | reverse complement strand
TCTTGTCGTAATTCTTTTGAGTCAACCCTCATATTATGTTCATTGTATCCTGACGGGTTATTTGTGCAAATTGTATGATATATACATAGGCCTACAGTGCTGCTAGACAATTCGGTCAGCAGTGGTGTTCAATGTGCGCAAGAAGTAATGTGGCTTTTGAAGAAGTCATATACCTTCTACATGACAATTTTATTTTAACGACCCTCGTGTCCCAGAACATAAGCAACATGGGTACCGTTTCTTGCTCAATGAAACAACGCAGTCCTTTGATTGGGTTCCAACTGACGAGTGACAAGAATACACCGAGTCAGACGCGCTAACCAATGCGCCACACCCCTCATAGGGCCCGGATTCAACATTCATATATAACAAAGGAAGGAAACAACAGTTTGATACCAATTTGATATTTATTTCTTAATCATGATTCAACATATATTAGGTACAGTAACATTTTAAACGAAGTATTTTCCAACCATTGATTATGCATATATATCTGGCCAGGAATTCCGTAGAATCCTGTGATGTAATCTATGACGTCATATCCATTCGGTATTGGTCGTTATTTTAAGTAAAAGTGATTTGTTTTGTTATCTAAATATAGTTCATTTTTGAGTACAAATCTATTAGGGAACTATTTCTCGACAGAGTAAAATGTCTCCGAACTGCTTTCAATTGGAAAAATAACAAGCATCACCGAACCCTGGCTTTTAAATACATTAAATAATATATAAATAAATATGCTTGAAATTACATTTACATGAGATAATATATAGCAATGATAAACAAACTGAATTGATCATGACTGGTTCCCTTTGGGCATGCGCATAAATGACTTCCGTTACAATGAATGTCTATATATAGAAACAGTTGAACAGGAGATAAGTCTACACTCTGATCAAGCACGTAAATGGAATTATTTTCGGATAAAACTATCAGTCACGTTGATTGTTCTTTGCTACCATTTACAAATTCGATCTGAAAAAAAGACTTACATATTACGTCACTTCCGGTTAGTCATGATACATCTCAACAGGTCATAGTTCAAAGTTCAATATTGAGATTTTGATTTATTATCAGTAAAAGCTAATTCAATACGTTATCACTATAACTATAGTATGTACAATCGTTTTGTCTATACATTAACGTTTTGTACAAAATACAGACGATACGATATAAAAGTTATGGATCTCTAATCTATATTCTCTAACCATGATTTTAACTACAATTGTTTTTTCTTCAACATTTATTAGGTCTTGTTTCTTAACAAATTGTGGATTGAAAAAACTATGACGTATGTGACACAAAAAGACAAGAAAAATGTTCTCTTCCACAAAGATTTGAGCAACGTTTTGTAAGTAATTTCTTTTGCGTTATTTACAAGCACAAAAAAAACATGGACGAAACAATTTCTTGCAATCAGTCTTATTTTACCCACACATATGGTTTGTCATTATTACCTTTAATGTTTCACTATTGTGCATACTATTTAACGTCTACATGTCACAATATTTCAATTTTAAAACAATATTGATTGTCGTATGGTAATCACAGTACTACTACACCGAATTTTGACTTTCCGTTATAAAATCGTACATTTCCGGAGTTTTCCGTAACCGGGACTTCTTTTAATAAGGAGTATTAATATTGCTTTCCGACAAAATTCACAAACGCTTTTCAATAAAAGTAGTTCCCTTTCAATACAAAACCGGCTTTGTTTCAAATATTCAACACGTTACCAAAGCTATTCATTTTAACAAATAATAAAATTTGAAAATAGATCAACAAAAAACCAATGTAACAAAAACCGTTAACTTTGTTTTAAAATCACAATCAATTGTCAACTAGAAAATATTAAAACGTTTCTGTGGTGTAGACTACAAACTGCCCTTTTTAAGTGTAACATATTGGGAATAAGATCTGTCCTTATGAATGCTCCAAAGCCAAATATGTCATTTAAACTTTAAACAGTTATGGCCAAATCTTAACTAAATTTGGTTAATTGATAAGATAAATTAAAAGATTGGTTAACGACCCTGTTGAATACATATTGATAATGAGTGAGATATCAACAATAAAATATGAGATGCTGTCTTTCTAATCCTACCTACACTAACGTGAATTATTTTTAAAAATCTACAATGTGACTTTCGCCCGTTATACGGACATACACAAACGTTTTAATGACAATGATGAATAAAAATGCTAGAATAATAGTGTCTGGCAAACTTAGAGTAAAATAATATGAAACATACAAAAATGTCAGAGTGAATTCATATGTTGTTCTAAACGTTGCATCATAGTCTTAGCTGACACAGGAAGTGATGTCATTGTGTACAACCGCGGTGTCATATTGTTGTGTAATTCGTGGAAGTTGACGTCAATATATGACGTCATACTTACCAAAGCTGTTATTGTTGTTAATTTAACAAAACAAAATTTTCAAAAACTACACTGCCTTATAAGTACGCAAAGAAACTAGTTTTGTTTGGACATTAGCATCGAAATTAATAACGTCATGTACATTCTCAACAACAATGAACGACGATGATTGGCGAAGCAGATTTGAAAGCGTGAAAGGAAATGAAGAAAACTAAAACACGAACTTAAAAGTAGCTGTACAAATAAAAACCTGTTAGCGCTTGTAAATAATACTATGCGGTGATGTCCTTAAGTGATCTGACTGTAATATAGACCAAAGGTCACATAGCAACCTTGGCCTTTATTCACAGAGGTCATCTAAAGGTGAATACTGATCAATTTAGATTCATTAGAGAAAAAAACAAAAGTCAAACAGTTTATGGCATTTAAAAATAGATTGTTCATGGTGTTTTAAAGAATAAAATGGCGAATTTCTTGAAGAAAGAAAGCAAATCACATACACATAGCACTTTCGTGACTAACCATTAACTAGGACAAAGACAATTTATTACAAAGACATGATGTGTGCGATATTTGTACCTATTTGGGAATTAGATAATAGTAATAATAATTATAATAATATTAATGACAATACAAATATATTATATTACAACATAATATTGAATGGTTCAACATAATAACTTATTACATAAATTATGTTAAAGCTACATATATATACCAATATGTACAAGTTCAATTACAATGTGATAAAACAGCGTCCATCCAACATGTCATTATTTTACATGGTCTGATACAGTATGAGTTCTGTCATAACCTAATTAAAACAACATACCATCAACAATTCAACATAATATTCTGTCAGCCATAATGAAACCACCATTTATTCCGAGGAATGAGTTTTGCCCAGTTTCAAACGTATGCCAAACTTCACCCATGCCATGATCAGTTTGTTCGGTCTGTGCATGCGCAATGAACCATTTTTATAGTTTTCACGTAATGTTGATGTCTAAACAATTATGTTGCAACGATGCCAAAGAAGCGACAAACAAAATACGCGATGAGCTAACAATCGAGCTTGGTGTTGTGAGTATACCCTGAGTCGTAAAAGGCAACATATAGACACAGCATACAGTTATTGAGTTTCGAACAAAACTTAAAAATTGGTTGGTTACTTAATTTGGCAAAACACGTGTTCCCCATGCCAGAGTTTTATCATAGGCCTTAACATAAAACAAGTTTTCGGGCGCACACTTCTTTCATTGGAGCAATGCTGGTGTGTTTAATGACATTCATACGGTATTAAAACACTCAAAAATGACATGTATACAAAAATGACCGACAAACATCTTCATTTTCAAACCGATGAAAGTAAAAACTGGACGGATCAATCTTTTGTCATAAATAGTTTAAAACGCGATTTTAAACGGTCGCCTTAATATATGAGTGTAACATTTTAGTCATGTAAACAGTAAAAACCATCGGATGCAGAGTACTAGACAGACTGTTTGTCACAATAATGTAAAACAAAGATGTATCAGGACAAAATGTTTATGAGACCTATTCCTCCCTCTCGTCGTGGACATGAATCATTTCTTCTGTCACTCACTCTCTCTTTCATTTCTTCATTCTCTCTATCCCAGATGCACAAAAACGTTTTTTGTTCACGAACAGTGTGAGCAAAATGTGTTCGAGTTTATCTTATAACTATTTGTAATTTTTCACTAAACATTAAACTGCGTTATTGTCAAGAGATGCTGGATTAACAAAAGAGATGCTGTCCTACTTAAGGTATTTAATTAACTTTCGTTTAACATTTCTTGACATAATAAATATGACAACATTTGGATAGAAATGTCGTAAAAATCACCATCTTGCATAGTTTTAAACGATACACATTTCAATATCACATTTTAAAATACTGTTTGTTGTCTTAAGGAGCAGTTTGATTAAATGATAACTGTAGGATTGATTCACCTTTTTTTCTACCACAGTTACTATTCCAAGCATGTATGCATAATTAAATGTTAGAACTATTGTGTGTCCGAATTCTTGTACACGAGATATGACTGTTGCGCTAAATCTACTTCACTAGGCGTCCGGAAGCGTCATTGCATTCTTTCTTGGAGTTGTTGTGGCTGGTAGAACGCGTGACCTGTTGCGGCGGCGAGTTGTTGGGGGACGGCATATGTGTAAGGGGAGCCGGCGGTCATAAGGCCAGCTGTGGAGACGTAAGGGTAGGTAGCGGTTTCAAGCCCGGTGGCGGCGATCTGTGAACCGTAGGCGGCGCTATAGTCAATGTACTGACCTGTGGGAATAGAAACAAAGAACACATTACGTATGAGACAAAAGGATGTAAGTGTATCACACACAATATGATGAAAGAATGATGAACAAGAAGGAGAAGGTCATGAGGAGATGTTGTTATAGAAATAGATGATGAAGAAGAACAAGAAGAAAAAGTAGGAGACAAAGAAGGAGAAGAAAAAGAAGAAGTATTAGTAGCAGTAGTAGAGGAAGAAGAAGAAAAATAATAAACGAAGAAGAGAAGAATAAGAAGAACAACAAAACCAGAACTAGAACAAACAGACACATGAATTTTAAGTAAATCAGTGTTGTTGATGCGTGTAACGATAAACCGCATTTATATAGAGGTTGACACCCAAGTACTGTCAGTGCTTTGATTTTGATAACCGTTCTAGTGCGATTTCACTGCGTTAGTTCAGTTAACACCCTGTCTTTAACTGTTATAATTTTACAAAATAAACAACAACAACAACAACAACAACAACAACAACAGTGAAACAGCCAATGTGCCTTCAAGAACATAAAGTTGTGATGTATATGATTCTACTGTATGAGAAGTTGTGAAGTAAGAGCAAAGTGGGCTGTCTCTCAAACGTGTAGATGTTGATTATGGGCCAAGTGCAGCTATGTAAATGTTCATATTGTCATGTTTCAAATTAAGTCGCCGAAAATAGAATTGGGATAGGAATAACAGTGGAAAGGTATCATTGTACTTTTAAAATTCGGTGAAATTGTTAAAAGAAGTTTGAAAGTGGTTAAAGAGGTTTTGTATATGTACGGTTGGTTTAATTTGGTAGCTATATTTAATACAATCAGATTTCGAAAGTATATTGAACGAGACAATTCGACAGTCTACAGTATACATTTTGCAGAAACAAATAAATGTCGCATTTTATGGTGGTTGCTAGAGCTTCTAAAAGTGTTGGTTAAACTTTTTGCACTTCGGTAATCTATTTGTGTGAAGTCCGCCCACCCTAGCTTGAGATGTTTCGTAGAAAAAACTGAACATAAACTACACCGTCGACAGTTCTTTAGACAAAGTTAGAGTTACTAAACACTCATACTTATCGGTACACTACCTTAATATTTGTCGAAATTCAAATTTGATATGTTGCAAAACATAAACAAGAGATTCCACAGTTCCAGGTGATAGCAGACGACATATTCAAGACATCTGAATACGTTCTCATATATTGACACTTTGATTGATTTATGGGCTTCAAACTCATTTTACACGCGTTGAATATACTAAATTTGAAACTTATCAATAATTATTTGAAAGTTTTATTGGCATTTAGAAATTCTAAGACAGTTTGGGAGGGTATGAGGGTTTAACGAGTTAAGTAACATGGAAATAAGAACCGTGCACAGCCTCCCACCTACGCGCGTAACCGAATATTCGTTATTTATATGAAATAGAAGGTTTCAGTTTACATATTCTATGACTTCTTTGTGTTAGTTTAGTTGTGTTGCTTCTTTGTTTATCACAGAAAAATCGTTTGTATCATTATGTTACCCAAAGATTTTTTTTTTTAAATTTACAATATTTAATGAGGGTAGTGCATGCATGTAGATCACACGCTTTGCACATGTATGGACTTTTATGAGTTAAGTATCTAACTAAATTCATTAACGGCCGTGTTATGACGTTCACATATAACACACTCTTCGTCAGTTTCCGGACTATTTACTGTCGAAGACATACGGAAATTACTACACCGAGGTGGATCTACTTTGTCAGCACATATGATAACGAATACGTGCAAAGTAACACTCATAACTTTGAGGAGACTAATTTCGATATTGTCTATTTCGAAACACAACCCTGATGGCAGCGTATTACTCATAGGTGTTAATTATACAACTACTTCATTCTACTGATGTCATCACAAAGTGCCTACTTAAGTTTTAAGACAAAATTACTTCGGTTACTTAAAAGCAAACAGTTTGTCAGCTGTTGGGAGATGTGGAGTGACCTTTATTCTATGAGAGTCGGTTTTCATCGCAGTGTGTCCGACAACGGGTTTTATTTGCATTCCCGATTAATACATACACGCTTAAGTGTCATTTTATTAATAAATTGTCTGTATCTACTTGAGGGGGAAATTATAATCAAAGGAAAAAGTAGTCTCAAATGGGTGTAAATATGGTACTCTTAATGTGTTAGTCAAGATTAGGAACACGACGGGTACGTGAGCTATAATGCATCACAACGTTACAGAAGGATATACATGTATATATTAGTTGATAATAATATGTCCTTTCGTGACCTTGACATTAAAGCGGAAGGATATGAAATATACTTTACCTGGTGTAGGTGACAGTGGTGATTGGGTTGCCTGTAATGCTGCTGTTGCCAACAAGTTAGGGGCTGTGGCAGCTGTCATGTATGCGGAAGGATATACGTACTGTGGAATGCTGAAATCAGAAGAAAACAACAGTTCATTATACAAAAAAAGTAGTTCAACAACTATGACAAAAGGTGAAACTAGTTCTCTCGGTTTCTCCACAAACATCAAGGTTAATTATTTACAGACAACTTTAAATAGAACATATAAACAATTTATTCGACAACCTTCATAGTATATCTAGGCTGAACATGCAGCATATTTAGTGATGCAGACAATTAGAGTCGACAAAGCGATGGGAAAGTGCTTCGTCGATCGTTTACCTCTCGAAAAGAATTGACGCAAAAAGTAGTCCGGCGCCAATCGAATTGCAGAAGGAGCAGATGACAGCCAAAAACAATCAGCATAACATGAAGTAAAAATCGATAACAACCTCCTTGAACTGAGTTTTCGAGGTGCCAATAATCCATGTATTTACACATCATTGCCATGTTTTGCACCTCCAATACGTATTCTTACTCCGTCAATAGTAACACAATAGTTATGTCATACGTATGAGTGTTTAAAATCTCACCAGGTGCGAACTACTTTTTTATCTATAGAAAGTGAAGATAATAAATTAGACCCATCTATTCTTGTATATAACCCCCGCTTTTTCAAAATGTAAACCCATTATAATGTCTCAATCAACTATTCAAACGAACTACAAAACGCTTGTTTGTCTCGGAGAATAAAGCCTTTGAGCTTCATATTCTAATTTATGACAAATTCATGGGCAAATTCCGACGGCAAATTTAAGAGCTTTGGGTGGGAAAGTGTACGTGTTTTATTAAATTATCAGGACAATTCAATATACTTTCATAAACACATAACCCCAAAGGATTCCAAAACACAATGAAAACGTGTTCACAGAAGTTCAGTGACGTAAATTCATGTGACCTACTTTGTTTATCCAAATAAAATAGAACAATAGACAACCATTTGATTTACACTAGCACCATCTTTAGTTGTTAAAATGTATTTGAATTTATTTGTTTCGTATCTTATTGCAAAATATAAGCACATGGTTTTACTTCATTAGTGGTTTCACATGCACCGTGTCAACGTTGTCCGAAATCTGGTTTAAATCAAATACCATTCAAGTTATACAAATCAATAAATGAAAACTGTTATAAAAGTTTTTTAATCATACAATGTTCATTTTTTGACAAGTAATAATTCATTTCTGACGGATTAAAGGATAAATGAGGTTGTTGAAATTCACTATATTGTTTAACCGGTGAGATTATACAACCGCCGTATTGTCTAGCACCGTAAAACCTATGCTTCATAAAAATCGCGTTTTCGATGTAGTAGCTGTCTGATTTAGTGAGTATGTCAACATATTAATACCATATTCGACAGGTGCCAGTATTTGTTCTTAACGTATCGATTATTTAACGCCCAATTTCCCGTTTGCATCTGGGTTATTTCATTAATATCAACCTCATCTAGGAAATTTGACATTTTATTTAACAAGTGGTCAATATGACGAGGGTAATTTGAACCCTGACACCAACTATGCTATAATATGATTCCAGAGTTCGTATCTATAACACTATAACAGTTTCAGCGAAAAGAATGTGTTCAGAATGATCAAAACTGTAACTCAACCCTCCTCAGAAACGAGGCATGTGTATCTTGCATTTGAGCGGTGAAAGTTCGCACCCAGTACACACAGAACAAGTGCAGTAATAACACAATCAAATATTAATTTAACCTTTAATCATGTAGAAATCTGCCACTGCCAGGTAAACATATCTGCATTTTAAAAAGCAAACTAATTCCGATCTGCAGATTCATGGAATATCATATTGTTGTATTCATTTATAATTTACAGGTAGCATCGGTGTTCAAGTAATTCAAGCGTGAGATTTTAATTGTATTCAAACATGAACATCGTATCATATAGTTTGTATTTGTGTTACGGGGTGTCAACTTCCATAACTGTTTCAAGTTTCAAGTATGCACGTTTTCAAGCAGCAGCAGCGCTGTCATGTAATTGTTTGTAAGTAACATTGAAAGAATTAACCTAGACGTAGGTACATTTGTTTTAATTGCGTTCACCCCGACGTGCAACCTTGAGTTTTAAAACAATGTACGACTTTCAGACTAAACGGCTTAACGTGTGAACACATTCTGCGTTCATTTAGGGACATGGTTAACCAGAGTTTCAAGTTCTAACAATCGTCAACCGGTACAGTGCCCTTCTAATCCATTAATCCGGCTGAAAATCCTAGATTATCCGAAATCAAATTGACCACCAATACAAACTGTCCATATTACCGGATAAAGGTTCTTTTAGACATGGATTTAAGGATTAGTGACAACTTTTATCAATGTTTGGCTCTACAAACAATAAGAATTTAACAGTAAGTTTAATCATTTAGAAATGTCAGTACATGGTCGTTTTAGAAATGACGTAAAACACACCGAACATTCAGCCGATCGGACGTCGATTCGGACAAAAGAATGGGGCTTTTTAAATGCGGAAGGAATGCTTTTTATGTGGAATGGTGACGTTTTGACGTATTTAATTCAGGTCGTTACACAAGTTTAGTGACTTGGGTCATGGACACATGTACCGTTAAATTAAATATGTACTTTTACTCATTTGAAAATCATGTAAATGAAAAGTGATGCAACGTCCGACTTTCAAAAAGCAAAATGTTTTGAATCATCAGTATTGACCACACAAGAGGGGACACACATATACATGACTGTTTTAGAATTAGTTTTAATGTTTATACATTCTAATGTTTCTTGGTTATAAGCTAACATTGTCCTTGATGCACTCATGGTTGCGGATAGAACCGCCATCACACACATTCATATTCACTGAGATAGAATAGAAACCAACCATCTATATCATATGTTGGCTCTTCTTTTGAAAATCCGAATTATTTCCAGGAACAAAAAACTCAAAACAAAAAAAGGTCTCTTCGGGTTATTCAAATCAATTCTGATTCAAGAAAACAAAAGTATAAAACAAAACCAAGCACACAAGGCACACCTATGAACCTGTAGTCTCTTAAATCTAGAAAACAAGTGAAAGCATATTGATTTGAAGTCATCATATTTCAGATTTTTAACACGTTCGAATATTAAGCTTGCGCGTATCAATTTCAAATCAATTCCTCGTCTGATAGGACTAGATAATGTCGTCTGCAGTAAAAGAATAGTCTGCTGCTGACTCTTGATCAGAAATTACACGTTGACAGGCGCCACACAAGGAGATGGTAATAGACGTATTGTTGAATGTTTATTATAATGATGGTCACTCATCGATACGTGTATATTACCACTAGGTCACTCATCGATAGGTGTATAGTACCACTAGGTCACTCATAGATACGTGTATATACAACCAGGTCACTCATCGATACGTGTATAGGACCACTAGGTCACTCATCGATACGTGTATAGTACCACTAGGTCACTCATCGATACGTATATATACAACCAGGTCACTCATCGATACGTGTATATACAACTAAGCCACTCATCGATACGTGTATAGTTTCAACGGACCAACTTTGGTTCCAACACATAGCAAACATGGAAGTCAATGACTCATAGTTCTCCAGAATAAAGTACAATATGATTATCAAGGAACACATATTATTTCAGTTCTGTCAGGCAGGTAAATCGGGGACATTTTCTTGTCGACATTCCAATAATCAGTTTGAGTTTGAGTTTGTATTCTTTTGATAAAAAAAACCTTCCACAATGTTGTTTATTTAACTTAATTTGCTCACAAACACTTTACATAGTCCGCATGAACGACGTATGAACAAATACCTTCAGTGTTCAATGTCTACAAACCCTTATATTATTGAAGTACAACAAGCTTAATGTCAACGCACGGGTAATCACTTTCTATCACACGGCTGATTACATATAATTAAAGTAATCTCTAAACATAATTAAACTGATATCGAAAAGTGATAAACAAAAACCCTGATTCCGTTCTTAAAAAAACAACATATTTGGGTATCCTGTATTTGATTTGAACAGTTAGCGGAAAACATTTATATACAACAATGTGGTTCAATGAGATACATTCTAAGGAAAGGGCAATGTAATGACAACGTACTTAGTTTAAACTGAGTTCTTAGAAAGGAGATAACGTATGTATACAAACAACTAAAACATGATCGGTTCAAGGAAAAACTTGACATATCACAGAAAAAGGGGGCTATAGAAAATAGGACGTTCGAAGACTGTGGTTTTAATCAATTAAGAGTAAGTACTGTTCTCTGAGTTAAGAACAACGTGGTCAAAGAATCACGTATGCCTGGCATGACACTATTCTAAGTGGGTCGTGTTGGGTCGACTTTCAAAGACACGTTCTCTTTATGAATTGTTGACAATGTAACAAATGTGTCTTCCGCTGATTTTCTAATACAGGAAGACAAGTAATATATTGATATGTCATAATGGTTTCCTTAACACTTGATAGGAAGCATTCAGTTTAGTGGCCTATTGTTTTCTGGTTCCCATTATGTATTGACCAAGATGCCTAAGGTGGTCCGAATGTGGGGACTCGGATATCGGATACCCTTCGTGTTTTTCGACCATTTCCATACCACATGGCGCCACATGATACATGGACATGTCACGTGATGTGATTAATAATAGACGGAGTGGCACGTAGGATTGACATATCTTTTTTGCTAGACAGAACGTTATGTAAAGAGCATAGATTACAGCCAATGAAAGGACCCACTCTCCAGATTGTTTCGGAAAGCATATAACACCATTGATAACACTAGCTTAGAAGAAACGAGAGAAGAAAACAAAGAAAAGATTATTTTTTTCAAACAATCCACCAACGTATGTATTTAATTATTCCACTCAGTCCGTTTTTTATTCGTTAATGTATTGCGTTTTTTATAATTATATTATTTGCCAGAAACAATCATTTGGACGGTATAACTTAAGATTGTCTACCGCATAAAGTACACTGACGTGATCAAATTCCAAGATCTCTGATGATACTAAAGGACTGTGTGTTATTCTTTAATTTTCAAAAATCAATCATCAAAGATAAAACAACGATAGTTATCACGCAGACGGGGTACATTTTCAACCTCATACTTTCAGATTCATTTCACTGCACTTTTAAAACGATAAAAAGTTCGTTACTCTTTTAACATGCTGTCATTATACCTTTATCACGAGGAGAAGGGGTTTTAAGAAAGGTAACAATGTTTTAAAGTATATGCCATATTTTAAACT
>ENA-OREC01001333-OREC01001333.1-marine-metagenome-genome-assembly--contig:-NODE-1333-length-12316-cov-13.753738_pt1 | contig 12316 bp, 5 predicted proteins | sample MGYA00248626_ERZ508543 | MGnify/ENA primary metagenome ERZ508543 (study PRJEB26211, sample SAMN05518279) | marine metagenome | isolation source: Puget Sound, Washington, USA | host: Bankia setacea... | reverse complement strand
CCATTGGCTTGCCCTCATCAATCTTGTTATACCTGTTTTGATTCCCTATGAAGTTTAGCTGTAATTGGAACCACAAGGATTAAGTCTCTAGAAAGCCCGTTAATGCATACCTGACTCATTCCAGTACTCCTCATACTGTGTACATGGAGCTGGCTGGTTCAACATCTGTGTTTTATGTCTTTTTTAGATGTTTCTTGTAAAACTTGCATTATTTGGGGGGAGAGGTGTACAGTACTTGTTGATACGTCTCTCTTGTCCCGAAATACTCTAACGTTATTTAATAGCTCTTGGTGTATTTTTATACCATTACTCAGCAATTTATATTGGTGTTTGTTTATTTTTGAGTTGTAGATTCTACATGTTTAATTTGCATGAAAAAACAGCTAGGGCATTAGTAAAGAGATTTTGAAGAGACCGATATATTCATCTTTTAAAATCACTACCAAACATTGATTTTAACTCTCCATGCTACCCTTTTCTTCTATTTGTCTGCTCCCACTTCTTGAACACAAGACTCTTATACTTAGTTATAGATAAAGGGTCACACAAGTGATGTATTTAGTGCAGTATATACTTTGAATTGAAACAACACAGAATGAGACAGCATACATGTTCTTGGAACCATATGATTTACATTGTTGCGACTGTAAGCAGTATATTATCAACCATCAAACCATACCAACTTGAATGTTATAGTCGATGTCAGTTTGTATTATATTTTAAAGTCATACATTATTCTTTGATGTGATGGAAAATGTGTTGTCAGAACCGATATATGTATGAAACAGTTAAACTTTGTTATACACTGACTTGCAGAGAATAATCTTGAAAGGAAATGTGTGTAGTTTGCTATATTTAAAGTAGTTTACACATTAGGCAGAGATACATTCAGTTAAGAATAATAAGTCTTTAGTCTCAAAACTTACTTTCAACAAACAAAAACAAAATAAACCAACATAAACTCCAACTCTCCAACCCATGCAATGGAAATGACATATCACAGTATATCATAAAAGCAGTTAGTTATTACGTAAGTGTACTTCTGAGGGATTGTTTTCAACTTCAAGCAAGCATGCTGGATGTGTAGTTTTGTTATCACTAACTTGGGAAACATGCATTTTGTTTGTAAACTTATGTCATTCAACAGAGGGCATTACAGTAAAAATATAGGAGTGGTTTCAGAAGTATGGTCGGTAAAAAATATGACAGATCTCGACGCAGGACACTTCCATAACGCTTTGGAATTCTGGAATTTACAGGAATTTGGAATGGGGAGAACAATGAATAGAAATAAATATTCAAATTATGTAACAGCAAACTAAAAGCCAACCTTGAAAATCTAGAAAATCTAAATTATAGACAAAAGGTTTTACAGGAAAATAGATATAATGGTGTAGTATGTACTTGGCCTTAAACTAATTGATTACCAGTACACTTTATTGTGTTGCTATCTAGCTAAAAATCATACACTTGTGACAACAAACTTATGTTTACTTACATTAATCAGTTTGAAATATGTATCAATTGGTTGATTTCCAGAAACATTTTCTCCCTGAAAAATTGATAGCTTTTAACTGGTTAAGTTGTTACCTTGGCGATTAACACGTAAATTACATCCGGTTTAATTATCATGCTATTATTTGTGAACGCCTTATTGGAAATGTCAGGAGTGATTGTTGTTTTATAGTGGGGAGGTTGGGCAGAGTTGGCAATCATACAGATAGACCGTATTATTGTGTCTGTAACAATTGTGGCAATTAGTCAGTTAAATATGACTTACTGATTTTGTTTTGAGTACTTGATAGAAATACAATTTTTAATTATTTTTTTATAAATAAATTGTTCTTGTGAGCTAGATTTTTATGTGTTACTCAAGTTATATTGGGTTCATATTAACACCAGTACTGCTATCTAAACTACTTTATAATTCCCTTTGAACACTTTGTTCAAAGAGAGAGAAAATGTTATACTTTGTTGTGGACAATGCTTTCTTAATCGCTATTCTTATAATCATTGATATACCTGATGTTACCTGAATATATATTACAACTGGTAAAAATGTTACAAAATTAAGACCCACAAAGTCCCACAACATTAACTGAAGTAATAAGGCATACTCATGTTGAGTCAGTAGGTATGGTTTTTCATATCTACTATATATTTAGTTGTTTAGTCTCATGTTGGAATTGAAACTTCTAACCTTGTCTATACACATCTAAGACAATACATGGGAGATAGTAGAGATACCTATTGTTCACCAAACTTACGACATGTGCTGTAAAGGTTTTCCATGTCGGAGCATTTTGGGGGGCGGCCAAGATGTTGCCATAGATAGTGAATACTACAAGATATTTTTTGGTAAAAGTGATGTTTACAATGTTTACTGAGAGGACGGTTGTGTTTTCATTAATGCTTTCGTAAAAATAGGTGTAAGTAATTAATGCGTTGATAAATTTTAGTGGCAACAGGACTTATTTGGTGTTTTTATCAATTGTGACTATTTTGAAATATTTCTTGAAGATGATGGGGTGAGGTTGATAAAATAAAAAAATGACTAAAATAGATAAATTTAGTGAACGAAGGAGGTTTTACGAATATTTGTGTAAAAGTTTATGTTACTGTATAAGATAGAAGGTGCTTTAGAGTCTCCTTGTGAAGATGAACATAAACATAAGCACGGTGCTTGAAGCTTGGGTATAGCAGTCTACACAGTATGCCTGGTATTCTGTGAGTGGAGAGGAATGGGGGGGTTGTATCAAAGTTATTGTGTGTGTTAGTGAGCATGTGAGAACCTAGTGATTTGTATTTGTACAGAACATGATTGCTACTATAGTACATGTTAAACCAAACACAAGTACAAACAAACAAGAAACACTTGGACTACATGTACTTCCAAAAGAGCAAAGCCAAGCTGGAAAGATGTATTTAGAGCACAAGTTAGTTTAAATACTGGCATACAGTACCAAATGGTTTAAGAAACGATCTTAGGGTTACTTTATCGTGGGCCAAAACTGAATATCAAAAGATCAAATGACTTCAAGAAGTACAAACAGTGGCAAAATGAAACTATTATTGAGTTCAGAGAGTAAGCACAAACAATCAACTCGTTTTCAATGTTGTCTGATGTTCTTTTGCTTAGTCCTATGATTTTACATTTCATACATTTTGTTGTTTCAGGTATGGGGCTGGGGACTTCCGTAACTTAAAAAGACGAGCATAGATTGGCCATCTGCTAAAAAAGGGGATACAAGTGAGGGAACCAAACACAACAAGGACTCTTAACTTGAACACTAGTACTTAGATCAAGTTCTGGACCGAGTCCTTTGTAAGGGTTAATCTGCTGTGAAACATGGCATGCCCAGTAAGTATAGACACTGCTAGTTTGCATCTTAAGTCTCCATTCACTGTTAGAGATTCAGTGAATTTGTTAGTTTAAGTCTATCAGTGTAGTACAAATTAATCTCACTCTTTTGTGGATTTTCGTTACTTAAATTTCCTTTTGATTTAAGTTTTAAAGATAAACCTGGCGCATCCGAAAACATTTTTTTAATCGTACGATATTGCTACAGGAGCTTTAAACAACATTTAAAAGACCCCTAAGTTTACATGTATTACATGTATACGTACGTTCCCATTTTTAGTAGATACAAACCAAAACATTTTTGTTTGCGACGCTTTTTGCTCACGTCCAACATTCACCTATAATTTATGCATATCATCTTATAATTTCTGAACATAGTAAATGTCCCAAAACTTCAGCAATTTTATGAATATTTAAAAACTCCGTTTTCAGAAATGTAGGAAGAGATATATTCTGTCTATACGTTCATTATGTATATTTGTTGTTATATTAACTGTCTGTTATACGTTCATTCCTTTTCTTTAATATAAAAAATGAGCATAGTATTACTTTAAAGCATGTTTTACATTTATATTTGACCTAAATGTCTTTTCAAATCATGTAGCATATAATATATATATATATTGATATAGTTTCTAAACTTGGTTAAACAATGTAATGGGACAGACATAAAACTGTTTTGCTAAGAAATATCTAATTAAGAGCCAAACATGTAATATTAGAATATATATATATACACACAATCTGGCTTGTTTTCCTTGTTTATACTAGAACATTCTTGAGTAATAACATGCCAAATTATGACTCACCTCTAAGATGATTGTTAGGTTACTAAACCCGTTATATCAACACTACCAACATCACACATTCTCATATATATATAGCATTTTATCAAGAGAAAACCTTTGTTCAACAGTGAACTCAGTTGGACAGCCAGTAAGTTTATGTCGAGTGTTGACTGATGACTTATAACTGCAGAGGGGTCCGGCCTAATATATTCCACTACGCTCACATGTCCTGCATATTTATATAATGTCAGAATGCAGCTAGAATGTTATATCTAAGGTCACAGATTTAAACCCTAGATTGGACACCCAATCAAAACAATCATTTTATAACTGATATTCAACCCACTAAAATGAACCAATTATTAACAAGTTATGGTATAATCAAGTTGTCATACTACTAGTACTGCTATGCCATTTCTGTTTAAATAAAAAATAAAATAAAGAAGAATAGAAAAAAAGAAACTTAATTTCTGTTACTTTACAGTTTATTAGTTACACTCAGCATATGTACACATAGCTATGTAAACTGTAATTTCTGTTACTACTACAAGCCTAGACTGAGCTTTGTACTCATGTTCAGCTTGTATCATTACACATAAAATGCAAGATGCTTTGTTTGTTTTTAGCACTAAGTCATGTTTCCAGGTAATAACAAGGTAATATACAATACTCAGTGAGACTGCTTGAGACAGAATGAATTTGACAGTTAAATACATATGCCTGTCTCCTGTACCTTCTATGTGGAATGCAGCATTGGAAATAGACTTACTTAACATGTAATAGTATGATTTAGGATCAGGTGACATTAATAGTATACAACAAAATGTTAGAACCCTTTATGTTGCTAGTTATATATGAATCTCTTTTTGTTTATTTGTAGAAGTAAAGGGAACTTGTGAATTATCCAATCCTGTTTGTTGAAATCTGAGCATCATGGTATGTGTATTTGTTACAAGTTAACTCTTATATATATATCTCATTCTGTTTATTAACTGGCTACTTGTTATGAGGCAAAATAGTGAAAGAAGTTTGCCAGTCACTGTGAAGACCCCAGCCACGTGTAGTCACCAGTACTGTTGGAAGTGTGGTTTTAAGTTGTGTGTATCCTTGATTAACTTAAATTCTGCTTAACCCAAACCGCTGGAGAACAGGAAACCCTGCCAAGCTAGACACTCTGTCTGGTCAAAAATGAACTTCTTCTGTACACTAAACCACCATTGTAAATGAAAAACAAAAAAACAAAAAAACAATTACACTTGAAACTAACCATTCTTCTAGTATTCAATTATACATTTCCATTCATTCATTCTTTTCCAGAACTACAACGATGGAGCTGAATTGTTCCTTGACATTCTTACTAAAGAAGAGAAGGAAGCCCTTCTCTCCAAGAAGATGGAAGCCATTCGTAAAAAGAATGACTGTCTGCGTGTAAGACATGAGGTGAGTTTGTCAGGTTGATATTTGATCCAGGGTGTAAAACTTTGTCCTTGGTGTTTAGATGTCCTTATATAACTACTTACTATAGCAAAGAATACATTGATCCTTATATTGAGGACTATCTACATGTAAATTGTAAACCAACCAGTAAAGATTGGTATAATGTCACACTGTTTATGGGATCTCATGGTCAACATCAGCAAACTCAAATTCAGTATTTTTAGAGAAAGTAGAGTTGCTTCCCTCACCATTCAGTGGTTCTAATCTGTTTAGTCAGCTGTATTAATCCTGGGTTTACTCTACACATTACAGGAGATACAGGCTGATAAACGTAACTCAGGTCCAATCCAGAAGACAATAACAACTGGACCTCAGACACAGCCTTTAAAACAGACTCAGGAACCTCCCCGACAGAGAACACAGTCTCCTAAAAAGGAGACAAAGGTATGTACACACAGCATGGCAGGCTGAACAGTATTGGCTCCATGTAACTGGCCAGAATTTTGGGTTTGCAAAAATGTGTGTTGTTGAACAATGGTTTATATGCATGTACTTTTAGTTCGAGTTTTATTTTTCACCCTTTAACATTTTAGGGAAAAAAGAAGGAGAATTAGCACAATTTAAAACTCTAATGTTAGTCTACTGTGCAAACCAGTCTTTTGTTAGTATATAAACTTGAGATCAATTAGGCATGTTGTCACAAGGCAGTATGGTTCATGTGTGTTTTATATGTATTTTTTTGTAGCCTCTCAATGGAGAGGAGTACAGATGGAAGGAGAACAAGGAACGTTCTGATAAATCCCCAGAAAAGAAGCCCCAAAAACCTGCTGCAGGCCGCGGCAAACAGCTCGCAAAGATGAGCAAAGAAAGGCTCAAAGCTCAGGTACAAATAGTGATCAGAAACATTAACAACAAATACAAGTTGTTTGATATGCTGACTGAATTCCCATTCTCAGTGATCTTAGATATTTGAAGAAAGAAGCACAGATGCATGATATTGCAGATGAGAATGCTGCCTTTTGGTTGTACTAAAATGTTTCCCTTCTTAAGCATGCGTTTGTTATGTTTCAAGCATGGTTTGAATGAATTAATTTATGTTAAAGCTAGTGATTTTTCAAATAGTTTGGCATGCACTGGTAATGTGAAGCTTTTTCATTATTCAGTACAGAATCCCTTTATCTACTTAGGACGATGACTTATATATATATATATGTCTGTTAAAATACAAAAGGAAAAAAGCATGACCTGTTAAATGTTCCTTTCTTCCTGAAAATCGTTAGCCAATCTTTGTTAATATTTGTTGATATTGTGACTCATTACTAACAGTAAAACTCTGAAAAAGAGGTGTTGAAATGACCTGCCTATTTGCATGTAAGATAAATCTCAAGTTCTGATGGTTACCTTTGTTCCATATGCATGTTTTGATGTTTGTTATTTGATCTTAAACAGGATATGAGGATCTCCCGATCACCACATGAAGTGAGTCAGTCGAGATCCATATCCATGTATGAAGACGAGAACCGGCCATTCAGACGGCAAGGTTCTCGTGAAAGTTCAGGGTCCGAGGGTCAGGGAAGCAGGCCTCATGAGTTTGAGTCTAGAATATTTCGTAGACAGACAGAGAAGCAAGTGACATTTGAGGATGAGAGGCAGTATTTCCCGCCCAAAGGGCAACACAATCGTGATGCCCCGCCTTATCACCGTCCCAACCAAAGACAGAATCGTCGTAGTTGGGAATACAGTGATGATAGGGAGTTACCCGTTGAACTTAGAAATAACCCCTTGTTGAGGAGTGGTAGTTTTCATGGAAGGGAACACAAACAGGATCGTTACCATGAACAACATGATCACCGGGGGCAACAGAATCGTCATGGCAACAATCAGAATCAGAATAGAGATTATCGTCGTCAGGGAAGTCACGAAGATGGACGAGATTATCAGAGAAATGGCTATGATAGGCGAGATAACTATCGTGATATAAGGGAACAATATAGGAAGCCTGATAATGAGGGGAAAGAGAACTCCAGAAATGGGCAAACTTTTGATAATCGTCAGTTACAGAGAAGTCAGAGTAGAGAGGAAAGAAAAGGTTTTGTAAGTAGCACTGTAGTTTCTTATGAACTGTAGCATAGATACTTGCATTGACCTGATTTATGAAGGTAGAGAGAGAAAAATATGAAACATCCCATCTAATGTTTAAGTGGGAAGCTATAAAATACGGTATAGCCGTTTCTGAACTATGAACATTGGATGAATAACCTATGCATGATCCATATAACCATTAAAGTTTGTCAAATGTTTGTCACATGACCCAAGGCATGCTAAACCATGGAACAGTTATTGATCAGTACAGAACCTGCTTTGTTCTGCATGTTTAAAGCCTCAGCAATGTTGTTAGATTGACTTATTTCCAATATTGCATTATTTAAAGAATCTACACTGTACTGATACTCTGATCCTTATAGTGTGTGGTTTAATATGTAGATGTACAGAGGTAAGGAATTAGATACAAATATAAGTTAACATCATCCTATATAATGTGGTAATGAAGGAAAAAACACTTTGTAACATTTACTATTTTTGTTTGTTAACAGTACACAGTGGTACTGATCTGGCAGATCCATGTTTTCAAGCAGACAAATAATTAACTATTTGAGCTGCTGTTACTAACAAAAGTGATTGACAATATTATGGACATTCTTGCAGACGGCACATTCTTTAATGTACTGTTATGTCCTCATTTATAGGGTCCCCCTCCTGACCCACAGTACAACTTCCTGTCAGATCGGACAAGGGATAAAGCCAGGCCGGACAGTAACGGAAAGGAGAAACGCCTCTCACAAGGTGAGAAAGAGAATCGAGGAGGGGACAAAAACAACAACAGCAGCAGCAGCAGCAACGGAAGCACCAGCACCAACAGCAACAATAAGGAGGCTTCAAGGAGACACCCTAAGAATTTCGGAGGAACAGACTTCAATAATGTGAAGAGTAAAATGAGAGAGGTGAAAGACAGACAGGTGAGTTAGTAACACAGTTTTGATCTATCCAGTGTTTGAATTGAGAGTATGTGCTGACAGTTTGTATTGTAAGTTTTGCTGTGTGGAAGAAAAATTCATTCATGTTCCTAGAAGGTTGTTCTGTCTACTACAGTGACTATGTGATAAAAGATTATGAAACTAGACGTAGGTTGGAAAGTGTTGTTGATAAAACCGCATTTATCTGTCTTATAGAAATCATGAGAATGTTGTAAATATTTTAGGACCACAGATCTCCACCTAAAACCAAGATGGATCTGGCAATGGTGATGACGGGCAAGGAGCGTCGACATTACAGTGACTGGAAGAACGAGCGAGAGAGGGTGGACACAGCACGTGTAGAACGCTCTAAAAATAACACAGGAGACTGGAGGCGATCCTGGGACACAGAAAAACATGAACAGTAAGATTTGTGTAGACATAACAATTATTACATTTTCTACCATTTCAAGCATGTTAGATATTTAAGTGACCCCTCAAAAGACATGTATTACTGACAGCTCTCTATCTCTATATATATATATTGTAATCTAACATGATCTGTGTTTTTGTCTGTATGAACAAAGAACAAAAATTCTGTGTTGATTAGCCGATATACAACGGTACTACTTTCTGGTGCGGACGGCACAGACCTATTATTTTAGGTCCGTGTTTCTGGCAGTTCTGATTCAGCGGAAGTAAACCGGCTACGGCCCGCACTAAAAGTAACCAACAGTTTAACCCTTTTAATTCGTTGCTGATCATGTTAGAATCAAAATGAAATATTAGATACCATCATATATCGGCTCATTAACAACTTAAGCCTCCGGCGTGGTTAATTCCTACGCATCAGAACTCCAAACTGTTGTTAATGAGCCGATATACAACTGTAATTCATATTTTATTTCTTAAATGAATCTCTCTCTCACCTGTAAAGAAGCCAATCCAATGTAATTTCATCAGCTTTATTGGAAGGAAAGCGCTAGTTTTATCCAAACATATGTTGTGCTATGTGTAGTGAAATGAAACATTGTTACAGTGATGATTTAACATTTGCACTGTTCTTGTTTTCAGAAGTCAAGATGATGGGTTACACATGGAGCCAAATAAGAGACCAGGTAGATGTGCGTGTCCCGTTTACTTATTTTGCTTTTTATCCTGTAGTAGTAGTAGTACAATGTGGGAAATTTTAACTTTCAAGAAAAGCAAACTTAATGTCATAATCTAGGCTTCGTCTATTGTACAGCAATTAAGCATTTCTCATAACTTTATATCTTTGGACAGATTTTGTTCATATTTACAGATAATATACCTTGTAACTAGACCTTTACGGTGACTCATATATGCTAACCTCTTCACCCATGGAAGATAATGGTCTTTACTATATAGTCACAAACATGGTGGAATATTCTAAAGTGCAATGGTTATTATGTTCATTATCTCGTCTTCTAGCATTCAGATGATAATTTTGACTTGATTTGAAGACATACTGTGAGCACCAGTTTTTAAACAATCAAGCAAAGTCTGAAATATGTAAGAACATGTAAGAAAAACAACAAATATGTAATGACATGCAAGAAAAACAACAAATATGTAATAACATGTAAAAAAAACAACAAATATGTAATAACATGCAAGAAGAACAACAAAATCTATCTAACCCACATTGCTGTAGAAACCTAGTATTTATACATAGTTATTTAGTTTGCCATGATACTCAAGTCATTTTATTTGCTGATTCTTGCATTTAGTTTCAGAACTCAAGTTATTAGCAGTAGTATTTCTTCATAAAACTGTATATCTATGTGAGCTATACCTCTGGTACAAATTGAAACTATTTTCCCAAGGCTCTAATATACAATACAAGTAATTAAAATATACTTATTAATACCCATATTTGTTCTAACCTTTTCTCTCTCTTTATTGTGAATTTACAACAGGTCTTTCAGTTTTTAAATGTCGTGAAAATAAGATTATAATGATAAGTACTTCTATAAACACTTGCCTGAGCCGGAGTTTTGACTGCAGTTTTTCTCACTCAACCATTCTAGATCTGTTACCTGTTAAAACCACACAAATAGTTATTGCGTCAAATCTGTACCAACTAAAATAATGATTTAGTAAAAAAAGTGAACAATGCTATTCCCATTTTCATCTCAAAGGAAACAATGAAGCATGGCCCATCATAATCTGGTTTGCTAAGAGATAATTTTAAATTGAAATATTTTATCTTACAGTTATGCAGCTTTGTTATGTTTTATTTAAACTATTATATCTATACTGTGTCAATTATTTTGTCTCTGTTAGTACAAGTGATATCTACTGATTTTTTGGCTGAAATGTCAATTGTTTGCTGCATATGGCTATTATTATTATTATTAAGTTTTGTTGCTTTAAACAGTGATTTGTAATTTATTGTTGTTCTCAGTTAAATTGTTAATTGTCAATTGTTTTCTCTATAGACAATCAAGTAATCACATACAACATATTATGTTCTCGTTTTTATAAATATTCATGTACTTGTCTGATACAATTTTATTCATGTAAATTCTGACCAGTATATATTTTGCTCAAATACAGTTGAAAGATGAACTTTTGAAATAGGTTTTCTAAATGTTGAGACTTTCGATTGTATGTGTTTCACATCTTACCTGATAACTTGCACAGTGTAAACAGCAAAGTAAGACTATGAACTTACTGTACAAGGTTTGTGACTTGCTTACCATTGCCATGTTAAGGTTGTGATTCTTATTTTGAGGTATATATGGAATTTGCCATCAATAATTTCATATCTTGTCAAGCAACACTTTCCTCCAGCTATTTACTTGAGTTTAGACTTAAGAAACAGATTTATCTCATAAAGTTCAGCCTTATCTTATGATATATCATTTAGTAATAACTACGTATATTTTAAATGTACATATGTGTAAAATTGAATTTATATTTTGACCGAGAAATGAAGGTCTATTATTTTACACAAGTGTTAAAGCAAGGTGATATTAAGCAAGGTGTTAACATCAAAACGAGTGTCCAACCTTCATATTCAAATTTAGAAACACAAATTCGCATTTATTGCAAGTCTTATCGAGGCGCGCAGGCCAAGATAGAAACTGTCTTCAAAAATCAAGTCTGTTAAATTGTAGGCCATTGTTATTATAGTTGTCAAGTGCTATCCATGTACATATTATTTAATTCAAGGTATTTGGGTTATTTGTAGCAACTTTTAAAATTTGAAAATTTTGCCTCAAAATAAGAATCATAATCTTTAAAGCTGATTATAAAATAAGTATGTAGAATTGAAAAATTGATATGAAATAATGGAGAATGACTCATACCTACCCATACATGTTTGTTAAATTATTGGATATAAGAAAGATGTTATTTTACTTTTAAAGCTGGTCGTATAGGCAGTGGTAGATTTGATCGCGGGGAAAGAGATGAGCGCCAGCGCGGTGATGCTCCCGGTACAATGAAAGGTAGTTGCCTAGCAACTAGTCAGACCATTGCCGCATGGCGTGTACCATAGCACGATACTTTATAACCTGCATCATGACTTAAAAACCAACCATTATATGTAGTAGTTGTCTCATCAACTTACAGTTATTTATACCACATTATGATACTATTATATCACTGTATGCCAGTACCATGCTAGTTTCTCAATCTATACACATGTAGATATAATTACACTCTTGTATAGAGACTGTAAGGATGGC
>ENA-OREC01001332-OREC01001332.1-marine-metagenome-genome-assembly--contig:-NODE-1332-length-12317-cov-12.507271_pt1 | contig 12317 bp, 7 predicted proteins | sample MGYA00248626_ERZ508543 | MGnify/ENA primary metagenome ERZ508543 (study PRJEB26211, sample SAMN05518279) | marine metagenome | isolation source: Puget Sound, Washington, USA | host: Bankia setacea... | reverse complement strand
TTTAGTGCTCTTATTCTAGCCTATGAAACTTGTTAGAAATAAATGTAACAAGGATTGAAAGCAAGATGGCCCTATCTCCTTTTGACTTTAATAGCACTCATCGCTTTTTAGGCAAAAGAAGTTCAATATTAGGTGTTTCCTGTGTACACAATATTTTACAATTCAGTGAACCTTGAATGCAAAAGGGGTTTCTGTTTTTTAATTCAGTAACACTTAAAACCCTTTGCTAAATTATAAAATATTGAGTAATGTATTCAATGGAGTTGAAATTTATATGCTATATCAACATGGAAAGAAAACCTCACACCAAGGCTAATGGCACTCTTACACATAATCTAGTATCCAACAAAACTTCCTAGCAAAACTATATGGCTAGATGAGGTTATATAAACATGGTATATTACAAAACACCAGTACCAAGGTAAAATTGACACACATTTCCTAAAAAGGGCAACCGGTTTTATGGATAAAAAGACACAGACAGAAAAATTGCACTCTAAAAAATTAATAAACCGGGCAAATGGATCAATAAAACTACTAAGGATAGACCTTTTTGTAACGTCCCACAGAAAAATGACAATTTACATGTTTATTTGATGCTAGGCACATATTATGCACTTTACCGTCTACATTCAATAAAGCTGTCATTACTACAGAATAGTAATAAACAGACAACAAATGTGAATACTCAATAGGAAAAAGTGTTAGATTGATTTTAAAGGTAAGTAAAACACTTGTGTCAAAGTTGTAAGGTTACTATTTTTGTATTTTTACTGAGTTTTTGTGCCAGTAGTTTTGGACATTGATGGTAGTATGTATTAATGAGATAGTTGTTATACATATAGGCCATATTTTTGAGTCAATATCAATCAATCCAACTGTACAGTGAAAATGTAATGAACCAATAACACTCACGTATACATGTAATTGAAAACAATGATACAACCTAGTAACCAAAATAAATAATAAACACAATTCTAAGTATATGCAATTATAAGTTTGTGTTAGTAATGGAACCACTATGTACAAAACACCATGCGTTGTTGCAATTGTGTGAGAGAAAAAAACCCTAAGAAAATAAGACAGCAAATCATAAAACAATCTTCTATACTCTAGGATTTTTGAAATATATAATATACATGTACTGAGAGTAGATTGAACGGCTGGATACATAAAATTCTTTTGTTCACCTTGGCCAGCAGAAATTCCTACAGAAATATAATTCATCACTGCTGATATCTCACAATATTTAAAAAGCAAAAAACAGATGTTTTATATATAGCAATTATCCCTGTACTTGTGCTATAAAACGTTCTTTTTCATACAACAATGAACAAAATGCCCTACCAGTAAGTCACTGCATAGAATCAAGTTAAGAGGTAAGATACATCTGAGATCAATAGATGTTGAAAAAGTACCTGATTACTACAAATGCTGAAATCTCATCCAAGTTTCATTGAATACTGTATGCAGTTTTGCCAACAGATGCCGGAGCATAGGCCATGACAGCTTCAAAACGGTTTAAACCTTTCACCAAAAGTCGAGAGCATAATGAATAAAAGTAACCATGCAGTAGTAACACAAGTGCCATTACTCTTTACTATATCAAAGTTTGCCATTACTCTTTACTATATCAAAGTTAATCTACTTCACAGACAGAACATGTACTCTATGATTCCTAGCATGCTAAACCTGGCAAATATCCAAATATAGCATGGTATTCAGTTTAGAAGGTCAGGTATCATACACAGGACAGTATTCATTTATCATTATACAACAACTAGTACTTTACCCTAACTATTCTCAAAATACTGTGACCTTTAACCTGTCGGAGATGCTTAGATGAGCACTTTGGTATGAGACATGATAGACCGGTAATATGAAGGCTGAAGTCTGGAAAACATGTAATTATCTAGCAGTAACAACAGTACATGTATAGGTAGCATAAACAATCATTTTTACAAATCTTAACAACTGTTTTAAATGTTTGTTTTTATGTTATAAAGTCTTAATTACCAGGTCCTTTGTAAATGCTAACAAGCAGTAAGAATTCCTGATATTTTAAACAATTTACAACATTTATAACTCAACAACGTTTTGATGGTAAATATTAAAACGATTGTAGCAAAAACGATTGATAAAAATATCTTGATTTATCTGACACAACGACACATGTACAACACACATAAGTTGGTCAACAGTATCTCCTGGTAAGGCTTTGCAAGCTTTGACATTTTATCACTTTTCTTTGATGTTTAAAAAATATTAGAAAACAATGTTACTGTAAGCAAACTCTATTTAGTCCCTGGATTATTTGTATTATGTATTTCCTGATTTATTAACAGTACAAAAAATTATTTAAAAAATGAGCAACAATCTCTCAGTATATAAAATACTGTTAGGGGTGCTCACACATATGTGTTAAAAAAGTCATAAACTAGGCTATCAATTTACTGTATTCATGAATATCAATTTGTTACAAATTACCTTTTTTTCATAGCAAGTAATGCAAGTATGTTAACTTAATTATGACTTGAAAGTTCTCAGCAATGTGCAGTTCTATGCTCATTTTTAAATCAATATGTCACATTAAAATGACATTCTCCAAACAATTCAATATTCAAACAGCATAACAATTTAAAAAGTATTAACAGTTTAAAAAAAACATCCTGAGAAAGTTTAAGGCTATGCAAGGATAAAACTCTTGACTATGTCATAACGGCCAGGGAATGATCCATTCTGTGGAGAGCTGCATAGATTGTTTGTATGTATACCCAGTCTGGTATGTACAGTTGGTGGTTTGTATATAAGTTTATTTTGTAAGCAAGTCGGACATCAACTGCAGGTTACTGGTTTGCTAAATATGATGAACTGAAATATATAACAAATGGGGTCAGCATAATTCATCTAGCGGTATAACAACATACAGTTAAAGCTCTTTAAATGGCATTTTTTATCATATACATCGTGAAGAATAAGTTTGATTTGCAGTATACAAATGTTTAATATCATAAAGTTATGTGAATGAATGGGTAAATGATAAAAATGATTTCATTGAGAAACAGATAACAACAAGTACTAGCAATGTGTAGTAAAAAAAAGTCATGTACGTGGTTTTTACACTAATACTGTATTACAACTTGAATTCATCTAACCTGGTTAGGCTCATGTAAAATTAATAGAACATTTCAACAACACAGCAGATGTACTTACACATATGTACACCCTGTATCAGCATAGAGGCTGTCTATTTGTACTGTTGTAGAAACTTAAGGTGGAAATCCTTAAACTTTCCCAGTACCGCTTGCATCTCTTCTAGACGAGGCAATATAGTAATCCTGAAGTGATAGGTACCTTCTTTCTCCCCAAAACCACTCCCTGGTACTGTACATATACCAGTCTCCTCTAGCAACTGTAAACAATAGAAGAAGTCAGGTGCCTCTCCTTTAGCTTTTGCTGCAGCAACAGCCTTCTCTGGCAAATATATTCTCGGGAAGGCGTACATTGCTCCCATAACCTCATTGCATGAGATACCTTCTATAGAGTTAAACAGTTCAGTAATCAGGGTAGCTTTTTTCTTAAGAAGCGCCAGCACCTCTGTTTTCTCCTTGATGAACTGCTCATAAGATGGCTCTCCTTTTCTTGGTGGGTTGACCACTGTGTCGATTACAACCTGTCCCAGAATCGGTGGACACAGTTTGGCAGAAATTGACTTCAAAAGAATAGCCTTGACATCAGGTTCCAGGTTAACGATTTCAGCATACCCTCCTCTGAATCCACATTCACCCATGTACCCCTTAGATGCGGACATAAACGAGGCCAGCTCCATCTTGGAATAGGGTTCCCCCAATTCAGTCAGGACCTTTTTGAAAGAGAAGAACTCTGAACCAGCTGCGTAGACATTGTGTTGGTAGACTTCATCAGCAAGTACCATCAGTTTCTCTTCATAGGCAAATTTAATGACTTTCTCAATGTTGTCCCTGGACAACACCTGACCAGTGGGGTTACCTGGATTGATAACGCAGATAGCCCTGGGTTTACACTTTCCTTTAGCTGCACCTATAGCTCTCTTCAATTCATCTACGTCCAAACTCCACTTGTTCTCCTCATTCAAGTAGTATGGTACCGGGTAAGCGTTGAATTCTGTGAGCGTGGCAGAGTATAATGGATACTGAGGTACAGGAATCATGATACCAGCTTTCTCATCACCATCTTTACTTGTCATAAGAATGTTGAGGACTGTCTTGATTCCATCACTAGCTCCTGTACTGAGAATGATATCTTCCATCTTGGCTGGTTGGCCATCTCTCTCAGTTATATAACTGGCAATGTCCTGACGGATTACATCTATACCTGGGGAAGCACTGCAAAAAACCCAGATATAGATCAATACAAAAGTCCTAAATAAATTGAACTGATTCTACCATTCAAAGTGCCAACTTGTAACAAACTTGTCTTTTATTATCTATTTGATTGTAAGATCATATAAGTTGTCATCAGTAACTGTCTCATTCTGAGTACATGTATATCCCTTTTGTATTGATCATTTTCTCATTATGATTAAAAAATGAAACTTTTCACAATTTTGATTATGGAATGTATTTAGTGTCTAAAACAATTCCTTATTGTTCCTTATACATCGCAATTGAAATTGTGTTTAAGGAAAACTAAATGCTAACCTGTATGAGCCTACACTGCCACCTTTACATCCTTTCAGTATTCTCCTAGCTCTGTCCTTGGCATCTTCTGGGAACTCACTGGACTTGAGGAGATCAGGGTATGTACACAAAGCCACCACTTGTCGTATGAACGTGATCGGAGTCTGCCCAGTCGCATGGCAATCACCAATGTTGGCTTGCAACTGAAATCAACAGAAAACACAGTATATTGTGAATAAAAATAAAATACAAACCTCTCACAGAAAATATATTTATACAATGTAAATCTACATACACATGTTCGTGCTTACAAGAACACCTGATCTATGTTTCAACTGTTATACTAGTGAACATTGAAGATGAGAAATGATCTTCATGTATATGAGTTGTGTCCTTTAATTTCTAGTGACACTGCTCTAATTGTTACTGTTTCTTTTTACATGTAAGCCAATATCTGAACACTAAAGTAACCACACCATGAACCTTTAGAGACCTAAGTAAATGTCACTTACAACTTTAGAGAAAGGTCTCTGAGCCCCAGCTTCCAGCTCTTTGCCCAAAGCCACTGCACGTGTAACAATTGGACCACGCACAGCATATTCCATTGCAACCGCACGTGGATTGATGGTTTCCATATTCAACACATGTCCTTTGTTGTCTCCCATTTTGCTGATATAATGTAAGCTTAAAGTCTAAACCTGGAAAAAATGTAATGGAGTTGATTCAGAGGAAACCGAATAAACTATTCATTCAATGTCCAAACATCAAATAACCAGGTTTGGTTTAGATATGTTCTAGCTGAAGGATATGTTGGCAAATCTAGATGTGGTAATCTATTAACAATGAGACTTCACAACTAATGTCATTTTATGACAACATGATACAAATCTGTTTCTCACCTTGAGGTTGTGAGAAATTATGTTATCCATGTATGTAAAACAAAAATCATTTGATTGATTGATAACAATAATGAATGAGGACAAAATATGTTGTGATATTTGGCAAGTTTTGTACATTGTAACACAGATATACTGGCACGTCATTCATTCATTGTCAAACTTGGACATGCTGTTGTATACCTATATATTTTGGTGATCTCGTACATTTCCTGATTGACCAAGTCAGCTGATGAATATTATGTAAACAAATGTGGCCTTGACATTTACTTGTAAGGTCATGTAATGTGGGATACAAAGTTTGAGGTGAAAGCTAATGTGAATGAACGTAGCCTACGTGACAGTTCCCATGGTTTAACGCATTTCCTCTTAAATTCATAATGTTTAACAAAGACATTCAATTAATCGTCTATAGGTACATTTCAACTTTACTAGCGATCAAGTTTTAATCAATAACCGGTGAAAATAAAACTTACGTTATTTTAATCGAAGTTCCTTGTCGGTGCTTCTCCCCGTTTCATTAACGATACTGAGATTGACCCGGGTACCAAACGCTGTCATGAAAGTTTTGTTTTGTAGATTTAGCGTATATCGTACCACACCTTCACTTTTCAGGTAAGACTAAACTAACGGTGTTCTGAGTTGTTTGACATTGTCATTTAGATCTAACTGTCTTTTAAGAAATAACGCAGCTCAATGTTTATTCTGTGCTTTTCTGATTTCCAATACACTACATAATTCCCCACAAACACACCATCAAATTGAGGTCAGTGTTTACAAGTTCTCGGTGTTCTGGTCTGCCTTTGAGGTTTCCTGTAATGGTATATAGTCAGCGCGGGTATGAATGCTGTTTCGGCCAAACTATGGGTCATACCAACGTTCTCTAGTTTAGTGTAAATAGTTTTCTAAATGAAAGAATCTTTAACGACTCGAGTAGCTGTTGTTTCCCTTTGTAAGACAGTTGACGTATGCAGCACATGTACGTATGCTGTATACAATATAAGTTTTGCTTATTCAAAGTACCTTTAAGTAGGATTCATTCTTCCGTATGCACCACTATGTTGTAACTAATGTATCCATTGAATACACTATAGTACCTCGTCATATACACACATCTAAACGATTTGACAGTGTGTGTCACAATTTGTTCTAATTGGATTTAAATTGTCACCGAAAAATCAACTATTATCCCAAATTTAAATACACTACAAATCTATGAGTTGATCGTGCAACATAAAGATGGAACATGTGCCAGAAATGATTAACCGAATGTATTCATCTTTACATTGTGACATAATCAGAGTACTATAGGACACATATTCTTTAGTTGTTAAACTCATTACTCTTTTTTAGTAAACTATATACCGATATACGGATAAAGTCTTGTGTATGAAGCTTGTGTCAGTAATTTGGTCATGACAGCGTCCATATACTGGCAAAGTAGCCTTTCCCTGCAGGAGTCATGCTGTTACATGTGGACCAATCAAGTTGCCACTGATGTCACGTTCAAAGTTGGAGAGTCACAGGCGACTGTAAAGTCTCACCGGTTTATTCTTATGTGTCGCAGCAGCGTCTTTCAGGTAATGTCATACGTTGCAATACTGTCTATATTTAACTCTTTAGTTAATGCCTCACACCTGTGGGTAATCCGATCAGGACTGTGGATTGATACTTATCTGTTTCTGTTGATTCGACCTACACGAAGACTTCATTAACACGTTCAGCTGTGTTGTTGAACGTTTCGATTAGTATGTGCATGAATGCTTTTAAATTGTTATGAAATAAATTAACTGTTCATTGAAAATGTAAGTTGGCTTGTAAATACAAGCTAATGATATTCGCACGTTCCGGCTTTCGCTGATCCCAAGAGAATTGAATAGAGGTAACCAATGACACTGTGCAGCGGATAGAACATGTTTGATAGTAACAAATACGTTAATATGAATAAAAAAATATATAAATTCAACCAATAGTGAAACAACAAACTCACCGAATTGCCTCCTAGATACAAATGTAGTCGAGTTTGTCAACAGACCGCTTTGATGCATTCTCAACATCGCTGTAGTGCATTCTCAACATTTTAATATCCGATGAGAAACCTTTCTATTTTACAGGCTATGCTGAGCGGTGATTTTGCACACGATAACAACGATATTGAAATTCCCGACATAGACCCAGAGACGTTCAATACATTGCTGAAGTACGTTAGTGTATATTTAGAACCCAAACATACATACTACACGATCGTTTACATGTACTTATGTCTATATGTCTTTCTTAAATGTTTAAATCGTGAAATTTACTGTTAAATATCTGACAAATTGCAATTTGAAAGCATATCGATACTTATTCTACGGACGTGCATGCTCTTATCACGTGTGTGCCGCTCGTATGCCAACAATCCCTCCAGTAAACATTTCTCGGAACTTATTAATCATATCTGTTTTGTTTTACATAGGTCTGTCGTTACTTATTTCCTGTGTATTTTGTGTTGAATCTAGTTTGTTCCTTTTTAGTGTTTTTGTTTGTTTCAAATGTGTTTTTATCTGACACAGATTTTTGTATACCGACGTTGCTGATGTCACCGGCGAAAACGCTCTTTCTCTTTTGTACGCAAGCAAGAAATATGCCATCCAACAACTGGTCGACAAGTGTCTAGCATTACTGACAGACGGGCAGTCAATAGAAAACGTTTGCTCTATACTTGAACAGGCTCACTTTTATAACGAGGAGGACTATAGGGCACGATCTTTGGTGTTTATTTGTCAGAACGCTTCTAACGTACTGCAGACGACAGGATTCTTAGAACTGTGTCGAGACTGTATTACGAAGATAGTAGCGTCTGATACACTGCAGTGTGACGAGAGAGTCGTGTTTGAAGCTGTCACAAAATGGGCGGAGCATCAATGTGACAAGTCAGGCTTAGACAACATACCGGAAGTACTGCGCACGCAATTAGGTGCAGTACTTTACCTGGTAAGATTTCCTACAATGGATAGTGAGTATTTTACCGACGTTGTGTCCGACTCTTTACTTCTTAATGATGCAGAGAAAGTTGAGCTGTTTAAATCTTTTTACAAGACTGCTTCTAAGTCAAAGGAGAGTGGGAACTTATTTAATGAACACAAACGTGATTTTGTTCGTGCGGCAGTAAGTACTGCGTCTGCAAGTTCAGCAAGTGGAGTCAACAGAAAGGGAAGTGGTGCTATGCTAGGAGCGTTCAAGGGTGATGAATCGATACAGATTTGTATGAGGTTTAACACTGTTAGTGAGGATGAGTCCTGGTATGTTGACGCTGCTGAGCCGGACGCCATCGCATTCCAAGCAAACGTGAACGTCTACATGCACGGCATACTCGTGTACGGCTCTTACATCGGGGAGGGCATGTTTGACGTCCAAACTACGGTCCGCGATTCTAGTGACAATTTGCTAGTCAGATATTCGTCAACCATTAAAACTAGTGAATACCAATTGACATATACTATACTGTTTGACGAAGCCATAAAGTTACAAAGAACTCATCGTTATGTGGTTGCTATACAGGTGAATGGAGTGGTAGGGGTAGAGACGTATATGGGTAGGTATGGTAACGCTACAGTACACACAGGTAATAGTGTCACCTTCACCTTCTATAAGACCAGGTATAGTGTCAATGGTACTGACGTGAAGACTGGACAGATACCAGGCATATTATTCTCAGTGCTGTCGCCTGGGAACGTATGACTTGAACTATATACTACGAAACTCATTTTGAAGAATACACAGTATATTTAGCCCTTTTTACATGAACCTACTTGTACATAGAATCAAGTATGCAGAACTTTTCAGATATACAGATGTACATATAACACTGTCTAGTCATTGATGATTGTACTAATGTTGTCCATACTGAACAATAAGAAAACAAATGTTAACAGTAAAGAGATCAGAGTTATACCCATAGCATATATATATATATATATACTTGTATGTTCTTTGATCCTTTGATTTGATTTGCTTTCCATATAAATGTACTTTGGGCATTATGTATTTATTAGTGATTTTTTTTCTACAAATATGTATACTTGTGTATATGAAATAGTCCTAAACAATCAGGTTTCGGTGGATACCTCTGTTTGTATGTTTGTTTTATTTGTATGTGTGAAACATTATAAACTACCGTATATACTTACATTGAGACCAGTCCATGCATATGAGTTGCATGTCTATTATGTATATCTTTATGACAAGAATATTAAACAAGATAAACAACGATAAGGTATGTGCAAGTCTTTCGCTATATGTGGCACAGTTTATAGTCTTAGTAGGGCTATTCTTATATATTCTTACAGTTGGAACCCGATACAACGAAAATAACAGGACCCAGAATGAGAGTTTGTTGTTGACCAGTAAACATATTATAACCCTTTGAGATATTGTACGTTGGAACAAAGTGGTTGTGTTCAGTGTCATGATTTCGTCAGTGAAGGCAATGCTTCTTTGTTAGCCTCGGAGTAAATTATATCCCATTTAATCAACATTACGCCAGTACATCATATCCTGCAGAAATGTCAAACAAACACTTGTTTCAATTTCGGTAATACCGTCTCCTCGATAGCCTAGTGCTATAGTGCTGGCTTCGAGTGCGGGAGGTCCCGGGTTCAACCCCCGACAAGGACCACGTCATACCAACGACGTAATAAAAATGGTACCAGTAGTTCCCTTGTTTGGCACTGAACATTAAAAGGGAAATACTGGCTCTTTCTGAAGAATAAAGATAAGACAAAAAATGTAATGGATAAAATCTGGGATAGAAAATCCTTCGAAGTCGGAGGTCATTGGCCGTTGTGGCGGGGATCCAAAGAACGAATGACCACGCAGAACCGACACATGTCGAACGGTAAAAATAAAAATAAAAACATATTTCGTTAATCATGAAATGACGACACTATTTACATTTTGCATTCGTATAATATACAAAGCACGTGGTTTGTTTATAGGTTTATCAATTTAATTTACTGGCACATGAAAGCCTTTATCCACCAATAGGAAACCAGGTACAAATACAACTGTTGTCATAGCAATGGCGTTGGTCATCGTCACAGCTGAGTTCTGGATGGGCGGGGTTATAACAGTCCTCTCTCAGTTCACATGCTAAAACAAATGAGAATAAAGGTGATATTAACACTACACTAATGACAAATACAGAAAAAGTTAAATGTGCACTTGCAGGGAATTCTTTTTGTGTAACGAGTTAACCAGATGTATCAACCAATATTACAAACACTAGGCTAACTTCGATTTTACGAAACAACTTTACAGTGAGTTTTATCGGTGAGTTATAGCATATGGTAAATCTTCAGCTGTAATGATCAAGAATGAAGGTAGAGAACAATGAAAGAAGGCCCTGACTCGTTAAATATCGTTCGATAAACACTGCGGCATTACAGTGTCGGTACTGATGCTTCATCATGGCTTCATTATCAAGTTTCAAACTATTGGGTTGCATATAGTACATACGTCATGGATCATGCTTCCAGATCAAACACCTAACACTGAATGCATCTGATCATGACGTTTATTTCTTAGAATCAGACGTTTGTGTTCATCCTATATAAATACATAGAACACCAGGATTAACTTACGTTCACCAGTGGCACACGTGCATCTGCCGGTGCCTTCTTGTACCCCCTCATTCTCTGGGTGTTCACAAATCACGCTATATCCCAGGGAACATTGGGTGGTCACACACTCGTCATTGAGCGTACAGTTCTCTCCGTATACTGGAATGAAATAAACAAACTAGATATATAACTTAAATGTTGAAGAGTCATTGAATTAGCCAGGTTAGAAAGTTACGGGTCTATGAGTTAAATCTATATTTATATGGCTAATACTACACACATGAACACACATAAATTGCTTCTTAGCGTAGATAATGAATCGAACGCCGATTGTTTTAGTCCTAGACAACTCCATTCAAAGATAGATTAACAATCTAGAGCTATTGTTCGTATATTCTACTTATCTAAATAAAACTCTTGCATATTGTGAATGTTGAAGAACACTGTTATGAACCAGTTACACGAATTCACAATGGAGACTACAGCTATCCAATAATGAAATAAACAATTAAGAAACGTGCACAAACAGACTGAATATGTATACCATCACGAAGGCTTCCACGTTGTCAAATACACATTCAGATTCATGAACTTATTTAAAATGGATAGTTATAAGGTAGTATGGTACAGTGTATTAACGTTGAAGTCCATAAATAATACAAACCTGCCGCGGCTACAAGAGCTAGCACAGTTATTCCAAATACAACTTTCATGGCTGAATCGAAAACTCTCTTCTGCTGTTCCTGATTAATATTCTTCCATTGTCTGGAGATGAATCAAAAGTACATTTTTCGAGGACTGTTTTCTTTTTAACGTGAGCAATAAGTCATGACCTAATAGGGCTATTTTCAATCAGTTTAGTATCTGTCAAAACGACATGAACGGATTGAGAAGGGAACTGATAGTAAAGCTATGAACATTTACTTCAGACGCCGCTGTTTAAGATAACACAAAGTTGAGCTTCAATCTCACAATAAGACCAAGACCAAGCTGAAACTGGTCTTTTTTTCTAATATCGAGCTCGGCGATAGTTTTACGGTGTGTTGTGACATGGGCACGGTGTTCTTTATTGAGTTAGTTTTAACGACCTTTAATATGAAATATAACCACTAGTACTCCTATATGAAAATAATGCTTAGAGAAAATGAAATAAACAACGG
>ENA-OREC01001331-OREC01001331.1-marine-metagenome-genome-assembly--contig:-NODE-1331-length-12318-cov-13.674128_pt1 | contig 12318 bp, 9 predicted proteins | sample MGYA00248626_ERZ508543 | MGnify/ENA primary metagenome ERZ508543 (study PRJEB26211, sample SAMN05518279) | marine metagenome | isolation source: Puget Sound, Washington, USA | host: Bankia setacea... | reverse complement strand
GCACTGAGCACTTCATCTCTATGACCATCCACTCCACCAAATATAACTACACAGGTAGACGTGGGTATGTTCCACAACCGCATTGTGTTGTCTGCAAAAAAAACAGAGCAGATTAAAATAGAAGACCAAAAGATTTAATCCAGAAATTGCTACATCCCAATTTATTCTAGATTACATGGTGAATACGTTTGTTTGTTCAGCCCTGGAATTGGGAGAATAAACAGCATAAACTGAGAATAAACAGCATAAACTGAGAATAAACAGCATAAACTGATTAGTGTCATCCTTTTAGGAAACATTGTATCTTTTAAAGAATCATGTAAGTATACACTGGGTAGCAGTCGATACATAGTCGGAAGATTATACAGTATTTTGAAAATGATACTCTTCACACAAAGTAGTATGTTGCACAGCTGGCCGTAGTAATACATGTTGTATGCCAATATTGATAACGAGGCTTGCAGGATACTAGTTTGGCAGAGTTTGCTATAAAAGTATGTTTGCTATAAAAGTATGTTTGCTATATAAGCATGTTTGCTATATAAGTATGTTTGCTATATAAGTAATCATTTCAAACAACAAGTCGATTATAAAAATCCAGTGAATACTACAAAGCCTGCAGCACTTTGATAATATATATTTGTAGTATGGTTTTTGATGTTGAAGTTAATTCTATCGTATGAACTTAAAAGTGTTGTCGTTGTTTTTACATATATATAACGTTGAAAGGATGGATTGAACAAACTATAGAAGGTAATGTCAACCAAGATGTGTCTAGCAACAGTCAATACCACAAAATAGTGTTTACACTAGAGGATGGAGGGAGAAGTAAATGTTTAATGTCTTACCTCTAGAAACAGACAGGAGCATGTTATGATCATTTGGATGAATCTTCAGCTCATTTACGGCTGCCCCATGTCCAACAAAATGCTGCAAATAATAAACAACTTGTTTAATAGTAACAATGACGTCAGAAGTTAGCTTAGATAATGTCTGCAGAAGAGAACACACTATAACAAACACTTTGTGAGTCTACCAGGGTAGGAATTAGCCATAGCGGGGGGCCAGACTAACTCAATGTACATGATACTATAATCACACTTCATGTATGCTACATTGTAGTTGTGCAAGAAAAAGGGATGTGATGCTTAACAGTCAGAGCAAGAGCTGTCACTGAGTGTGACGAGTTTACCCCCTATCCCCGCTTTGTCACAGGAATTAAGGATATATGGATATATAAGAACTTAGAAAAGGGACATAACTCTAGAACACATTGGCCAGGCCTCACATGTCATGCACATCTTCTCTTCTTAGGTAGCATGTGTAGCAAGTTTCATTTAGAAGACACAAACTTGCACCTACAGGTTGCCAGACCGACCGCTGGACTGACTGTCTGACAACTCTAATGTCATTAGTTGGGGTATAATAAGATTTAGTGAACATACCTGAATACAAGTTTGTGTGATGGGACAGATGACACGGATGATACCTCTCATTCCAGCTGCTGCTATGATTGGCTGATTAGTCTCTGCATTATAGGTCCATGCTCCACAGTAATAGTTCTCATCTGGCTGTAATACTGGTTAAGGATTTACAACAACTAAACATCTTATCATCCCATCTAAAGAGCACTATTGAGTAACTTTTGTTAGAAAACAGGTTAAAAACATGAGCATAGTCAATACTCTTATTAGTATGGCTTCTTTGGTATTATGTTATTGAAAGCAGATGCTTCGTTGAAATAGGAAGTATACTGAAAGTTCACTTTTACCTGTAGAGCTAAAAACTAGTTTCAATGAAAAGGATACAGAAGGGTCAGCATAGGCCTGAAGTAGCTTGATCTTTCCATCTGGCATACATTCGTATATTGTTACCTATAATATACAAACCCACATAATCAAACAGTGACAAAGTATGAGAAAAAACTTTTTATTAAAGAATTTGTCATTCATGAATGTATTTTGTCAAATGTCTAAAGTATATTCATGTCCAAGAAGCTTGTTTTAAAAAAACCCATAAAACTAAGCATGGGGCAGGGACGGACACGGACACGTGCCAGTGGAGTTAGGAGATTATACATGACCAAACACACCACCTAAATATAATTGGTGTCATCAAATCAACGGGTTGAGAGTTTGAGAATTATCTAAAATATGCATCTCTTTGCCGGCACCTGACTGGCTGATGTAATCGTTGACAGGATAAAGGTCATACTGGCTGTATGGTCATACTTCACATCAGGGGCCCTACTGTTTTTGTAGATAATAAATACGAAGGGAAAATATGCTATGATTGCACCACACATTAGTGAGAGTTATTCCAGAAATTTGGCGAAACAAGGCTATTATAATTAACTCAAGTGTGTATTAACTAAATGCATTATTGAACAGATCGTAACAAATTTTCTACTGCAACATTGTCTTAGTTCTAACCCTAATTATTGGCATATTCACCCAGGAAATCACACCCGTGGAAATAGGCCAAACAGTATCTCAAGTCAAGCTTAAACGTTGAAAATGCATCACGTTGAACGAGGCTCTTTCAGCATAAATGTTATTATTTAACGAAATCATCTAATCATTTCTTTCTCTATCACTTGGTATGATGTTTTGTTGTTGGTTACATTACCTGCAGATCCCTATATAGTAGGCTTTTAAGAAAGAGACCAAATTTATTTATTTTAAATTTCGTTTTTCCCGATCACTATTTGTAAACCAAATAAATCATAGATATATATACGGTCCTTTAAAAAAAAATTACTTACACACACAGAACAAGGCATAAATAAGTTTAAATAACAACCAAACAATATGTATCTGATGTTTATTGTACTATACCGGTGGATAAAATTGTCATATTGAAACACAGTGACAAAATGGCGTACGCGCTCAACTGGTAAGATCTCGGAGGTAATCTCGCATTTCGCGAGCATTCAGAGTAACTCTGTAGCTTTAGAAGGCAGTTGCCAATCCATGGTTTATAGGCCAATGACAGTAAAAAAAAAGAAAATTGCATTAAGGGACATGTCCACAGTCCGACTCCACTTGTCATGCATCCTTAACCATGCTTCAGGTTAAACAAGTGAAATATTCAAGCTCTTATACCAAAAATACCTTAATTATCTAATCCAGATTAACAACTCTTACCCTGTTATGTCCAACAGTTAGGAAGAGCAGTGGGTCCTTCTCACCATGGAATGTGTTAAAAAGAACTCCAAATATAGGCTTCTTGTGGTCTTCCTAAATTGTAAAATCAAAATACAAAATTGGTGATCAATAATAATCTGATTAATTGATCTATAACAAGAACTCATGTTGGAAGTACAACTTATTTAAACACTGGACAAGAATCCAGGTACTCAAATGTATTAAGTGTTTTTGAAATTGTATATTGTAATGAGAGATTATGAATGAATACTTAGTTAATCTTCATACGTCACACTGTTCGACGATAAATAACTGTAAAACAACAGGCAAAAATAAGTGAGAAATTTATAGCATTTCCTACTTCACTTCTATAAGATCACGAAGTCTTGATAAAAACTAAACACAGACAGACAAAATCCTTGTAATACCTTTAACCAGTTAGTGCATTTGAACTTTGGTTTTGGTTTGCCTTTCTTATTTTTTCCTTTCAATTTTGAATCGCCTTGAGCATCCTCCTGTAAAACACTGCTGTATGTGCTGGAAACATCATCCTATAACAATCAACCAGGGTAAGAATAAATTGTATATCACTTAGTAATTGTCATGTGCTGAAATGTAATATTCAGTATCTTGACATGCCAAACAAAAAATAAATGTTCATGTATAACGTTATGATTATGAACTAATCCTCGGTGAGAATGTTTACCACTGTATTAACGTGTATATTCTAACATTACGACACCATACTAATTTATACAAAGCATGCAGTTTAAACAGTATGACTCACATAGATAACTAACAGATATTTCTTAAAACGTAAAACTGTATATTGGAATCAGTCGAGGTATGTAATGACTTGAGTACGAATAACATCATAATATCACAGAGGTTTTCCCTTTCTACTTTATCAAAACGTTTCCTATTCTATCACCGTGATGTTTCATAATATTCGATGGTTTTAACTGACTGTATCTTCTCCAGATCCTTCGTTTTGTTGAATTAACGAGAGCCTTTGTCTTTTTGTCAAGAAAGACATTGTTTGAGTGTTTTCCTCGCTGTCCGACATTTTGTCCATTTACTCACGTGACTGACATGTGATCTGATATATTTCCCGCCAAACGTTGTCCGGGGTGATCCGACACGCTACGCTTGCGCAGAAAGGAAACACCTGTCAAAAATAATCCTTTAATTGGAACACAGGTAGATTACGTTTATTTTGTTTGTATTACGTTCATTCATACACATTGCAGTAGCACAATAAGCAGATAGACAAATGTTGACAACTGTCATTAAGTAAACATCTTTCAATTAAGAATAGTTTGCGATTTAATGGCATAAACACGTTTTAGTTTGTACTTTCACATTATTTACTTATGTTTTAACTTGCACCAATTTTGACACTTACAGAGTCAGTGTTATGTGAAGTGTGTAATTCAACAATTTTTAGATAGTATATAACTTCTAGTTGCACTGATAGTATCTTGTTAAAAGAGATGATGGTTAAATCAATATGTCAATACTGCAATTAATTTTAATACAATACATGTACATAACCAGTACTAGCTATACAATGGCATACTGCAATCTAATATGTTGTAATCTAAGTAAGTTGTATGTCTACTTGTACCAGTGTCATACATTTAGCCAAGATGAGATAGAATTGTAAATTGATTGAGTGTTAGTTCTAATATATTTCTAAGTGTTAAACTATAAAATCTGATTGCAAAGTGCTCAGTCATTTCCTAACTTCAATACCACACTAGTTATTTGGTTAGATGTTCAGTTTGATTTGCACAGGGCATCAAAGAGCCATGATTACACACAGTGCTTAACACCAAGTTTAAGATTTTAATACATAATTTTATATGCATACTACAAATTATATCGATCTATATCGGATATTTACATTAAATCAATGTCTTAATATTCATATAGACTAAACCTATTTTATGTAATGTAATTCAAATATATCGTGTATAGTGTATTCATATTTCATCGTATTGATGTTAGGTTTTGTTGCTGTTAATTGTTATTTAGTGTGTTTTTGTGTTCATGTAACCTTACCTATATATTGACTTAATTAATCACACCACCACACACTAGACTGCCTAAGATGGTATAAAATATTCATGTACTGATCACAGTTGCCTAGACAAGAAGCGATGATACAAACAAAAACAATGATACTGGTACTTAGTTATCTACCTGCCTACAGCATCTTTCTTTAACTGTATGACTAGGTAATTATTCTATTGATTTAGCAGTGTTAGTGTTACGTTACTGGGTATTTTACGTTACTGGGTATGTTGTGTTACTGGGTATGTTGCGTTACTGGGTATGTTGTGTTACTGGGTATGTTGCGTTACTGGGTATGTTGCATTACTGGGTATGTTGCATTACTGGGTATGTGCGTTACTGGGTATGTTGCGTTACTGGGTATGTTGAATTACTGGGTATGTGCGTTACTGGGTATGTTGCATTACTGGGTATGTTGCGTTACTGGGTATGTTGCATTACTGGGTATGTTGCGTTACTGGGTATGTTGCATTACTGGGTATGTTGCGACTCTGATAGATTCAATGGACAGTTATAACACTTGCAGAATACCTGAATATTGTAAGGGTGTGCATAGTTATGGAACAAGTAGGAATTAAGGTAAACTTGTCCGAAGTATTGGATTTTCCTGAGAAATTTAACCCAAAATTTACTCAGACTTGTAAGATAACTGAGTGGAATTTGGAATTTACTGATGAATAGAAATAAAATAATTATATAATCTTCACTAAACATTAGCATTTTTTCAGGATGTTAATTTGCTTGTCATTATTTCAGCACTTTTTAACCAAAGTTGATAGCTAGCTATTTATTAAAAAGTATGGTAAAAGTAAATATGTATTCTTGTTGGAAAGAGAAGATGAATATTTTGAGTTTAATGCCAAAAGTGTGTAAACTGTACTAAGTGTTGACATCTTGCTTTCATTTCTTCTGTTCCAATAGGTGGTGCCTGTGACCAGAGTGGAAGCTTTTTGTGAAATGTGATGAAAGTGTTCAAGCTCTAGACTTAAATTAAAACATTTGTAAAAAGTCAAACCTACATTAAAGCATTCAAAATGGAAAAGACAGTATCGCAGTTGGACACTATGATGCAGACTCGCAACAAGCTCAAACGTCACCACTCTAAACTTGCAATCACCGGAGATGACACCAAAATATTGGGCAGGATTACTGATATGCGAACAGAGAAGGTTAGAGATTCAATGAAGTTTGGCACAAATAAAATGAAGACTCATAACAGCTGCTGGACACCTAGAGTGAACAAAGCATCCAATGAACAAGTAAGAATTCTTTCATCGGAATGCATATTCACTATGTTATGATGTTGATAGAATAACAGACTATATTAAGGTAAAACAAACTATGATAGACTTTACAATATGTGTGAGTGATTGTTTTCAGTCATTTCTGCAATGTTCATTAAGTGGTTGGCAGTATCAGTTGTATGGCATCTTAAACTAATACTTAAACAACAGGAGTAACACCTGTAACATTTAGATGTCTTGGATTCATAATGTTAAAGAACTAGCTATTCATCTCTTACACCTTGGTTTAAACCTTGGCCCAAACATGGGTGACTGTCTTATCATATATATGGACAGGCTGGTTTTAATTTGGCAGCCTTATTTCCTCCCACACAAATAATCCACAAATGCAAGCTCTTGTCTACGAGAGTCTTTGATCAAAGTTGAATTGCTGCTTAAAATATTTAATCACAATCACTGACTTTTACTGTAAATTAAAACTAAATCATATAGACAAAACCTTTGTAATTTACTTTCAGATATTTCTTGAAAGAAGAGACCTTGTTTCACACTGGGTAAGTTGTTATTTTTGACTATTTGTGTGTGAGCAGCATCCAGTATCTTCATTACTTTTAACAAACAAAACTACCATGTTTACTGTTTTATGCGCATTCTGATTGACAAAGCATTCAATATGTTATAGGGAAGCCTAATATTATGTAAACATTGAAATATATTATTGTCCTTGACATTAAAAGAAAAACGCAATTTCTGTATATGTTTTTACTATATACATATTGTAGAAATACCTACCAACAAGGGAGCAAACTCTTACAAACATCAAATTTTGAAAATAGGGAATGAACAAGCATGTTAGAGTCACCTGTCTTTTAATTGTCTAATTATTCTTTTTACCATAGGAACAGTATAGCTCAAACTGTTGGTAAAAAAAATTGTTTGCAACCAATACAAGCTGTAAAATATCCCCCTCCCCCTATCTCCCTGTACTCTCAAATATCTTTCAAAAAAACAAGGCCTGTTTAATAATTTCAAATGAAGTGACAATAAAAAGGTTTTAATTTCTCTTTCAGTTTGATCTATGGTCTGACTCTCAAAGAAAGAAGTTCTTCGACCTGATATTCAGACAATGCAGCAGAAGACAGTTCAAGTTTGTTCAGGTGAGCATATTCTTGACAGTAGTTTCATGTTCTTGTCTTGATATGCCATGCTTACTGATTTCCGTTCTATACACTACATTGCTATTCATGTAAAATTGAAGCCTTTGAAAATGAAAAGTATGATTGTGTAATTTATTGTACATTTTTTGGATGATAATTACCAGTTTTTCCAATTCCTAATAGAAAAAAATTGAAAATAAGTTGAACCTCAATCGACTATTATAAACAATTAGAAAAAGCAGATTAATGCAAAGAAAGTAGATACAAGCCCTCAGTTTATGTTATTATTTGTATATTTTTAGGACTGGTTTGAAGAGATGGTTCCCCTGCAACATTTAGACTTTAGTACAGTACTGCCAAGGTTTCTTGCCCTGTATGTGTTCTCCTTCCTGGAACCCAAGAGTCTAAGTAGATGTGCTCAGGTGTGCTGGCATTGGAACTTCCTCGCTGATCAGGTAAGCTATTCCCTCTTTTGGTTATAGGGACAACTCTGTACATTTGTGTGGGTGCTCTCCCTTTTGGGTAGGTATTTTCATTACTATTAACAAACAAAACTACCATGTTTACTGTTTTATGCGCATTCTGATTGACAAAGCACTGATGCATTTAATATGTTATAGGAAAGTTTAATAGGATGTAAACATGGAAATATATTATTGTCCTTGATATTAAAGAAAAACACAATAAAAAAATTTCTACCTACCAACAAGGGAGCAAACTCTTACAAACTTAAACTTTCGAAAATAGGGAATACTAGTTCAAGTCATAAATGATGCTATGAGTTAACTTGTTGGTCATTGTTGTTGTTATAGTTTTCAAGAGCTATCCAAGTACATATTGTTTAATGTATAAAATTTGAAAAATGATTACCTCAAAATTAGAATCCCAAACTTAAAAGTAAATATAACCTTTTTTTATGAGAAAGAGAGGAGGGCTGTTTAAAAATTGAAAAATAATTACCGCAAAATTTGAATCACAACCTTTAAAGTTAATATAAGCTTTTTTTAGGGGAAAGAGAGAAGGGCCGTTATTAATTTTGGCATCAGGTGTCGCCCAATCCTTTTGCTTCATTTCATAAGTACATTCAAACGCATGCTAAAAACTGCTTATTTTAATTGTGTAAAATGGTATCTTGTGTTATAGTTGTAATAGTTTTTGGTTGAACTGACATTTGAGCGGTTTTATTAAGTGAAATTTGGTATTATTTACAAGTTTTAGCAATTGACCTTAGTTCCCTGTCTGGAGGCCCGCTATCAACCAGGACGCCAAAAAAGCATGTGCTTTGACCAGTTCAACTGCTGGTTATTATAGCCGATTTAGATTAGGGATGCAAACAAAACAAGAGCCTGTTGATAGTTTAATCTTTTTTAATGACAAAGTGCTCATTACAGATATGTTTGTGTCTGTTTTGCAACCAAACACTACGTTTTATTTAATTTGACTTTGTATATAACCATTATACACAGCAAGACTGTCCAATGGGAAACACAGAAAAATCTTGCAGAATTAAAATATGATTAAACTAAATAAGACAAAGAGACTTAAGTTGAATCTCACATGGCTTGAATATCACACTCACGCAATTGCAAAACATTACCCAGATCAGACATCCTCAGTAAGTTCTATTGCTTTTACTGCAAAATATTCAATGATTCTCGATTTATTTTGTGGGCTCAAATTTGTGTCCACTCAAAAATTGCTTGTTGCAAAATAAGTACAATTTTAGCACAGACTCAAAACTGCTATGTGTATGATGTTGTCACTAGGATGTGCTGTGGATGCCAAAATGTCTGAAGTATGGCTGGTTTCTACCCTATTCACCATCACAGTACGAGTTAGGGTGCTGGAAGAGGCACTATATCGGCTGTGTACAAACAATGGATTATGTGGTAGCAAATGTAAGTATGACTCATTTTTGATATTTTGACCTAGTGTAAAATTGCACTAATCGCATATTGATTCTTAATTGGAGGTATGCACGCAAATCTGTAATAACTGCCTTCATAGCACATATTACTGTAAATTAAAGGACTCTTGCAGTCATTGCTAAACAAAATATTGCCAATTTATAAGATTGCTTTGTAAAATGACAGAACAAAGTATGTATATATTTTGCCGGTTGAGACGTTGTTTATGCCTGGCAGTTGAAGATATTTAAGCAGAGTCTTATTTTGTACACATTTTCATATATGGTTATGTACCTTGTCTATAGATGACCTTTTATTATTGGTTAAATATATTGTTATTCTTAAAATATGTTAACCACCTTATGTCACATCTGCTAATAAAGGACCACCTGTCTGTATCTGCCAATTTATTTGGTTCCAAACGCGGGCCTTTGTTCCCAGGTTTGACTGTACATTTGTCTCCAAAAAAGCATCAATTAATTTACATCAATCAGCGTATACTTCACATGGCTCGTACTTCTTTCCTATCCACACTTTCAGAATGCTATGTATGGAATGAGAAGTGATGGTCTAGTTCAGAGTCCTAGAAAAACTAGTAAAAAAGATATGTCTGGCGAAGAAAGCAGTAAGTATAAGGAAAGCAAAATGAAATCTTTTATTACACTTTTATAACACAATTTATCTATCACATTATTAAATCAATGTACTTCATGCTGCCTCTTTAAAATACGACACATAACAAAGGCAATAATGGGACGTAAATCTAAAGTTATGTTTCATGCATAACAGGGAGATAACTCATATAGTGAAAAGAGACAGTTTATCAAAAATACTACTGATTGTAAAGACCAAATATTCGTTTTGCTGTAACTTAAGAGAAACTTATGTCAAAAACAGAAAAATCAACAATGTTTTATGAAACCACAATACAAAAGCTAGATTTTAGACGTTAAAGGTTCAAATTCTTTAATTATCTCCCTTTATATGGAATATATAGGTGAACTCATTACCTTAAATCTGAAAGATCCTGTGATGATTTTGTTATATTGTTTTATAAACTCACTCCCCAACTGATAAACTTTAACACTCTTATAAATGATTGAATTTCCCTTTGTGCATTTGGAGGTACTTGTCTCTTTTTCTCATGCATAGAAAATCCATGTGTAAAGTTTTCAATTTGGGTGAGTGTATAAGGAAAACAAAATAACTACCCACAATTAACCTGCGATAGTCATCATTTAGCTTAATCATGCAGATAATGAAACTTATAGAACCAGCAAACATAAACCAAGCTTGTTCTATTCAGATCCATCATACATGATTTAGTTAGCGTGAAATGTGACTTTTAGACCTCAAATTGCTTTCCTAGACAAGATGTTGACGTCCAGGCCAGCTTGGGTAGGTCCAGATCTACATCCTAAAGATCTCACAAAGAACATGTACGCCTTTCTACACGACTACAACCCTAACGATCCACAGATGCCAAAGTCTGCACTGCTGTTTCACAATAGATGGGGAATACTGAAGAAGAAGTCCAATGTTACTACTGATCCTAGTATGGAGTTAGGCCTGACCACACGCAGACGCAGAGATCGTCACCGAGCACTTACAGTAAGTATAGACAGTACCTTGATACCGCCTCCTCGATAGCCTAGTGGTAGAGTGCTGGCTTCGAGTGCGGGAGGTCCCGGGTTCAATCCCTAGTCAAGGACCGCGTCATACCAAAGACGTTATAAAAATGGTACCAGTAGTTTCTTTGTTAAGTACTCAACATTGAAAAGGAAATACATGTAGTGGCTCTTTCTCAAGAATTAAGATAAGAAAATAGTGTAATGGATAAGATCTGGGATAGAAAATCCTTTGAAGTCGGGGTCATTGCGGGAATGAAAAAAACGAATGACCACGCAGAACAGACAAAAGTTGAACGCTAAAATAAAAAAAGTACCTTGCTAGAAAGTAAAAAGATTTTAACCTCGAACTTGTAATGTTCAATATTAAATAGCACATGTCCATGGTAGTTGTTAATTTGTAAGAAGACTTTCTTAAACTAAGTCAAGTTTCTGTCATAGAGCAATGAACTCTTCGTCACTAATGTTGATTCTTGGGAATAAACATCTGACCATATTAATCCTTTAATATATTTTTACTATATTCAGTCACAATATTTCCTTGTGACAAGACCCTACTAGTGACATATAATAACCTTACCTTAACCTTTAAATGAGATCAATCATGACCCATGAATGCAAAGAAAATGTTGTTTGAAATAATGGACGACAGCTGAGTATTTGAATCTGGGATTTCTCGTAAATTAAATTAAACATTTAGAAGCCCTTTGTTTATTAAAGTCAGGTGATTTAATTCAAGGTCTTTATCTCCCTACAAGTCAGGTGATTTAATTCAAGGTGTTTATCTCCCTACAAGTCAGGTGATTTAATTTCAAGGTGCTTATCTCCCTACAAGTCAGGTGATTTAATTCAAGGTGTTTATCTCCCTATAAGTCAGGTGATTTAATTCCAGATGTTTATCTCCCTACAAGTCAGGTGATTTAATTCAAGGTGCTTATCTCCCTACAAGTCAGGTGATTTAATTCAAGGTGTTTATCTCCCTACAAGTCAGGTGATTTAATTCCAGATGTTTATCTCCCTACAAGTCAGGTGATTTAATTCAAGGTGTTTATTTCCCTACAAGTCAGGTGATTTAATTCAAGGTGTTTATCTCCCTACAAGTCAGGTGATTTAATTCAAGGTGCTTATCTCCCTACAAGTCAGGTGATTTAATTCAAGGT
>ENA-OREC01001330-OREC01001330.1-marine-metagenome-genome-assembly--contig:-NODE-1330-length-12324-cov-10.769413_pt1 | contig 12324 bp, 11 predicted proteins | sample MGYA00248626_ERZ508543 | MGnify/ENA primary metagenome ERZ508543 (study PRJEB26211, sample SAMN05518279) | marine metagenome | isolation source: Puget Sound, Washington, USA | host: Bankia setacea... | reverse complement strand
GGGGGGGGGGGGAGGAGTGTATGCTGTTGATTAAGTTGATGCTTGTTCTTTACCCTTTACACCAATGTGCACACTTTTCCGACGTAATCATTTTCTTATCTGACATTCAGAAGAACACAAAAAAAACAAGATCACAAATTTGAGAGAAGTAGAGTTATCAAAAATGTCAAGGTTCCTTTCATGAAAAATGATAGACTCTGATATAACCTCCATTTTGTTTTGATGTAAACTCAACTTCAAGGCGTTTTGTTTCGCACGTGCCTTCGGTTATCTTTGGACTAAAACGTATTATCTAAACCACCATAGTGTTGATTCTAGTCCCATACACTTCATTACGAGCGCGTTTTTTTGTTTCGTGAAATACGTGTTACAATTATCGCCCATTCTCAGTAATGAGGGACTAATATTACGTGACAGTGAACGTTACTTTAAACATGCGTCAGTTATGTTCACAGATAGGTTCTTCATTAAACCAATATCGTGTTAAGTTTGTTCACATCAATCGAGTGGTTTTGCTGTTACACACTAATGTAAGAGATTTCGCAAGGACAATAACTGACCACTTGTAAGACATACTAAGACCTCACCAATCGGCCCTCCTTTAGTTCACGGACAAGCGCTTGTATTGGCTGAGTAGTCAGATAAAATAAGTAAGAAAACAACACATGTATTATACAACAAATACCTTACTATCAATATTCTGTTATTCTGGGTGGTCCGCACTTAACGATTTACTGTTTGAGGGAATAACCGTTGTTGTAAGGTGCTTTTTATGGAAAGGGTAGTGACGATTAAGGTACTGATGATGATGATGAGGAGGAGGATGATGGTGATGGTGATGATGTTATACGACAGGTTAAAACATCGCAATCATTTGATGAACCCGTCAGAGCATTAAATACTGACATTGAAAATTGAATATTTCTTAAAAGCTCGGACAATTTTTAAACCCAGACCCTCCGCCACAAACGATGTCTAATTTGCACATAAACCCACGAGAAATAGAGTTAGATTTCTTTCACTGACAGTAATTGGTTTGTATGTGTCAGATGAGAAATAAAACGCATCCATAAATTTCAACTAAACCGTGTACTGGGGGTCCAATTACAGACATTTCAACAATTATATTAAGTGTTTCGAAGGGGGCTTAGAAAATGTAGCAGAGCGAAGAAAGGCATCTCAATATAAACGGTATTCTGTTTGTTACATCTTTCTTAAGGTTTAAGATTAAGTTTTTTTCAGGAGCATATGTTGTGTAAGCAAGTGTGGCAAGTCTTTAAACGTCGAATCGGAATTAGAAAACAAATTATTTGAATAGAGTATACGTATAGCGATGGACGATCGTCGGTATAAAGAAGCCTTGTTATTTTGTTTTTCGATCTCCTTAATTGTTTTATTCCCAGAAATATATCTGTCATATTTCGTTTTCAATTTCAATTCCTATGTTTTATCCCCCAGGAAAAGAATAGTAATGCCATTGTTTTTTGCATTCGCGCATGCCTTAAAGCTTGCAATTACACGCAGACCTATGAGAAATGGCGACCAATGTGACAGAGGTATTCCCATTGCGCACTTATTGAGTTAAATGATAACAGGTGCACGTTAGCCGACCAATTAGGAGGTTTTTTACGATGTGACGTAATGAATGTTGACATATTGCATGGACCAAATGTAAAGGTGTTGGAGAAACTGTAAAAACCTGGTACAAAGTATTAGAGTGAGAGAAATCGCTTAAGACATTTGTACTTTATCTTTGGGATCGATATAGAATCGTTGACGAAATAGAATGTGCAAAAATACTAGAACGTGAAAGTGCAATAGGAAAAGACGTGTGAAAGAAGCAACTCTCCGAGAGCAACAGCAACATTATTTTGTCTATCATTATGTGTTATCAAATCACAAGACAAAAAACGCACATCCATCATGTAAATAGGAAAAAATACAAAATGTAATAAATTACAATACTAAGTTACCTTGACTGAGTCTTGGTACTGGGCGAGATGTTGACAACCCAACTGTTGTTACCGAACGCACGCCTTCCAACATGACAACTCACCCAACTGTTGTTACCGAACGCACGCCTTCCAACATTCTAACAAATTAAAAACCTAGGTACGGATTACACAAATGTGCGCTTATATATTTGGGCGTTCTGTGACTGAAAACTTTAAAACTAGGACCGAACCTAGTTGATTGGCTCGTCATCGTGCTCCCATCGCTTTAGTAGTGGTCACCCCTTCGATTTTCTAAGAATATATTTCTTCAAATGTATGCATGTACAAAATACATGATTACAAAATATATGATTACAAAGTATTTGGTTACAAGATGTATGGTTACAACAAGAGCTAGTAGTATAGGCACATACATCCATCATCGGGCTCTTATCTCAGGCACCATACACCCTGTGTTAAATTAGTCAGCCTACTGCATACATCATAGGTACATAGTAGAAGCTTCTGCACTGTACAGAATCTACATCATTTGGATTCCAGTTTCTTGTAGAAGCTTAATAGGTGTTGGACTTCAGCTTTCTGGTAGAAGATTGTTCGTCGTTTTAATTTAGCAGCAGGGATGATATTTATTAGTCGAATATTTGTTAAACGTTAAATTAGTTATAGAACATTAAATGCTTTTTGACCGACCTGTAGGTTTTTCAACTGGAGTAAAAAAATAGCTGCGCTATACCTTTCACTGTATGTTGTCAATAGTTTCTTCGTAAACAGAAATAATGTATATTTGTTTTTAGATTACTATTGATAAACTGTATAAGATGGCGTCTTGTAGTTGAAGTTTATTGTATCCGTGTTTGTTAATTATTTAGGTTGAAATATCTGGTCATAGTGTGAGTGTAATATTGACAAGAACTTCTTTGTGACTCAATATTAGTGTTACGTTTTGTGTTCTGATCGTGTTCGCACAGTTGGCTCTGATTTGCAATGGCTTTTTTTCTGTAGCTAGTATGTAGTTGAATATGAATAAAAACTGCAGGGTCTGCTTGAAAGTAAATTAAGCTGATCTGTGTCTGCGTATTGACTGATGCTTTTTATGTAACGGAAAGGTGGTTGACTTCTGGATTCGGTTGGAACTTTTTTGTGTGTGTATGTTTCTGCTATTGAGTGTGATGCGTCAACGTCGTAAACACTGTCTGAATGTTGTTTAATTTGGAAAATGAATTCAACTTCGCAATTCCTTGCCTTCCCACATACGTATTGTTATTATGTTTGTCAGTTTGTTTGTTACATTTAAACTTGTTTGTGGCAGATGTGTTTGGTAACATTCCACTTTTTATCGGTTAATGCTACCATTTTATGTGTAACCCAGATTGAAAACAAAACATTTGATATATTCGACATGGTTTTTTGTCAATGGCGATGCTGTCTTTTGTCGAGATCTTGTTTGTAAAGGTTTCTACGGTGGTGCGTTCTTCCTCCCATTGCGAGGACCTCGTTACATGCTGTTTGTTTGTTTTGAAAAACTCTTTTTGCTGCTGTAAACTTATTTGTCTCAACATGGAATACTGCGTCTTGTCTTGAGGTCTTTGTTAACATGCTTTTCGGTTATCGGTCACAAACGTCAACGTGATTGTCTTTGAACAGTTTTTGCTTTGTTACGAAACGTGTTTTAATTAAGGCTTAACTTTGTGAGCACCAATCTGTTAGTTGGCATTGTTGAAATGGTGTTGTTTGTTTGTCATCGACAGAGATATCCTCACTACCATCAGTTTCGTCGTCATTACGTGTTTGATTATGAAATTGGTTCACCCTCCATCCCTCAACCGATGATGTAGTGTATAGCTTATGATTCGTGGGTTGTGTTCATTCGTTAATTTAATTGTTCGTTCGATCGTTCGTCCACCCGCTCGTTCGTAAGCCCGTTCGTTCTCTACTAACTCTATTTGACCAAAATTCCTAGTATTCGAAGTGTATGGTTTAAAGCTGTTGAAAATACTCTTATACCTAGTCAGCTGCATCATGGACTTCTGAATCATGTACCAAGGTAATTTATGTTTTCTCGGAGCAATTCATAATTTATATCCTCAAACTGCAATTTTTTATTGTATTTATGTCTGAATTAAGATTATATGATCAACGCTACTGAATACGATAAATGGTTCGTATACCCGCCATTTAGACTAGAGTCGGCGGGTTTTAGATTTATTCTGACTTCGCAGAGATTCGGGCGAGTTTTCAGTCTCAGGGAACATGCCTTGAACTGTCTACTTGGAGATATTCAGCTTCAACTTTAGGCGTCAAAATGCCACATTCAGGCCTGGCTTAAATCACACCCCGTAGATTGACGCGAGATTTCACGAGACCCGCGGTGAGATAAATGAATATTGTTTCCAAGAAATATGCATTTTGAGAATTTCATAGGGTTTCATGTGGTATAAATAACAAATAATTAATAGAGTGACCACGTGTTCCGTGACAGGCATGTAAATGTTTCACACAGTAGGTTGTGCCGGACCCCCCCCCCCCACACACACACCGTTTGGTATAGCAACTCTATATTTTGACTGCATATAGAAAGACTATGTTTAATGTATTAATGTATACGTCTTATGTAATTGGTGAAGGAAACGTGGACAATGTAAGTCACCCTCTAAGAGTGTGTCTGCAAGATAGCTGGAACAATACTACACAGCACACTAAAATCCGTCCCCCTACCTTTCCTCAGAAATATAAATTCTTGCTCAGCATATACTTGTTAGCCATGGTTGTTTTATTTGTTTTCTGTACGGGAGTTTTCATTGTTTTGTGAGAATATAACAAGACCATGATTGACAGCCGCGTGCTTCACCAGCGTGCTATAACTCAGCGGTAGTAATTGTGTGTAATGCGGATCTACTTTCACGCATTAATACACTTAATGGCGTTTTAAGTGCTACACGTAATCCTACCCGAGAAAATGTAGTTCCCGTAAAACCGAAGAAATCGTGCAGATACGAGGAACCACCGCTGGTAAGGTGTATGAAACGAGCCTGTTATAAAAGAGGAGATAAGTTCACCATACATCTGCTAAACAAATAGATAACTGATAGATAACTAAAAGCCATAAGCCCAGTATGTATAATTTTCGTTCGTGGATTTTGTTTATGAACGCGGGTGGGGTAACATGCTTTCTTTATTAGAATAACATTGTTTGGAGCGTAGACTAAAACTGCGGATGGGCGACTAATTGGTGTTTGAGAGGGGGAGAGTGTGGAATAGAGTATCAAGGGTGGGCGGGGTATTTATCGTTGGAATAACGAGAGGAAGAGAAACTGTTTGATGAATTTCGTACCTCCATTATTGACGTTTCTCCCCAATTTACCACACGTGTTCAAGCGGAAAACGTCAAACATGTATGTAAATATTTACCCAGGAAGAATTCAACAATGATCCCAAAGTATCGCAGATGAATACACACTATCTGTTTTAGTTTATATTTCTTCTAGCCGAAACTTAAACAATGGAAACATACCGGTGTCAAATAATGTAGTAAATATAGACTGACATATTGTGATTTTGGCAAGTGCAACACAAACAGTTTTGAATACGTGAGGTTTTCCAGTCATCCAGTGAAAACAAAACAGCACTCAAAGGCTTTTTCTACAAACATAAAGCAACATCGTCGACTAATGAATCTATGTTGTCACATCTAGGTGTAATAAATAGCCAATTAGATCAGCGTCTGTGAAGGTGTTTGTGATAACAGAAAGTTCTAGCAACTCAAGGCGTCTTCAGATAATTCTTTGGAAACAAGTGTCTTTGTCTTGCAGCTAGGTATTCCGGCTAGATCCTCAAGTATCAGAGAAGTTCCTTTTGTATTAGTACAATAAGAGAAATGTATAAACAGTACCGGTACAAGTGTGAAGATTGGAAAAATGCCAGAGTTGACGTCGGTGGAGCTGTGGCCATCGACGTATGCGACAATGGTGGTTTTAGTCGTTGTCATCAGAACCATTGTAGCTCCTATGTTGATGCATTTGACGTGTCATTTATTTATTTATAGAAAAAACAACATGACTGATCATTTAAGAAAATTTGTTTGGCGAAGCGTTTGATGATTGTCAATGGTCCAAGTAAATCATATCCAGGAATTCCAAATATTAGAAAATGAAGTGACACTGCCACATTGTTGTTTTGTGTACGCATAGTTTGAATGTTGGCAGTATACATTTGACCTACGTGCCACTTAAAAGAGATACGTTGTTGTTAAAAAGTAGGCTTCAAACATGACAACAAAATCTGTAATAAAATGGCATGGTACTCGCCGTGATGTATAACTGGTAACTAAATGTTTGTCCTAGTCACGAGTATGACACCAAAAGTGATTAACCACCGAGGAATCATAGTCTAAAATACTGGAGCCCACTCTGTTAGTAATCATTTACAAATGGCGCCAATTTCCCTTGTCATCTGCAGCCATTTTAGCGGAAGTGGACATCTCATTTAGCACGCGCCACAAAAGGTCACGTGACTCATCATGTCTGACTGGTTCACGTTAAATTGGACTAATGAAATTGTCTGTCTGCGAGCAAAATTAGGTGGAACCCGTCAGTTTAATAATAATCAAATAAGCTTTGATATTCCACTCTCTAGCCGTTAGCTCTTTGTGACGAAGCAGTGGTCACTTATTGGAAAATTATCTGACAAAAAGGAAAGACAAAGTTGAGGCCGAAGAAAAAACAAGATTGTGAATTCCGGTATCACTTTCACAAAGTCGATATTCAAACATGGAGTAAGTTTATCATCAACAACCGCAATGCAATGTGTATCGAACATATTTTGAGTTGTAATATTAACTGGGACTAGATATTCAGTGCAAAAAAAGTATACATATTTCATACAAATTTGTCAGGAATGTCATAAGCAAAATATATCACAACACAGCTATTTATTTAACATTTGGTCAGCAGGTTTTTAACATTCCTGATAGATGTGTCGGAAACATTTATGTTATATTTATATGTTTTCCTGAAATGTATTGGATTAAAGATAAGCCGGATTAAACTAGTATAAAACTGAGCCCTGTTCCTATGTACCGTCTCTAATACATCACTTAACGTATATAACGTTTTGATGGCGCAGCCTTTGGACGAAACAACATATTAACAATCTTTAAATTCTACACGACATAACCTGAAGGTTCGGACTATATTTTAAAATGGTAAAATGTTAACAGGTTTAGGATCCATGTGTATAAAGCTTATTATGAGAACTGCGTTTCCGTTTAAAATGATGCTTGTAAAGGGAAAGTGCACTGTTTAATTATTGTTCCAGTCATCAAAGAGGTCGCTTTCACCCGTTATCGCTGTCTCCTCAACACCTGCAACCAATAAATGTTTGCACGTGGCCTAAGTGTCAAAGACATTTGAATCACAAGGCAAGCTAATGTGAACCATAACTGCATGCGGTATGGTTCAAGTAATGGTCAGTTTAAAATTCTATTATGGTCAAACTCTAATGACTAGTCTGTGCACGTCATATTAGGACTATGCAGGGGGTTAAAGAATGGGATTAATTATTTTCTAGTTCATCATTTTTTGGTTGCCAGGGTAACATAATTAAAGGGTTTCATGTGTTGTAAATGGTAATTTCACTATACAAATTTGGTTTGTACCAATATGACAAGAGACTACATTTGTTTGTTTATGGTTCTATCAACGAATGTGTTCAGGCAATTCATTTGTTAATACAACATATGGATGCAGTTTTCTTAGTTCAGTTAATGTACAATACACACGTGTGTTATGTTAAATACATCAGGACTTGCCAACAAAATCTTAGTCTATAGTTAAAAGGTCGTTGTATATGAATCTGATATACAAAATGTGTTCTTTCCTGCTCGACCACTACAATTGATTTGTTAATGATATAATCCAAAATCAATATTAGAATCCTTTAAAGCTGGACTTTTGCTCAAAATCAAAAATTTAGATATTCATCTATACTTCATAGCCACAAAGTACTTATGAAATAATGCCCTTGTGGAATATATAGACAACTTAACTCGATCCTACAGCCTAGTTAGCATATACCAAAATCGTCAAAAATAATATTTAACGGGTCAGTCATAAACTATTTTCAGTAGTTGCAGGTAATTTGAAAGTAGAAAAGCCAATGTTGTAATGTTTTATTCCTTCAAAATCAACACAGATTCCTTCGAAAAAAGCATTTGTTATAGTATATTTATGCTAATTTCTTTAAAAATAAAACTTTTTTAAAGAGATTAATTAATTGATAGTGAAAGGGCAACTTTAACATAACTAGAATTATTGAAACTCAGCGTGTTCTATTCTATATATCATCATGTATTCAACTTTAGCGTACCGCATCGTAGCGCAATTCATCAAAGGTGATCAACATTTCGGCTACTACATACAGAGTTGCGTCCCTTTGGCAAACTTGACGATTTACACGTGTTAAACAAGGCGACGTACATGGCTCAGGTATGATGTGGGTTACCTGAGCATTTACCTGTAATATTTACCTGGATGTTACCTGTGCTATATATGTGCCTTGGTAGCGCAGTAGGCAGCGCGTCAGTCTCATAATCACATACAAATAGAGCGATCTGAAGGTCGTGAGTTCGATCCTCACCCGGGGCATAAGTTTTTGACCCTTTTTTGTTCATTCATTCATGTAACAAAATGTTCGGGTGAAACGCTCTTATACAGTTTACAACTTAGACAATGTATATATGCTTTTTTGAAGTTGTAAGTGATTCAAATTAACAGACAGTTTCAATGTGTCCGAACATGATACTCAGCCTAGATATATGATGCACATCTAACTGAGGTCTGTTCATATCAATTTATAATGCAGCAGTCTATTGTACAAACGAACTGTGAGTCGATGCGATAAACTCATTTTAGTCACGTAAGCGCTGAAATAAAACGTGCAGTGATCGTCGTCACCACAGTGTTCTAACGTCCGCAATGACCACGTGTACAAAGACCCTGAGCGGTACCAGTTTTTCAGACACAAAAAAAAGTTATTTGCATTAGTTTCTTACGACTAAATTTTCGAGTGCTTTTGTTGTATGTAGTTAACATGAGTTTGTCAACAACAGAGTCGCTAAGATTTATACAGAGACGGAAAGACAAACAGACCTGAAATGTATTGGGAAATACTCATTGATGTATTAAATTTTCTTAAAAGGTACACTGTACTTTGACTTTATATTCTTATGGCATTATTACGTTTACAAATCAACGTTATCAACAGGTTTAAATAAGTATGAAAATAAAAATCGCTTTAAGACGCGTGATATTGAATTTGATTTGTTTATGATGTGACATTCTATCCTGTTTAGCAGACAAATAAACGCATATCCTGGCACGTAAACCATGGTTAGCAAAAACGTCAAGTCATAAATGGTCGTCGTGATCAGTGAGCAGGCGATGAACACATCTGAAGTGTGACGGAGGTTACCTATATTGTTGTTTGTAATATTTTCCTGATTGTAACCAGTACTATATATGTGCCTTGGTAGCGCAGTAGGCAGCGCGTCAGTCTCATAATCACATACAAACAGAGCGATCTGAAGGTCGTGAGTTCGATCCTCACCCGGGGCATAATATTTTGGTTTTATTAACCTCCTAATATAAAGTGACAAATGTTCATATTACGGTATCCACTACATTGATATCAGTTTCCTTTTTTTTGTTTATTGATGTTTTGACATGTTTCCAAATAGCGTGAGTTATATTGAAACTGATACTTCGCTCAGATATACGATATACATTTGTTATGGTCAGTATAGTGTTAGATATAGTAATTCGTGATGTACATTTCAATCAATTTGATGTATTCCTATGTTGTCACGTAAACCATGTTCAGCAACAAAAGTAAAACTGGGAGAACGACGTCGAGTTCGTTGCCATTGTTGTGCATGAGTGCTGCTATAGTGCATGAATGTCTTGTCGATGGAAATGTTAGTGTTGATACTTCCGCATAGACATGGTGTGTTGTCTTCCGTAACATCGCACCATGTTTTACCTTGGTACTTGTATTGACACAGCTATGGTATCATATAAACACATCAAAGACAACCAAGGCTGGGTTCCATAATCAAGGATTCACCATCAATGTTAGTTGTAATAATTGCTGATCAAATTTTAAATGATTTGCTGTGTTAGATACAACTTTTAGATACAACTGATGTGTATGTAGATTCATGGGTAAACTGTAATTTCTGCTTTTAACATTCCTTATTAATGTTGGCTGAAATAAGTATAATGTTGCGTCAAATATATTTGGTGAAATTTAAACCTGATAAAATTATTATAAAATCCAGGCCATGGCAGCAGATAACTCAAAGACAATGATGCAGATATTAATTCATATAGTTGTATACTTGGTCCACATTTAGACCTTTAAAAGCCATCTGAAAACCAGAAGTATGCCTATCCAGACACCCTTCTCCGTTCAAAAGGTGTGGATCTATACAAAACTACAAAAGAACGTCTACCATTATTAGAAATAGCATTGCCTGCCAATAAGAAATTACCTATTAGCCTAAACCGAACGACCAATATTCTAAACATGGGGCATTTTTTCATTGGTATACCGTTTAAACAGGCTCGACTGTATGTACTCTGTATGGAGATTTCTGATGACGTATTTATATTATACATATGTGCCTTGGTAGCGCAGTAGGCAGCGCGTCAGTCTCATAATCACATACAAATAGAGCGATCTGAAGGTCGTGAGTTCGATCCTCACCCGGGGCATTTGTTTTCTTACCATGTTCGATACGTGACTGAGACATAATGACCCTTGCACAATGGTGTTATGACTATGTACATTAGTATACGTCGAATAAAATGTCTGCCTGCTATTCTTCGCTTTGTCCGTTACGTTTTATCCTTTCCTGGTGCAGAAATGTTTGTGTTAGTGTACTGTGCCCTTATTTTGTCACAGTATTCGGTGATAGCTCAGAAGTTCACTGAATACGTTCCTTTAATGTGCAAACAATGATAAGTCATTCCAGTAGTTTCTTACACAAAGAATATAAACCCAATGTCAGTCCGAATATATTTGAATTCGATTGTTTTACATAAAGTTTTCCTGAAATTGAAACGGAGTATAAAACAGTTCAAAGAAAGTGTCTTCCTTGATTATATATAATATACTAAAAGTAGGGTTTATGTTCTGGTTTATCAAACTTAAAGAAACTATCAATTCTGGATGTTACAAACTGGGTAAAAATGACTGTTCTTGGTCTTGGGCATCACTACATGGTGGAAACCGATGTAACCAATTCCAATATGCCCTTTGGCTGGGGAGGATGTTCCATTACACTCGATTGTTTCTTTTAAAACTTCAATTGAACAACTTGATTGAGCTACCACTGCCACCACAACCTCGACTTTGATGTGGCACAAACACACTTCACGAACTTCAATTGAACAACTTGATTGAGCCACCACTGCCACCACAACCTCGACTTTGATGTGGCACAAACACACTTTTGAAACCGAAACCTAAGATTATAACCATTGTACATTGTATTTCAAGTATTGTCAATTCCTGTTATCGCGTTATCCTGCTCTCTGAAATCGTTGCGCAAAACTGCAAACTAATCAGCCATGTCAGAAACTCTTGTTGACATGACAACCACAAAAAGGGCCACTGGAAGGCGTAATCATGGCAGCAGATATTTCCAGAAGGTGTAATTAAAGTAGTCATATATTCAGGCTCAAACGTGCCGTATACCACAAAGAGAGACAAACCTGTGAAGTCCTTGACTTGACCCTTTAATACGTGGAGTTCATAACTTGCTCAGGGCTGTTTCCTTTTGAGTTTTACTGCTGTGTATGACATATAAAGCTATGCAATTACATGTCCCATTTTTCTTGCCCGTTTATTTTATATAGAAGTTGCGATATTTGGGAGAAAAATGATTTACTGTAAAATATCGCTCATAACACCACCGTTAGGTAACAGAGTAATATCCTGTAGATTGTAAAAATAATAATAATAATAATAATAATAATAATAATAATAATAATAATAATAATAATAATAATAATAATTAATAATAATAATAATTAATAATAACATTTAATAACAAAAATGATATGCAATTAAACACAAAGCAAGTTTATACATGTATTAAGATGACATAAACAGCAAGATGTAAAAGCAGCATTAATCAGTGGTGATGATGGCGATGGTGATTTGATAGTCTGTAACAGTTTTATTAGAAAATATGAATTGTTCGTAACTGAATTCTTTCACAGAACAGAACAATTACTTTGACATACACATACATCTAGTATCCGAACTTATATTCGCCCAGTTACCAGCACCACTCACTGGTATTTTATAG
>ENA-OREC01001329-OREC01001329.1-marine-metagenome-genome-assembly--contig:-NODE-1329-length-12325-cov-13.114794_pt1 | contig 12325 bp, 8 predicted proteins | sample MGYA00248626_ERZ508543 | MGnify/ENA primary metagenome ERZ508543 (study PRJEB26211, sample SAMN05518279) | marine metagenome | isolation source: Puget Sound, Washington, USA | host: Bankia setacea... | reverse complement strand
CTTGTAGACCAAATGAGCAAACCAATATTGTGTTGTTAGTACTTGTAGACCAAATGAGCAAACCAATATTGTGTTGTTAGTACTTGTAGACTGAGTGAGCAAACCAATGTTGTGTTGTTAGTACTTGTAGACTGAGTGAGCAAACCAATATTGTGTTGTTAGTACTTGCAGACTGAGTGAGCAAACCAATGTTGTGTTGTTGTTTTTGAAACTCAACATATATTCCTTCATAAGAAGCATTTATAATAACATGTATACTAATTTCTTAAAACAATATTTTTAGGAAATTGATTATTTGGAAACGAAAGGGAAACTTTTAGTGTGAATGTGTTTAATACTTACTGTCATCCAGGCTGTCTTTACTGATAGAGGCTTCGGTCTTACTTCTAATCTTCACCTAGAAATAAAACATGCAAAGACCAATGAGTAAAGACCAATTTAAAAATTAGACCGCCTTGTTGATTTGGTTTTATTTCATCCAAACCAGAAGACCTCTTCTACAAAAGCCAAGTCAAGGCTTTCAACACAGTTTGAAACCTCATAGTCAATGACTCTTGGGGCCTAATGTTTGAGGGTCAAAATGAGATTTTTAAGAGTCATGGTCAAAATTCAAATTTCAGGATATTTCTTCATGTTTTTCATCCGTCATATATGTAGACAAGTCTTATTCCCATAAACTAACTGATTTAAAAGCATTGGTGAAAGTTATCACTATTTATACTGGATTTAGCATTTTCGGAAATATTTCTCCTATATTAAATATCCTATTTTAAAAGTATTATTACATTGATAAAACATTATTTTCAGTATTTTTGAGTTTTTAAACTTTCACCCATGTTAAAAAGTAACAAACACAACAGAAGAGACTGTCTTTATTTATTATCATGATCAAATTGAATAGATACTCGTACAAATAAATGGTTATAAATAGACAAAAAGCAGACAAACAAGTTCATAAGACATATAAATACAAGATAAAGAACTCATTTTCTACCAACTTCAGCCTTCATATATTGCATTGATATCCACTCAGTAAATTTATATGTTGTATTAAACATGAACCGATTTTATTAAACAAATCTTTATCATTTATGTATCTTTAGAATAAATAATAAAAGACTTGAGATGCTATGAGAAATTGGGGGCCAGTAACACAGAATCATATTTAGCACAGTTTCATACAAAAGCATTCATCATGTATAAACACACACAAATATACACAGCTGTCTACCACAACACTGCAGTTTTACTTCCTTCTCTTGTTAAGCTTGTTAAAGCATGCCACAACTGTCAGAAGATATTTCGCTAGAATGGCGTAGTCAGGGAACATATCACTAAAGTGTTCTATAACATACTGGCAGACACGCTTAAAGGTCTTTCCTCGGAGGGACTTAACAGTCAATTTAAACTGGAGGTAGTCACCTCTCATTCTCTCTGGACCAATCAATTCTGTGTCTTTATTGATTGGGCACAACCAACTGACTATTGTGTCTAGGTGATCCTCCCCATAGCTGCATATGGCTGTTGAGTTGTCTGGAAGATGCTTTGGTTTGATGATCTTGTCGGCTGTGCCTAGCTTGTCCATGGATTGTTCCTCGAACCGTGCCTCTACATTGGTCAGGAGTTCATCAAGATACCAGAACTGTTCTGGAATCCTATTCTCAGCTGATGAGTGTCTATAACTTAGAAATAGCCTTTGTACCATTTACACTTGTGTTCACCATGTCTAACTCATCTTTTTGAAAGACTTTACAGAGCTTATTCACACTGGCAAATGTGTCGACAAGAAATGCAGTTGTCAGCAAGAAGGATACACTTCAGACACTTTTCAATATTCCTTTTGCCTCACAATTACCTCATTTTCAAGGGCCATAACCAGAGCTGAATAAACTGAATGTATTGCCTTTACTGCACTTTCTAAGGACAGCCAGCGGAAGCTTGCTGGTTCCTTGAGGGTCACATGCTTAGTGTCATTCAATACAGTCTCCATCTCTCTCAAAGTATTGTAGCGCACAGCTGAGTTGTAAAAGTATCTATACACATTTGTCACTGTGTTGTGATAGTCACTAAATTCTTTAACATCAATACATGCTTGACTAGCACACAGGGCCAGGCAGTGTGCAACACAGTGAATTTGAACTAGCCTGGGGCTTTTCTCCCGGAGGCGAACACCTACACCACTTTTCTTGCCTGTCATGACACTTGCACCGTCACTCTCCATTGAAACAATCTTCATGACATCAAGTCCTATCCTATGACATGCATTCACAATTTCATCTACTAATGACTAAAGTCACTGTAATGAATTTATAGCAGTGATCATCTCATCCTGTATTCCGGCACTGGTGTAGATAGAATCCTTGTCTTGAAGGTCCGTGCAGCCATGCTCATGCTGAAGATAGATGAGGCCATTCTGGAAGTGGAGCTTGGCCTCCTGAAAAAGTATAATCACATGTAATGGTTTGGTCTTTATTTAAGAAATAGACCACACCACTGAGGACCTCATGGTATTATAATGTGTGAGGGCTGACTGGGAGGTCACTATAATGCCAGGCAGCCCGAAGTGTTGTGAACTATTTCTTATATTATACTACACACCTTACTCTACAAAATTAAAAGTAAATAAAACAGATGCCGTAAGTGTTTGTCTTTTTAGAATCTTTACTTTCAAGCAGATTACCCTAAACCCTGTCGCTGTTGCAAAACATTTGGTTGTTTTGGCAGTTCTAGAATATTCATGTGTTGTGATTTTTGCAAAAGACGGATCATTGCAACCAACAACTGCAACAGGCGCTATACTGACACAGTGTCAGCTCACGTACTACGCTAAATTAAGGCCTCTTGCAGTTTGTATACACAAAGAAGGATCAAATTTGTGTAAGGTATAATATATTACAATATGAATAACATGAGCACCGCTGAGTTAATATAACTCAACAATGCATAGAGTTTGGTGCCTTGCTATACATAAGTATGCTGTATCTGGCAATGTATTTATAAAGTTTCATCAGAACATCCTTTTGACTTTTGAGTGGTAGACACAGTTAATTTTTATGCATGAATTTTTAAGTAAAAAGTGACAATAATTTATCCCTTACTATACATGTGTAGTGTCTAGGGCAAAATTTGTACCAAGTTTAATATTCAAATTCCAGTATGTTTCAAAATTAAAAGAATGAAATAGATAACAATTAACATCGACAGTTTATTTGGCCGATTATGGTCACCTTTGAAACAATTGCTATTCTATTAAAAATGATCATGAACAAATATTTTCTACAGAGTCAAAATATAGACAAAATCATACAATAACCAACCTTTGATTTCAATCTCTCAGCCGTTCGAGTTTTCTCTTGCACGTCAATCACATCTTTGACAGTGTGCTTAGATTTCCGGAGTGACCTCGCCTGAACAACATCAAGGTGCTCAGGATTACTTAATGCATGTGTATCAAGGGCACTTTTCTGGATGTTACCACTACCACTAGTTGCAAAGTGGTTCTTTTTCTTAGCATCCTTACACCATTTACGGAATATTACAGTCTCACCCCCTTTCTGACTTATTTCCAACCACTCAGTCCTTAAACCACTCATCCATGAACTTTCTTTTCACTTTTGAGTGTCCTGATCTTTCTTAGGGGTACACTGATCTGGGGTACTAAGACACTGATCTGCTACTTTAGTTTGTTTAAATCGTGTAACACACTCTTTGTCTGAATCATTTATTAGAACGTTTTTGAGGATTACTCTATAACTGAAAGAGACTCTGCTGAGCCAATATGACAAACACAAAACAATCACAAATATTATTCCTAAACACAACCCATATCATACGTCTACATTGATAGGTACTTTTGTAAGAATAAAAGACTATCAAAAACTTACCTTTCCAATTTTGAGACCGATAAAACCCCTTTAAAAAGTCGCAACAAACAATAAACAAAAAAGCCTTTACTCACCATTGTCATGGCAATTAATTGACGTGCACCAACCATTCCCCGTATTCCCTCATCAAAGCATCCGAAAAAGGGTGTCCACAAACTAATTCGACCCATTAAGACAGCTTTATTTATCTTATTTAGCGAGTACACAATAATTATCGGCAATATGACACATGCCGACATTACACAGGAGCCGAATTGATTTATGCAGTGAACTGTAGTAGCTCCGCCTTCAGAGGTGAAAGAGTTAAACGATAACCAATCAGCGATTCGCTTGTATCTTGCTGAATCAGATATTGATAAAAGTGAGTCGCTGATTGGATCACTTTATATGGCAGCGAAATTGGATGACATAATTCATTGATGGACATTTCTACTGAAATTCCCCCTGGTCAATGTTAACGCTTACTGCAAATTTATGATGCGTCAGTTTCGAGTCATTTAAGATTTCCATGCAACTCTTGAAATAAATTTTAACTCCGATATAACATTCAACTTAAAATACTACCTTAATACAACTGCTATATTATGGCCCTAAACATGGTCTATTACTGCACTAATTTATCATGTATAGTTGAACATTTTGAGAGAATGGTGTAAGTTGGTTGATCTTTCCAATAAGTTATGCATGTATCTATCCCTATTATAGTCGCACATTATTATTTTTTATGTAGTAAGCTTAAATATCTGAAAAATGTTAATATATTAGGAATTTGTTTTTTACTACATTGTATCACTAACTGTTGTTCCCAAAATATTTTTATAATCAATGTGAGATGGTCATGTGGTCACCAAGTCAGACAGCTGGGTTTCCTCCGGGCACTCCGGTTTCCTCACACACGAAAACATCCGAACGCAAACGTCGGTGCCAACGAGCATGATTAATATAAGTTGTATAACTTGTTTCGTAATCGTTGTAAAATAAATAAAGTTTAACAAATAAAGGGTATAGTAATATAGATCTACACTACTCAACAAATAGTATCCTTAAATGCTTGATTAAACTTTCTCTTTCAAAGCATATCAGCTAAGCCAAAATTTAAAAACATCTGTGTTTGTTCACACACACAACATAATTAAATATAATGTAGTCTGACATTTGTATTTATATACTTTCGACAAATGAAGTAAATGACTTACAGACAGATCTTTCTTGGGGAAAAATCAAAATAAAGCTCACGTGAAACTTAGAATCACAAGCTAATCACACGTTGGATTCAGTTTATATACTTGTATATGGTCATCATTCTATGCTTTCAGGCTTTATCAATCTCTAAGTCTAAGAGGAAGTTTTTTGCAGAATATGAGCCAGAGCTCCTTAATTATGGGAACATACATCTTTACGTTGTTTGGTAGGTGTCCTGACATCCCCTGCACCTGACTGTCGCTCTGCTAAAGATCCACCTCTGGATTTCTTCAGAAAGCTTTTAGTTGTACCTGAAAATTGGAATAAAATACTTATCATTTCAGGTTTGTCTATTGAGGGCCATATATTCAAACCTATACTAAGAGAAGACATTAGTGCCCTAAGAATAAAGGTCGCTTACCACAGGTGGTCCTGGCTCAAGTATCAGAGGGATTTTTCTCATGGGAAAACAACAGACACACTAATCATAGTTTTGCATTTCCAATGAGAACCGTTTATTGCAACACAAATGTGTCAACAATAATGCTATTGTGTTAAGATTTTTGACTAATTCTATACAAAATACAAGTAACAATGTCTAAAACTCTCACCTCTGTCATCAAAATCATCATCATCATCATCATGTCCCTTGTCCCACCAAAGTTTAGAGTCATTCTTCTTCGGACGGGCCTCAAAAAACTTGTTTATCTTTGATGAATCTTCTGATGAAAAGGACTAAAACAGGAAAAAAACATTGCTTACTGATAATCGAAACACCTTCCCTTTTTTCTTTAAACAAACACTGCATGTCTTCTTTGCCCATTTACTTTAACAAATATTCAATTATTGGATGCCAAACAAGAGGGCTTGGATATCCTTCAGTTGGTTTGACCTGCTGGATTTTTAAAAAAAGAAGAAATTGACAGTTTCTTGTCTTATATCATTATATTACTCCTTAGTGATATATGTCACATGTGACCACACTTTATGTATTGTTCAAACAAAAGATGCTCTGCTGATACTATATTTTGATAAGTTCTGACATACAAGCCGACTAAGTCTAAACACCAATTAACGAACAGTTATGTGGGAAATATGAAAGTAAAAAAGGAAGGCCTCTCTTAAGCCTCCCTGACAGAAATTAAGTATTATTTGTGCAGGATCATTTAGTTTTTAGACTTTTCTATTGAAAAATGTTTTTGCAACATGACTTTTGTGTTCTACCTTATTTCCTTAAGCAGACTGTAACAGAGAGGTTTTCAGTAACAAACCACTAAGCAAATTTTATGTGCAAATAATTTCTCATCAAATCAAATAAAGCCTCATTTGACGTGTTTTGATAGACATTTTCAAGCTCTTTCAAATGCACTATGTGTTTTTATTCTATTTGTTTCGAAAGTTTAAGAAAATATACCTTAAACCATGTCACTAACTTCCCCAGTACAAGATCAGTTTCCCTAATAAAGAATCATTCAACCAAGTGTCTTTTTTCAGGCTAGGGACCGTCTCAAAACGGATTAACTACTTCAAAACAAAACAAAGCTGTTGCTCTGAATATTCAAACCACACAACAAAAGGAAACCATACCTTCGGCTAAACCGTTTAAGTAAAAAAGCTTCACGCATTGCTCGAATTCTAAGGTAAAGTTGCCATTATGCGTGAATGACTTGATGATTTTTCACACTTCTGACATTACAATCCAAAATTATCCAAATATAATGAATGCAAGGTGACACGAAGGCAAGAGTGTTGGTGTAACTAAAAACACAGAACGACTGATCAGGCTCAGAAATCTGCGAAATTTCAACACAGAAAAAACGTCCAATTCCAGTCATTTTGTGATTCACTTTTCTTTACATCTCGCCATTTAAAATCATATACATTAACTATCACCTCCAGTATCGGTATTGGTTTATTTCACTGTAGTAAATAATCTTCACAGTTCCATGTTGCATGTGTTGACAAACTCCTATCCGCTGTGAATTCAGTTTTGATTGACAGCGCAATGAATGCAAATGACATTGCGGTGACGAATTTCTAAAAATTGACTTAATCTTAACACAGTTGTGTTCCCTTTTTATTTACGAGCATACCAGCTGTGCACTGTTAGACCCAATGACAGACGAGGGAAGACCAATTCATTGTGAAAATTACTGTTGCTTTTTTGTTTACAATTTTTGTGACAGGACAAATTGAATAATAGGTTCACCATATAAACTCCCATGTCTTGCAGAATAAATTTTCTCTTCTACAAGGACCAAACGTGTAAGTAAAGAAACACTTAAAATTCACTTGATTTATGAAAAATCTTGTATAAACTTCGTGCTACTATTATGCATCCAGAGTTATTGTTTACTATTGTTTACCCACCAAATTACAATATAAACTTCAAAGTCAGCAGATCATTTCTTTATAAATGTTTACATAATAAAATATGCAAATGCCGTCAGTTATGATAGTCCACATCACTTTTGAGACATCCCCCGAAAATATGTATACTCACGGACCGGTGATCTGCAACTGGCAACTCTACCTTGCGTCAGTTGCACAGCCGGATTTTGTAAATATAACTCTTGATTTAAAATTTACCCTTTGTATTCTAGAAGGTTCATTCTCACTGCTAACACCTAAGTGTCGATAATTAGGTAAACATGCACATTTGGATTTCCAAAAATGGCTCTACGTCGAGTGCGTTGTTAATGACAATCAAGCTTTTCGGCCACTTGGGGTACTGATTAACCGCACATTCAAGTAACACATGTTTGCTTTTTAAAGTCAAATAAATATGTATCAAAGCTGATTTAGAAATAGGAGGTACTGAATTCAATTTTGATGCGTTACTGGGGACGTCACTGTACTCCTGAACCAGAACTAAGTATAACTGTGTATAATATTTGTGGAACAATGGCAACAACACCATGACTGCAGACAAAAATAAAGATTTGACAATAACAGCGTTTTTCACAATGTCAAAACCTAGTTAATGTGTTGACCTGCCAAACTTCTCTCATTTCAAGGGAAGGATGCTGGTCATGCAGGGGTGGCTAAATCAACCGTCAGAGTCGTCCTTGTCGTTCATTTGGCGATCCAGACCACTGCATTTTTCCTTTTTTGACGACCTAAATCCCAGTGGTGAAGCATTGCTTGCGATTGTTCTAACCCGTATCAAATACATACCAAACACATGAATGCGAGAAACAGCCAATGCAATGTATAAATCGTTTGGTTGTATGGTTTAATTTGTTCATATATGCAGCGGCACATATAACTTGATTTGTCTTTGAAAATTATCGAAATTTGTCAAAACAGAGAACGAAATAGCAAGTGGCAAATGGCAGTTGTTTATGTTCGTTTCAGCATGTAATCCCTTTTCTTTGTTAATACACACAAAATAATTTACTGATAACAAATAGTAGTTGAATTCTCTTCACAATGTGCATTACTTTATGTCAACTAAGTTTTAAAAGTCTGTAAGCCTTATTCAGTTTAAGTACCGCGGTGACATTGCGAAAACAGGTATCAAATCGTCTTTACTTTGTTGTTTTTAATCTAAAACTAATACTTATACCGCAGTTTTCAAGTCATCTAAATGAAAATTGCTATACATGCAATGTGTCTGAGCAACCCTAATTAGAGGAAAGCGAGTTGATTACAGACAGAAATCCTTCAAAATCTTTGTGATGGGGAGACCCGACAGACGCTCAGAGAATCTATCTTTGCCAACCAGTGCTGTCTTCAGTCGACGATAGCTCTCACATGATTTGTAATGTACCATTATGTGCATTAAAGATTAAGATATATTGCATGTTTTTTGTTTATTTTAGTATACCTGCTGTATGAATATATGTCTAAATTATACGGACAAGTGAAGCTTACGTACGGACAAGTAGAATTATAGGTTGGGTTGTCCGTGGACAAATAAGATTTTCTCAGATTTTCGCCACCATGATTGGTAATATAAGAGGTATACTCAAGCAAAAATATCTTCTTTTTTAAACAAAAAAGAGTCTTTCATCATCTCTGTAAAATATAACTTTTACATCATACAACATGACATTACCTCTTTCATAAAAGCTTCAAATTGGTCATCATCAAACGTCTTGCTTCTTCCTCTTCCTCCGTTACGACTCATCTTGAACACACTGTTGTTAATCAGAGTCACTGAATCATATCTGAAAGTTTAACTTTTTCTATAACCCTTTCTAAAATATGGCCTCTGGAGAGTTTATAACTTGAAATAATTATTCAAGCTATAAATGGTTATTTTCTATAAATAACCTAGACAAGAAATTTACAGAAAAAGGGACTTTTATCTGCATCTGATGATCTTGATTCGGCTCACGAAAAAACTTGATTGAGATCTTTTGGCAAGAGACAAAATTGTCAAGTTTGATAGAAACAGCTCATGAGTACAAGTTACTTGAAGGAAGTGAAGGCCGAAGACTTTAGGTAAAAGTAATGTTCAAAAATATGGGCATGTAGTGAAGTACAAGTCTCATACAGACGTCGGAATTCAATAAATACTTAGATGTTACGAATCCGGAAAAGCTGTATGCGAATAATACATACAGCTGTAAATGAGATAGCAAGAGGTTTGTTGTGATTGATAAACCGCTCATGTAAAATGGCTGTAGATTTTATTTACTACTTATTTGCACATATAACTTTGGGAACATAAGCCTATATTTAAAAAAATAAACTTTCACAATTATTCCCCCATGTTTGCATTTAAAAGCCATTTTCTTCAATTTTCTTATGTGACCTTAGTGTAAGTTTGGAGACTGACTTGGCTCTATTAAATCATAGGAATGAGGAAACCAAATAGAATTAGTGAACCCCTGTATCACGCAGAAGGGTTATTTCGACCTAGTGTAATATCCGATGGTATCCGATTGCGCTGTTTCCATTTGCGCACGCTCCGCCTTTATAATGTGATAATGAATGATACACCTGTTAAAATACAACAATCATCTAAAACATAATAATACAAATCTAATAAAAGATACTATCATGGTTGCCTCTAAAAGTTCCCCTACCTTATTTGGGCTACAATATGACATAAGAACCCACTATTCACATCTTTGATCTGTGACAACTTGTTTATTAAACATCAAACCCATATGGCATATATTTCTAAAACACTGGTAAGAAAGTTTAGCATTTTGTAAATCAGACGTCTTGATTTATTTAAATTTGAAATTTTCCAGACAATTTTAATAAATTGACACCTTTAACACCTATTATTTTCGCGAGCAGTATACTTTCATTTTACAAACATCAAGTGACGTCATTGATTTGACAGGCGCGTTTTACCAGACGATCTTTCAACATATTTTGAATGGTAATTTTGTGTCAAATAAGCCTTTATACGGGGAATTAAAAGGGGACATTTTGAGCTTAGGCAAAGTATGACAAAATCTATATGCGTGTGGTATTGGTTTATCAAAATTATTTTCTTACCTTATGTATGTCCATTTTTGAAAAATTCATGCTGGACAATATATTATTGACTTTGTAAACAAAACATCACATGATAAAGGCGGAGCGTGTGCAACCGAAAAGCGGAAACGGTGCAATAGGATATCGTCGGATATTACCCTAGGTCGAAATTACCCTTCTGCGGGATACTGACTAGTTTTTGATAAAACTCAAATAAAAAATCTATCTATCTTCCAATAATGTCAAATCCCTGCTGGGGACCTAGACATATGCGCGTCAAGCTGCAGAAATATTAGTAAAGCTAAAAATAAAGAAGGGGCTGTGGATACAGGTTAGGTTTAAAAGTATGGTGATTTTCTATGGTGAATAGACTATCTTGCATCATTAGTTGCAACACTGAGTTGAACATCCATTAAGGTGAATGACAATGCATGGTACAACATAAATTCATTGACAAAATGTCGCCAATGTGCTCAGCCGGTTAATTTAAATGTGAAACTGTACAAATTATTCGGATGCAAATTGTCCGAAAGTTGTTTTGACATAATACAGCTATTCTTTTATTGCGCGTTATGCACCATATGCTTTAATATTATAATAATCATTACGAATACCTTTCTAGCTAATTTAAAAATGCATTTAAATAGAAATGAGACAGAAATGAAGGAAGATCGTCTTTGTTTACATGTTTCTTCTTGTTTTGAAACCATCCACTGCGACGTAAAGCTCCGAAGGTATCCGAAATAAAGCGCGGCGCCAATTACATTACTGCGGGTATACATAATAGTAACGTTTGAAGAATTTCATTTACGCATCTATTAACACTAGGTTTTATTTGTGCATCGCTTCACCTGTTATAATTGTCAAGTGAAAACTAAGACACATTTGCGAATGAGTTTAAACATAAATGTAAACGTGATGTAAAAAATGATCAGAATATACAGGTGTATACATCGGAAAAAGTCGTCGAATTAGTGGCATGCATAAAATACTTGTACTTGCCAAATTAAAACAAATTAGGCACGATACTGTAATGTTGTGGGCATTGAAGCTCGGTCTCTATATGCAAATTAGTAACCGCCCTGCTAAGGCACCAAGGTAGAACCCCTGGTCCCGATTTTCACATCTGAGAGTACTTACACACGGTTTTAATTTACGATGTACAAAAAAACCATAAACAGCTTACTTGGTGAGGAATAAGTTCAAATCATCAAACGCTGGCACCAACATCGAGTGTATGGTGAAAGCATTGGGGACAAATATTGAAATTCAGAAAATGGTTAGTTTCACACAAATTTCGATGAATTTAATCAACTTGACCCCATACAATATCACTGTTCCTCTCCTCCAACACTGATCCAAATAGTTAATGTCAATCAAGTCACCTCTTTTCTTTACTCAAAACTCAAAAGTATGACAAGAACATCGTGTTTATTGACTGCCAAATACTTGTTTTAAATATCTATTTGAGAAGAAAGGAAATCCTTTTGATTTTCTTCAGATATTTTGTTGAACGTCCTGCCAAAAAACAACAGTTATTGGACTACTTTTGAGACATTAGTAGAGATTGAGAGAGACTTCAAGGAACGACAACTCTGCATGGGAGATTGGTAATATGTTTGTAGAACAAATGTAGTAAAACGGTGTATGTCTTTATTATATACCTACATCAAAACCCAACAGGTACCACACTTAACTGACACTTGTACTCGTATGTCATGTTAACACATCTCGCTAAAATCGGATATGTTTATATAAACTTTTTGAATAAATAAAAGTTTAATTTATTACGTCCTTGATTATATCGACCACAACTTTAT
>ENA-OREC01001328-OREC01001328.1-marine-metagenome-genome-assembly--contig:-NODE-1328-length-12326-cov-11.362070_pt1 | contig 12326 bp, 2 predicted proteins | sample MGYA00248626_ERZ508543 | MGnify/ENA primary metagenome ERZ508543 (study PRJEB26211, sample SAMN05518279) | marine metagenome | isolation source: Puget Sound, Washington, USA | host: Bankia setacea... | reverse complement strand
ACAATACTGACCAAATACTTGTATGGCACTTCACAGTTAACAAAAAGGAGCAGTGAAAACAACAAACTAAAACTATACATCTATAGTTACGAAATACTGACCAAATGTTTATACTGGCACTTTACATGTATAAAACTGAACGTAAACACTACAGAATTGTATACAACGAGATTTATACATAATACAACTTTCAATACATATCGCAGAAAAAACATTGGTGCCAACTCCCTCAATATATCGATAGGCTAGTCGGTTGTTTTCGTTAATTTCTGTATCTCATCTAAATACGTTGGTTGGATCCCGTTCCCTCGATACGCAATGATCGGTACATAGTTGTGTAATGTTTTGACAAACGGACACGTGCCAGGGGAGTTAGGAGATTATACATGACCAAACACACCCCCTAAATATAATTGGTGTCATCAAATCAACGTGTTGAGAGTTTGAGAATTATCTAAAATATGCATCTCTTTGTCGACACCACGGACCTATAAACCTAATTATGATACAATACTGCAATATTTTGTCCGTGTTTCCCATTGACATGCCGTGTAAATTGGTCATATAAACGGCTTTTCCTTCCATATCGTGCCGTCACCTGTTTTCGCCGTTCTCCTATTTTCGCCGATAACATTGAAATGCCTCTGACATCATTCAGACTAGCGAGATTTCACAAGTAACCAATACAGGATGTGAACAATGAAGTAAGCTGTCAGTAAACAGATCATGAAACAAAATCGAGGGTGATAGAGTAAATTACATCAAATTGAAATTGAGCAGCGCAAAATATAGAAATTTACTTACCTCCATTTTCTGGTATTTTTTCTCATCGATATATTAAATTTTAAATTTGTTTTGTAAACTATGTTTTGGTGTGTTGACATAGTGTGACGTCATATTAGGTTTTAGGTTAATTTCAGAATATATAAATCATCTTGAAAAGGATAATTCACATCTTCATATTTGCAGGATGACCTAATAGATGCATACTATATGTGTATTAATTAGAAACGGTTGATGGAGAGGGTTGCCAAAAAAATTCCATACAAATAATGATATTAAAAGTTGAAAAATAGACATTGACATTGTCAACTTCTAAGGGCTTATAACCAATACATGTGAAAAAGAGTCACTTCATTGTTAGCATCTTTCTACATACTTAACGTATGTGTTTTACTTGTTTTAAGACTATTCATGATAAAATATTGTTTCTTGTTATCCTGTAGAGGAAACATTTAAACTTTCTGTAAACTCATTGATCTCCCCATGTCAAATTCTCCTAACCGCCGAAAATAGGTGACGTCATTGTGAGCAGAGTACACACATGGTGGCTTGATAGTTATGATGTTTTGAACGGATTTGGGATGAAATAAATGGACGAAATCATTTAAGATTGTTAATAAGTATTGTATTTATACATTTGCTCATTTTTTTTGGGACAAAGTATGCATGTGACGAGCTCTTGTGTATTATTGTTCCTTGCACCGGAGAAAACTGGTAACACCGGGATATACAAGGCTACCGTGAGGATCCTCACCTGTTCGACTAATTTGATTGGCTGTAGCTAGTAGAGATGGTAAACAGTATGGCACCGAAACAGGCGCCGCTTCGATACCTCTATTTATTTACACGATACTTACCATATTTGCCTTCTTCTTTTTCACCAACCGTAACGACTACTGGATCGTTGGATATTGGCTAAGTACATATGTGTGTTGTTGCTCCATGCACTAATTTACAATGCAGCCAAAACAAGCACGTATACAAGAATTATTCACGCCAAATTGTTCCACAGTTTACGTTTTTGGTTCTAAATCATACTCACACGAAGGTAAACAAACCGCTGTCAGTGTATTTTGTCCAGTAAATGCAGAGTTTACTCACCATGATCCAGATAAAATCCCTCCATACGTTAAAATGTGTCGTTTTAAGACTCAAGTACATCTTCGTTATCCGCTGGCCTTAAACAGGAACAAATAGCACCTACAACAACTACAAATACTACAACACTGTCAACAGCCTCAACTATGCTCTTCGATACTGGAGGTAATAAAGATATATATTAAATTTCAGTCAAATTGCAACCGTATTTCCTGTTTTTTTGTTGTTGTTTTTTCCTCAAAACGCCTCGTGGTCATATGTGCTCAAGCCGTGTTTATGAGCCCATATACACTGTCTAGAATCTGCATAACATATAATATATAGGTACGTGGTGTTACCTACATCATTTAAACACAGAAAACATTGCTAAGAAGTATGACACCAACAGACCGAGTATCACTGTATAGCATATGTAATTACCTAGTATGAGTCTCTATCTTGTGGGATGGTGGCAGCAACAATGACCTGACTGCCCCCAAAATATGTGTATTGTACTGCTCGAAAATATATAATTTATACGATTTTTCACCCAAAAAACGGGGGTTAGATCATTCAAACGCGAACTACTGCTCTTAGCAGTATCTGTGAGCCCAAAAGAACGGGTAACACAATATAACATATACAATTACCTGAACAATGAAAGCCTGTTGTGATCCTGATCGTGGGCACTTGCAATACACGTTTACTACTCCTGCGTACTCTCTATGACCCTGTAACTGAACTGAGCATTCTTTAACTTTTGTTTCTCTTAACGATTAAGGGGGGAACAGATACGGGGGAACCTCTTAACGATTTAGGGGGGAACAGATACGGGGGAACGGATACAGGGGGACTGGTACAAGGGGAATATAAAGTGAAAACAATAACACAAAGTAAAGGTAATACCGTATGCTTGCTTTCGGTTTGTTTGATTGGTTCACTTGTGTTGAAGTAACGTCTAGATGCGCTTGCTTGTCCAATAGTTAGAAATCGCAAATACCTTTATATTGACTTTCATTTATTCAGGGGAGCATGTCTTTACATGATTGCGTACACACTGCGTAAAACCATTGCTACGCAAGCATGTCGTCTTTTAATACTCATATCAAAGCAATTTGTCTGAAACACACTTCCGTTGTTGATATTTTTCTGTTGTCACATAAAAAATAACGCACGTGCCAGGTTTTCTATGAAAAACTAACGCATGTCATAGCAATTTGTAACATTTCCAACCACCTCGAGGAATAAATCATACACCCTGCAGTTCGATTACATTGAACAACAAATTGTGTTTCAAACAACGTTTAACAAGCATAGATATATTCGTTCTTTCGGACTAAATACATTAGATGTACTATTAACTTGTCAACAGTCATGACACTAACACTGGAGAACACGCACTGTAGAAACGTCAATCATGGAATAAGTGTCAATAACGGGAGATTATTCCCCTGAAAGCATGTTTAACTACATACTTAAAAGTATTTTACCTGAAAATGTTCTCTTTTGAATCGATAGAACCATATTGGGACCGGGATCTAAGTTATTAGTTTCAGCACGGAATCTTGCCATCAATCGATGTGACTGCAAGATTTTATACAACTCTTCGCAGGGCGTTATTTATGTTATTGATTGACGATAATGTTCGACAGTCCAAGCATACCCGGAATACTGTCAGTGATTAAATTGCCGCTCATAGCCCGACGTTTGATCTGCAGAACAAACCGGGTGGTTGTTTTGATTCGGGTAGATAGTAAAGCTTAGAACCATGTCGTGTAGTGTAAACTCATGACGTCAACTGTTAGACTGCACAATCAATAAATTATTGGTTTTGTTTGGTCCTGTATGAGTTTAAATAGTGATTAACAACTGAAAAAATACGCTAAATCTGAACTGAAACAAAGCAGGAATAGAAAGATATGTACATTGTTGGAAGATTGTCATTATGTGAACACAGTCCTGAACGGAGATAAACAATGAAGGTAAGTGTGTTTTATTGAAATGTGTTAAAACTAGAGACTCATGTCGTGATAACAAATGATTTGACATGTATGTGAACAAAACACACAGTAAATTAATTACGACTTTTAACATGCTATACCACTGAATGACGAATGGGTATGTGTGTTTGAGTTTACAGGAACTTTCTACTGATGTCAGAACAACAGGGTGTCGTTATGTGCTCGTGTTCGTTTAAAGAGGTAATTGGAGTATTTCGTTCGTAAATATTAAAAATATAACCATGAACACGTGTTATGAATACGTTATTTAAATGGTTCATGTACAATAAAATATTGACGTAAATGTCGTGTTGAAAATTGTTTCAAGAACATATTAGGAGAGTTTGACACAAGCTGACATACTTAGCTATACAAAAACACACTGGATATTAAGACCAGTCCACTATGACGATGCCTTCTATATTCAAGTTTGGGTCCCGAACAGCTACTTCTGTGTAACTTGATTTCGCTATTTAAACCACCTCGTCATTAAGACCACTGTTTGGCGGTATCTGTTATCTAGGGTGGCCTTATTAGCTGTATGTACACCAGTATTACATTATTGGTGGGTAATAAATGAACAAAAAACCGTATCAAAATATTTCCCATGAGCATGTAACAATATGATCATAAAAACAATGCATTGCAGCCACGGGAATGTCTGTCTCGTAAATAAAAATGCGTCAGTATCGATGATCTTAGTTCACGTGCTTAAATATCAAATGAGCACTTTCTTGTAGAAAGTTGGAAAGAAAAGAAAAGAAAAAAAGGCAAATGGAAGCTTATTGAAGTTGTGCCAGCTTTTTTCACAGTGATTTTAGAGTTTATATCGAACATATGTATGTGTCCAAAGAAAGATGGCGATGCTCGCACTAGTATAAACGTAAAGAGATGTAACTCAACTACAAAAGTACAGTACATGTACACACAGTATTCAACACAGAAAACAGAAAGGCATATAAATCAAACGCCCGTACAAAAAAAACATAGAAAAAAGAAAAGAAAAGGAAAGAAAGACAAAGACCAAATACAAAGGTACAGTGCGCGTACAATAAAGATAACCACCTTTACAATATAGAAAACATGCAAGGAAAAATACAGTGTATGTATATGGATGAGCGTTTGTTTGTGAGTATGAACATGTTTACGTTTGTGCATGTGTGTGTGTGTGTGTGTGTGTGTGTGTGTGTGTGTGTGTGTGTGCGTGTGTGCGTACTTGTATGTGTGTGTGCTTGCGATTGAAGTATGTGCAAGACAATATACATATATGAACAAACTCAACGATGTGCACATAAGCGTACGATTAGATTATCATAAATACCAATATAAATTCACGTGCAGATTATATTAATATTTACCTATCAAAGTAATATGTCTTACAGATTTAATAATAAATTCAATATTCTTATTGTCATTTTGATTAACAACATTCTACAGTAAATGTCAACCAATACGACCGCCCTCATTACCGACACGAGGTGGTCTTAATAGCGAGTTGTTCTTTGATATCGGAATGTGCATGTTCCATATGGCGGATCAGGTCTTTATATCGAGTGGTCAAACATAACACAGTTGCAGTTCCATCTTGGACAAAATGTTTATGTATCAAATGGTTTCTATATGATCATAAACTGCATAGAAAGAAACGATTCGTTTTATTTGCTTTATAAAAATATAATTATGTAATCCTTGAAATATATTTTCAGAAAACGACCGAGCCTTTCCCTCGCAACATTAGAACAAGAGGAGCGGCAATTGCAAATTGAAAATGGCAACTATTGAAAGAACAAAAACTAAATCATCAGTATGTATATGTTTATAGTTTGCATATGCAACACAAAGTTATTAATTTGACAATAATGCATGTACATCCCAACAACACACGTGCCACATCGCACATGCCACCAGCGATAACATATACATAAAAGTGATAAAATGTTTAAAAGAATGCATTTTATCAGTATGCAGGTGCAGCTTGATACTAAATGTAAACTGAACATCACCGCGTAGGTAAAATAATAAGATAAACTGTATTGACTCTTCGTGCTAAATATCAACATCTCATGACACCTGAAGTCAGAACGCCAGCGGCCATATTGGAACTTGAATTATGGGATATTATGTCCATTTTTCATTTCCTGTCAAAATATTTCATTGACTGAGGTATTAAATGTTTATTTTAGATAACAATCGGGTATAAAACAGAAGATATCAGTTTTTAGATCGTTTAGTTAAACCCCTGGGCAGAAATGACCGCTATTTTGTCAAATTGATGACTTAAATGTAAACAATGTTAAGGCTTTACACAAACCTTTATCAGTATATATGACAAGGGGATCTTGATATTACCTCTTAAGATCAACCGTAAATAAGACATGGGTAGCTGAGCAGCCTTCTGTACGCATCCTCTTCATAGATTATCTAACAGGAAAAAACAAATGGAAAGAAACTTTAAATGGAAAAAAAACTCTCTAAAGTTTAGTTTCTTTTTTCAAAATATGAATCCTTCATCGGTTTTAGGTAATCAGTCTCATTCTGCAGTTTTGGGTATGTCTTAAACATGTCTTTTGAAACATTTATTTGTTTTGACATGATGTGAGCTTATTTGGCATATATATAAATGTTACTCTAAACCTAGGGTCTCAATTTAGTTTAACTCGATTGTGAAAATGTTCTAATCACACTCAGATTCGTTCTTGGACCAAACAAGCTCTAAGCAATGAGGGTAATAGTTCTTGGCTAAGGAAACCACGTAGAAATTAACTGGATATCGAGCTCACGGGTTTGACTGATTACAATTCAGACGTGCTATCCACTGCACTAATCATGAATATCGATTTTTGTTCAAAGGCCTTCCTTCCTACAAATACCAATGTGTTCATACGTTAAGTACAGTCAACTTTACTTTGTTATATAACATATCATAACTTAGTACGTGCATATAACCTAATCATGGTGTATATATTGTTAAGAAAACAAACGTCATTAGTGTACATTTCTGTGCAAAAAGGGCAAACATGACGTAATCCACAAACTGTAAAGATAAATACATACGTAGCGTTGTTTTCGATAGTATGACAATGTTAAAGATTCGCTTTTGGTTGATGAGTTGGTTTGACTATTATAACTGTTGGTGATGTGGAGAGGTCCAGGATACATACTTGTTTGACACCCAGTCTGGAGGTTGACATTTCACTAACGATACAGACGCCCTCTACCAGCCACCCTGTCTCACCTAGCTGTGATGTGTGATGTTGTGATTGGTTGTGATGGACCGAATAGGAGTACATGTGTTGTCTGCAAACGTGTGTTGATATATTCACAGCTTACTAAATAATTGGACAATCTCATAATTACCTGTATATAGAATGTAGTTGTTGTTCGCATTATCACTGTGGGTAACACATAGCTTCAGGACTGACTTAGAAGTAAACATGCAGTATAAGCAGAAGATATTGTACCCACATCTTCGGCACATCTTCGCGCGTTGTTGGAACCTATACATAAATCTAAAGTCAAAGATGCACGCGACCAAAGTATGAAGCACTGATGAAAAAGAGGTTACACGTTCCTAACCGTAGTGCTATTTTACCTATTCTGTTAATATCAACACGTTCATTGCTGTTTTATTTCTTCCCCATCATAGAGTTTTAACATGGATCCACGAAACAGTGCACATCCACGGCTGCTTGTGGAATGAACTATTTATGTTGTGTAAAAATGTACCATCACTTGACGTGAGCATGTTTGAAAACTTCGTCACATTAATGTCGATAGAGAAATATCATAGAAGGCGAAGTGCAATATGATCGCATTACTAAGCGCATTTTAGCAATACAGATATGTTGCTCTTTGTATGAAGTCTCGGTTTAAGAAAATGCTAGCGTTTTTATTCCCGAACACTTCATTTTACAGCCCAGGAATCCCATCATTTTCTTCTGGTCACTGGCGGTCACTCTGTCTCCCTCAGTCGATTCTTTAATTGCTAAATGACCATGTTAAGCCAGCACTGGACACTAAATCAAGTCTCCAATTAACCAGATGATTGACTTGGAGAGACGTTTACTTTGAACTTTGGCCCTTAAACACGATGCCCTTTGCCACGTCCCCTGTCCAGTGTCCACCATAATTACTACTTTGAACTGCTTTTGAATTTATTTGCAAATTATTGTAACCGTTTCTATGGCAACTGCACGACCCTCGTGTCACGTGTCAGAGACAAACGATGGAAAGTTTTGTTTTCACAAAATTTGTTTAGATTAAGTTGACCCTATGCATGTCAAGCCTAAACCAGGATCTCCAACCAAAAGTATTACCCAGCCATGAACACATATATAGTCTCAAAAGTTATGACTGTTTAAACGTTGACGTGTGTTTTGTTTAATTCGTCTGCCACCAATCATCAACTCATTATTGAAAGGTGAAGGTTATTAATGTGTTTGTTTATAAAGTTTCATAGGCAAATATCATCTAATTTAATTTGTTTTGTTTGACATAACTATGTTAGTACGGAGCCCTAGTTCTTTGCATGGTTAGACAAGGCGTATCACGGTGGGCTATCTGAAGCATGATTAGATCCAGGGCTCTCCAATTACTTGTATATCCTCACCCGGCCCGTACACAGCGAGAGAAGGGTGCTTTGTTTGTAGCTCAGGTCGAGTTGTTACGCACAATACTAACTACATTTGTCTCACAGGCCGAACGGTAACTAATAGCTCACAATAGCACCCTTACCCCACACCCAATACCCCAGCTTTTCCTCTAAATGGGAAACTATCACGAAATCTTAAACTGTTTCCAGATTATTAATTTCAACCAGATACAAGATTTAATTACATTCAGGATTATTCACGCGGTTATTTCATATGATTCTGGTGGATTTTTATAGCGGGGTACAATACGGGGAAGTGGATAATTGAGGTTCAACGGATTCAACTAGTTAACTCAAGCAATAAGAACGGGCGTATACGATGTCTGAAAAAGTAAACAAGTCTGATGTTTTGATTCCTAAATGTTATCTTTTAGTAGCCTGAATGTTACGGTTGTACCTGACATTTGACATTACTGAAACATGTATACGTGGTTTGAAGGTTACCAGTCCATCTTTATCGGTGGCGACGTCAATGTGTATTCGGTAGTAGCAAACACAACGTTATCGACAAGCAAAGACGTCATATCATTATAGTTAAGAAGGACATTTCTGATGATCTTCGTTTATTTGAACCACTGGACTCTCCTATTTATATATCGTAGAGTGGTCATACTATAAACTGTTCTGTTTGGTGTAAGTATAAAGTTTGAACAGACTAAGAAACATCTTAAAGACGTTTTCGGCAGTTTTCTTTGTGCGTCGTATTGCGCAGCTGTTTAAATGACTCCAAACCTAGGGAGTGCGGGTCCGAGTCCCACCCGAGGCTTACTCTTATAACGTTTTCTCATAAGAAATATATCTCTTTCTATCGAACAGTTTTTTTCAAAATTGGTAAAAATGTACACAATTGATCAATATTATGCTCGAAATCACGAACACTCAGTCAACAAAATATTCGATTATTTTTCTCTTCAGCTATATATATAGTTTAGCACATTTTGTTTGATCTTTTGGTACAATTGCATCTTATACATACACGAAACTAACATACCTAGCCTCTTTAGTGTTTTATTACAACTTTAGGACTTGATAAGTAACAATGGGATAATGTCCAAATAAAGTTAAAATTATTCGAGAAAAGCGGGCACGGTGACCTATTGTTTGTATCAGCTTGTTGAACTCAGCATAACATTTCCTGCGACATATGTAAATATATGAAAAAAATCTATCGAAAATTAAAAACTGTCGAAGACGTCTTTAAAAGAAATAATGACTAAACGCGTAGTTCAATAAAGGTATTCAGCCAGTAAAGTTAAAACCAATGGACGGCGTGTTCGTATGATCTCGGGATTTGTTGTGCATATCCGGTACATTAATACATATATGCTATTTCTACGACTACACAGTATTATAAATGTGTTAAAAAGCTGATATCTTCAATTTTAGCACATTTTTGTAACTATGCAATTTCTAATGTTTCAGCTGAATGCACAATCTCTTGCTATCTGCTCAACGCAACGGTGCTAGAATAAACAATCATCTAGAATAATTAAAACTTGAAATTGCGAAAATAAATTGACGCGTCATGCCGTTTTAGTACGTGAAAAGTTAATAAAGTTTTAGAGCGAGCAAATAATGAAATGTAAATTGAGATTTTAGCGGTTCTGAGTGAATGCATGTAGACATTTCTGTATTTTGATGATGGTTGGTTAGTAGGGAACTATTGCAATACTATCTAACTCCGTATTACACTTCACGCTGAATTTGAAAACACTTTGGAGATTAAAAAATGCAATGAAAGCAAACAGGATATTTAAAGGTGTTAGAATATGACGAAGCAAATCATTTTATTGATCTTTTATTTGAATATTATGTAAAACAACATCACACACAACTCCATATCGACAATCTTTACTGCTGCTAGTTTCATGTGTATCCATTGAATACGAATACCGTCATAATTGAATGTCAAGGGCGTTTGTATATGCTGACGTCACAAATAGCCTTTTCTCGAACGTTGTGTTCGTTATTTGCCGAATTGGCTTAACGTTATAGATCTAGTTTAAACATTGATCGACATATTTATTATTATTATTATTATTATTATTATACTCAGATACGTAAAACAGTGAAGGTCATTTGAATATTAACAACATTAAGATCGGACACTTTGTAAACACTTGACACATTTGATAGATCTACCCCGGGTGTTAGGTTTACATCTGATACAGGTTTTAACCAATCACTATACAGAAATAGAAGATACGTGTATATGTTAGTCTTCCGCCAATAATAAAGCATATCAACTATAGATTTATACAGGTATAAATGGTAAATTAATGCAATGAAGGAACATAGAAAGGCAATACAAGTAACAAAACAAAAACATAAATTATTGCTAGCAGTAACAATAGAATACATGTACACTTGAAAAGGAGTAACTGCAACCTGGTTCCGGTAATACATCCGGTCAAGAGTGTGGAGAGTTGAACGTATACGCGTTTACATGTATGTGTTCCTCATATGATATGTATGTGTGTGCAAGAAGCACAATTTTCCTATCATTAACAGTACCAAAGATGTCTGAACGTGTGCACAAAATATAGCCAAATTACACAAATGTTCACTTTTCGTTGACAACTTTACTGTGCCGTGCTGAGTAGCATGTACATTGTAAATAGACAACGATATATTTATATATATATATATATATATACACACAACAACAACGTATATATGTTCTGAAGTGAGAAAGTTTGTCGAGTGTAAGTGTACACGTTTTTTGATGGCGACAGATAAATCGGTGTCTTTAAATATCAAATTATCCTAAAAAACGAAAATCACTAAAAGTGCACCATAACTGGTATACTTGTGGGTTTTTTTCATTTGAGTATCGAACATACCTACTGCATAACAATCGTATTCATATTCTCATTCTCATAATCATATTCTCTGCATACAGTATTAACTTTGTACCACACGAGTAGACGGTTAGGACTGTTTTGATATGAAGCTTTCACAATTAAAGTTGCAGAAGAACAATTAACCGGGTTATGATGCATATCGGGAAATTACACATTAATGTATAAAAAATATGTAATGGTGATAATAATAGGAAGCCACATAAAACTAGTAAAAAACTATAAACGTTGTACCCTGTTCTTGGATTGGTCCGTGAGTGGTTTTATGTATCTGTTTTACACTATTATTGGGTTTCGTCAACACCTGTTTCAAAAGATAGGAATCTGAATGTACGTATAATTAAATACTAAAGAATAGAAATAACGACATCTTCAGGCTAAATTTCTCCACTATATTTACCCTGCCTATTTTTGTAAACGGCTAAGATACGTTGTCCCTACCCTGTTTTAACTTTACATTGTATCTACCTAAATCATTCGACTCTTATATGATATGTATAAGTTATGTATCCTAATTTAGTGTAGAATGGTGCCGTTTTTGGCCTATCGAATATCTAAAATATAATATAATAAACAAAATAGTAACCGTGAACATTAATAGAGTTGTTGTTACACATTAAAATAAAGATTTAAATGACGTTGACTTTATATTTGTTTGAAATGATATTTTAGATTGAAATATTCACACACGTATCCCAATCTATGAAGGAATAACGCAGTGTTTACTATAGATGCGCTGATACACGATAGAGCGGTTCAACTACAATCGTATTGTCAATAGGTCTCGAACACGTTCCTAGGGCGCGATTGCATAGGAACATTGATCAGCCACTTGTGAATTCATTACACGGACTATTGACTTGTGAAATAGATGGACTAGATTGTCATGTTATTACAACAGAGTATAGAACACGTGTCCATTGTATACACATGTAACACCTATTTTGTAATGCA
>ENA-OREC01001327-OREC01001327.1-marine-metagenome-genome-assembly--contig:-NODE-1327-length-12326-cov-11.720712_pt1 | contig 12326 bp, 5 predicted proteins | sample MGYA00248626_ERZ508543 | MGnify/ENA primary metagenome ERZ508543 (study PRJEB26211, sample SAMN05518279) | marine metagenome | isolation source: Puget Sound, Washington, USA | host: Bankia setacea... | reverse complement strand
TACAGGTATGTGCCCTCTAAAAAACTACAGGTATGTGCCCTCTAGAAAACTACAGGTATGTGCCCTCTAGAAAACTACAGGTATGTGCCCTCTAAAAAACTACAGGTATGTGCCCTCTAGAAAACTACAGGTATGTGCCCTCTAGAAAACTATGGGTATGTGCCCTCTAAAAAACTACGGGTATGTGCCCTCTAGAAAACTACAGGTATGTGCCCTCTAGAAAACTACGGGTATGTGCCCTCTAGAAAACTACGGGTATGTGCCCTCTAAAAAAACTACAGGTATGTGCCCTCTAAAAAACACTTGATAAAAAAGAAATTACTCTCATTGTCAAGTTAATAAAGAAAACATGAAACTCAATCAATTAACATTAAAAAGCTCCCCAAAGGCTTGCTTAATAACATTTTCCATAAACTTGTGTCCTAAAAGTACAAATGAAATATCAACTAAAGTAAGATCCTATATATACAAAACGTTACTTGTAAGTTATACCTCTATATGATGCAGGGATTTACAATGCTGTACAAATTTTCTGGGTGACTTAAACTTCTGTTTGCACAGTTTACACTCTGGCCATGACTCTAGCTTCAGTTTCTGCCAAAGACACAAAACAGACAAGTAGGGATTTTTGATTTGGTGTCACAAGTATCAAGGTAACATAAAATCCCGATAGAAACACGAAAAATACTGGCTGGCTGCCAAATCACACATGCATTTTTTGTCATTAAAGGTGAACTGCAGAGATTGGTGTCCACTGTAAATGTTTAATTTTGAATGCATGCATAATAGTGTTATATTCATTTACCAGTAACTATGATGAATGAGCCACAAACAAGTATTTAATCTGTGTACAAGTTCAAATGTATCGGCTTCTTCACAACTTCACTGTTTATTATTGCACTTGGTCATATAATTAACAGCTTGACAAGCGTTTATTTCCCGCTTCTTTTCTGTTTGTATTACATGTATTTTTAGCCAAATCAATGTTTTATATCGTTTCTTTGGGGTAAATATTAATTAGGATAAAGCTATGTCCCACTAAATATTGTACAGCATTGTAAAGAAATCAATGATCTACACGAGTACACTATGGTGGGGCATGGTTTTGTAGAAGGAAGGAAAACAGAAAACAAACAAACCACCAAAACAATATTCGCTAATTGTCTTCAGAGTTGAAAGCTTTGTGTAAGCAGAATGCAGAAATCTTATAATGATGTCTGAAACTTCCTGACGTAGATATCTAAAATGCACCAAGACTAAGCCATTTGTGATTGAGATATTATCATACAGAGTGAAACCATGACATGGTGAAGAAAACCCCCCATAGTACCTAACCCAGAGAAAGACTACTTTACAACAGAGAGAAAGTAAGGGAAAGATAGGAGAATTCTGTTGGAACAAAAAGGCCAAAAACAATAGATTGTGATACAAAGGTAATGAAATAGTTTGAGATACCTATACCTTTCTGTGCCAATCACTCTGCAAATGCTTGGTGAAGTCAAGAAATGTAGAGAAAGTGGAGACATTGCAGACTTTACAACCAGCTTTACTTCTGTTCTCCCTCGTCTAATAGCAGAGTAGAAAAATAGAGAGAGAAAAGTTTCATGACACAATAGAGGTTTCATGACACAATAGAGAGAAGGTTTCATGACACAATAGAGAGAAGGTTTCATGACACAATACAATAGAGAGAACTTCATGCCACAATGTAGAAAGTTTCATGACACATTATAGAAAGTTTCATGACACAATATAGAAAAATTCATGATACCACAGAGAGCAAGTTTCATGACACAAGAGAGAAAGTCTTGTGACACATAAGAGAGCAAGTTAGAAATTAACAAAGATTTTTGTTATTTACTGTTGTTATCGTTACCTTGTGTTCTGGAGCATCCTTATGGTCTTTGTAAGATCCAGTGAAATTGCGATCACACACTTTACACAGTGTCTCGCTGAAATTAAATGTATATAGACGTGTTACCTTCTACAGAACAAGCTTAACCACTAGTGTAACAATAGCTGTAGTGTAAAAATATTCTATAAGAAATGTAAGATGCAAACAAATAATGTGATTTGAGTTATTAATGTAAATTTGGATCCAAACTGTAGATGAAAAATCTACATTCCTTCAAATTACAAAATGGTTGACAGAATTTTGTTCTGTTTTATTTCTGCAATGTTTCATGATATTTTATCAGTAGCCACTGCAAATGTTAGCCATACTAGTATTTAAACATTTGTAAATCTTTTCTGGACAAAGGCAACTTTTTCAACTGCTAGTTAACACCATGGACCTATAAACCATGGATTGGCAACTCCCTTCTTTAGCAATAGAGTTACTTTGAACGCTTGCAAAACACGGGATTTTATCCGAGATCTCATCATTTGGCAATCGTACAAACTCGGCCCTCTCCGCCAATCCTCGGATTCGTAGATAAGGTGTTAGCACGCTTTAATTGTGCTATTTTTAATTCACACATTACCTGGAGAAAAAACTTTTGCATCGTTGTCTCCATTGAGGGTTGGTTCGGTTGAAATACTCGTTTAAAACGTGCCCCACGTGGTTTATGCTGTTGAATCTGTTTTTTCCCGACTATATACAAACCAATGCGTATCCATGGGAATAACGCAACACGATACAGAAATGCACGGAAATAACCGACTACAGCCTATCAACCGAATGACTGTATCTCTCGATATGTACTGTGTATGCGCTAAGGCTGCTCGGTAAAATATTATTTGTTATCGTTTTACCGATATCAGGGAGTTGCCAATCCATGGTTTATAGGTCCGAGTTAGCACCAATAATGGACTACTGATAATAAACTGTTATTTCATCAGATTGTTCACGAAACAATGCTATACTATTAAATGTTAAAGCATCCAGTCAACAAGTAGTTTGCATCAAAAACATATACAACCAACCAATTAACGACCAGTTTACATCAAAAGCATATACAACCAACCAATCAACAACCTGTTTACATCAAAAGCATGTACAGTGGAACCCCTCTCAACAGGACCTAGTTGGGACTGGATAAAAAGTTCGGTTTAGAGGGGTTTCTGGTTTAGAGGGGTTTTAGGAAATGGTTGAGTCATTTTCCGGAATAGTATGTTTAACCTTTCATACTTAATGTATTTGGACATATTACATGTTTTGACACAATCATTTCAATTAAAACAACGATCGCAGGCGTCATTTCGAGTTGTCATAAGTTTTTGCGACGCCTAAAGTCCGCATGCAATCGTATGTGAGTTATTCTCAATCACTAGAATCGACCAAGAATTTCTGCTTGCAATATAGTTTAAGATACTAAAGTACTTCTGAGAGAGTAGTTATTGCATTGGGCCTATTTAGATCTAGTTTGTTTATAAGTGTGTTGACTTTCAGTTTGTTTGGTCTACGAAACCATCAACGTTGGGGAAAAGCATACGTTCATGCTTCCTATGTATTATGCCTTTCAAGAATAAAACATTGCTCTACTCAATTGTTTACATTTTCTTATAAACTATAAGAAGTTGTTGAAATAATGCATCTGGCTTTTTTAATGCTAGATTGACAGTTTGTCCGACGCATTGAGCTACCATGGTACCAGTTGAAAGCAGCATGCGTTTTTAAATTTTTTAAATGATAAGCTGCTTAATTAACACAAAATAATAACATTGTGTCTGGTTTGTATGCTGTGTATATCGCATACAACATACTTTACTATATTTAACAACGCTCTGCAGGCTGAAATCAGCTGATCGTGTTTTCCCGCCAAAAATCACACATGGCAAGCAAAGCCGTATTCGACCATGACAGGAAAAAGTTGCTCAGCTAAAAGAGTATATATATGTTTAGCTCGTTATTCATTATCTTGCACTGTATTATGTCTGTAGCCCGCAACTAGAAATCGTTAATTAAGTTTGCAAACTTATCATTTTCTTGCTGTTAATCTGTCAATAATTGCATTAATCAAGCAGTTTTAATTGCATGCGCACCGCCATAATGTAAACACGCACCCTAAAGATCGTTATCTGATTGAAGCCACAACTGGTCACGGGTGTGAAAACTTTGGGTAGTTGTGTCAACACATGTATTGTAAAAACAATTTAAGTGACAAAAAATGTTGTTCGGTTTAGGTGTAAAATAGTGTTGAAATCGTTTAGAAATAATAGAAAGCTTGTCCGGTCTCCGGAGTAGGGGAGTTCCGGTTTACCAGGATTTTTATACAATGAAAATAGAAGCTGAAAATTTGGGACCTAGACATTTGTCTGGTTTCGAGGGAATTCCGGTTTACTGAGGTTCTGGTTTAGAGGGGTTCCACTGTACAACCAACTAACCAATCAACAACCAGTTTACATCAAAAGCATAAACAACAAACCAACCGACAACTGGTTTACAGATTAAAGAAAGACAATTAACCAAAGAACAAAGAGCTTACAGTGCTTTGCTTGGCTGACCCCTAACTTTCTTGCCAGCTTCAATCTGTCTCAGGTGTTCCTCTGCCGCTATTCTGGACTTGATGAGATCTGTCTGGTTGGACGAGGTCATCATTACAAGTCTCATCTTATTCAGGTGCTTCTGTCCTTTCATGTGACGGCCAAAACTCTGAAATGGATAAAGGGGAGATAACTCAGTGGAAAAACTCTGAAACGGGTAAAAGGGAGATTACTCAGGGGTAAAACTCTGAAATGGATAAAAGGGAGATAATTCAGGCATAAAACTCTGAAACAGGCAAAAGGGAGAAGGGGTTACATTAACTACATAAACAGGAAGAAATGGGAATGAAGAGGCAGAATGGAAACAAGTAGTAAGGGGAATAATTCTGGAATCATCATGGTTTAGGATTCAGGAGTGAAAGGGTTACAATCTGAATTGGATTTTTCAAATTTTTACCGTTATTTTTTCTAAAACGACTTAATCTTGGTGTCAAACAGAAAGGGTTCTAAGCGGTATTGATCAAAGAAGCAGATAGGCCCTTTTGGTATTGACCCCTTAAAATGTTCTCTATACATACCGCTTCGTCGTAGCACTCCACAGAACAAACATTACAGCGATAGTTCTTCTTCTTCTGTTCCTTGCTGCCTTCAGGCTACATAATTAAACAAAAATGTTAAAATTACACTCGCCGTTTTTTTATTGGGACACATATATATGCAATCAAGATGTACAGAACAGAATTTCCAATATTTATAATAAGCCGTTTTTGTTTAAGCGGGTCATATAAGCTCGCCAAAATGAGAAGCAGGTAATATAAGCTCACCAAAATGAGAAGTAGGTCATATAAGCTCGCCAAAATGAGAAGCAGGACAAATAAATTCGCTAAAATGAGAAGCAGGTAATATAAGCTCACCAAAATGAGAAGTGGGTCATATAAGCTCGCTAAAATGAGAAGCAGGTAATATAAGCCCGCCAAAATGAGAAGCAGGTAATATAAGCTCGCCAAAATGAGAAGCGGGTCATAAAGCTCACCAAAATGAGAAGTGGGTCATATAAGCTCGCCAAAATGAGAAGCGGGTCATATAAGCTCGCTAAAATGAGAAGCAGGTAATACAAGCTCGCCAAAATGAGAAGCGGGTCATATAAGCTCGCCAAGATGAGAAGCGGGTCATATAAGCTAGTCAAAATGAGCAGTGGGCCATTAAAGCTTGCCAATATGAGCAGTGAGCTGTACAAGCTCATCAAAATTAGCAGTGGGCCGTATAAGCTCGCCAAAACAAGCAGCGGGCCATATAAGCTCGCCAAAGTAAGCAACGGGCAGTATAAGCTCAAATGTACACCTACCTTGTCAGCGTCATTAACAGATCGTCCTTTCTTGTGTACTGTCACAGTCAGACTAATCTCTTGTTGTTTGTCCTTCTGTTCGTCTGTCTTTCCTTCTTCATCCTTTAAATCTGTGACCACTTCAACAGTGGTTGTCATATCATTGCCTGTATAACAAACAGTGATACAAATTGGCAATTAGTAACATTCATTTTTCTCATATAATTAGGTTTTAACTTCAGTTTAACCTAGAACTGTAAGTCAATTCGCAAAGGATACCCCAATTCCACACAAATTATTTTCTCCCTTGAATTATCTCCCTTCATAAAATTCTAACCAGGATTATCTTCCTGTCTGCACATTCATAGCTTGTATTCTACAACTGTGTAAAGTTTCTTCAATATAGATTCATCAGTTAAGATGGAGTTGCGCTTTAAAAAAAAGTTTTAAGGGACGAACAGGGTGATTCCTATATACCCCCCAAAACTTTGTTTGCGGTGGTATAATAACCAGGCCTCCGATAGAGACTTATTCAAACCAAAAGTTTACATGTGCTTACCTTCTGTTGCTTTATCAACGATGATATCTTCTGTTGGGTTGGCTGGATCATACTTCTCCGCTGTTTCCACCCGAACTTCCGACGTCGACTTTGCTTCCTCAGACTTTCTAGCTTCGCTCTCCGTCCGACTTCTCTTGTCTGTGGATTTATCTGTCTTGTCTCGACTACTGCGACGATCGCGTTCATTACGGCCTCTTGGAGTACCTTTAAATATTACGAAGCAAACGATTAACAACAAACTCTTTGCGCCAAACCATAACTACTCAGCATTACTCCATTAAAGGCTGTTTTAAGTGGAAAGAGAACCACCATGGGAACCACACACTTGATAATGGTCGGAGAACACAGCTCTTAAAATCAATTGAAAACAAATTCAAATTCATTTAACACGAGAACACTAAAAAAATAAGGACACAGCTCTTAAATTCCATTGGACACACTATAATTGAATTCATACAAAACAAGAACACTTCAAAAAACATCATCAGAATAATTTTAGATATTTTTAACTTAATATTATATAACTCTATATTGTATAAGCTTTACTGATAATTTATACAAAAAATTAGCACGTGATGAGAATACACATTCGATATAAGGATATTCTCATGACATACACAGTCTATAAGTCAACGAGGTCATACAAACCATTCCATCCCTGTTTTCGACATTAGCAAACCCGTCGGCAACCAAGTGTTTTATTCAGCAGAACAGCGCAGAAACTGAGATCTGAATATCTTACAACTGTCCAGGTTGAATGGAGACAGGCATTTTGGAGATTGTATACTTTTACTGTATATATGTGTATGTTTGTTGATAGAAGTGTATGCCCATCTTAATGGTGTATGCAGCTTTTGTTTTTAGACATGTTGCATGATTTTAGTACAAAACGTATCTTGTACACTCTGTAATCTAGCATGGGCTGCTGTGATGGGTAATTTCCTCCCTGGCAGATGCTCATATTTCTATTTATAGTATTATGTTCACTATGTGGTCTGGCTTTGGCTGCTGTTATAGGTAGTTCCATCCCAGGCAGACTTCCATATTTCTATCTTTTTTAATCATTTAACAGTTAAATGTTTATATAAATATGAATTTCACAACTTACTTTTATATTATTGTACATTGATATGTAAGCTTGATTTCTCATTGACAGCTGATGTTGATGTTGCAATTAATTGGAATACCAATTGACTGCAGGTTTAAAGAAGCAAGCACAAATCACCAGTTTGTGGAACAATTAAGATGAAAGGATTTTATTGGTTAAGATCAGTGGAACATACAGTACATACACAATGCTAGATGAGAGAAGCAGAGATTGTGTATATGTGTTCCATGTATATACACTATGGACATATGGCAGACAGTAGTAAAACAGATACATAGTCCATAGGCAAATGTTGGTCTGCAGAAAGGTGAGGTTAAGCAATAAGCAAATAAGTAGCTCCAGCAGCATCGGTTTATTCTAGACTTGAAAAAAGGCAGGGTGCTGGCAAAAAGGGCAGCTACAAAGTTCTTTAAAGAAATCTTCACAATAATGACTGTAACTTTGATTCTTTAGCCTTTACACTACAAAATAGTCCTACAGTTGTTCAAATTGTAGTTTGCAGTAATACAAAGCAATTTGCAATCTGAGGTATTTTTTTCCAATTGTGCAGGACAGCAACATGGCCAAGAGGAGCAGCAGGGGGTATAAATGGGGGCAGAGTGCAGCACCCTGCTAAAGTGCTCTAGAAAAAAACAAATTGCTAACACAGCATTTTCAATGACAGTTTCCCCTGGGTAACATAACCAGTACTTGACCAATCTTTGCTTGCAAATGGTTTCTATCTTCTTCTTTATTCAAAAGCACGTAGAACTCTTTCGCCCTTTGAAGGATACACTTTTGTTTCCAAGAAATGTCTTTTGTCCTAGCAACCATGAAAAGATATTAAAGAATGCAGATATAGCATGTAAGCACAGTAGTAGAGAGCTTGTGTCTTGTTTGGACAGCTATTTACATGAAATAAAGATATATGTGGTGAGAAAGCCAAACAGGCAATAAATTGTGCTAAAAAAATTCTCATTTGAGATTAGTGACATAACACTGAGGTAGTCAATGTTTGCATAGAACTTTACTGGTACTTTTGATATCAATTCATGATGTGGTTTTTGCCCATCTATGTTTCATGACTAGTCCAAGTATATGTGAATGAGACAGATAAGAGCAATGTACTGACACATATAATGGAAATAAAGATGACTCTGTATAGTGACTGTGTGTAAATATGAGAGTTGTTTTAGAGGTATGATGATGTACTATAGGTTGGTGGTGGTAAATGTAACATGTGTATAATCTTGTATGGGAACTGTATTGTTTGTTTGAAGTACTTACCTACATGTAAGTACATTTTCATGTCCATTTGTTCAAGCTCCAGACATTCTACCAACACACCAAGCACAGGTTTTACACATGATGCTGCCATGTGAACTGGACAGGGAGCTTCAACGCCTGTGAACAGCATCTCAATGCTTGGGGTTTTGAACAAGACCATCTTATAGGTAGTTAATGTAACACTGTGGGGATTGCTTCTATCTGCTTTGTACGAGCAGCAACATACACTGGGGCGAGAATGTAGGGAGTGAAAGGGACTGTAGAAGTATGAATCATATTGGGCAAAGATACCTGAACGCCTTCTATCTTTATCCTTCCTTGCTGAATCCGCTTTTTTTGTACTTCCTTCATTCCTCTTGGGAGAGCTCCTCGAAAATCTGCTTTTGCGATCACGTGGTGAGTCCAGGGACCGCTTTCTATCACGAGTGTTACGATTTCCAAACCCTCGGTTATTTCTATTTGCAGACTGAAATTGGGCAGACACATGTATCCATAGGATGAGTATACAGTGATATACAGGAAACATTTGGTCAGGGAAATACTAGAATGACACATGGCATTCTGGACATTGGAGTGAGAGAAGCTGAAATATTCAAGAGGGCGTGTAATTTATAGTAGCAATTGCGTTTTTGAAAATATTCAAAAGGTTTAGAAGAATCTTTGCCCATAAACAAACAAGATCAACAAAATGGAAATGTTGTGATTCTATAAGAATCTACCGCATATTCATGGATATGTACAGGTAACATAATGGACCATTTTCTAGGCAACAGTTTATGATAAAAAAACCAAGGTGTTGGTTTCTCAACTTGTGAAGCATTTGTTTGAAGTGGTTGAGTCATCTGTTTTACCCCATCTAGTACTGCAGGCCCAAATATACACCAACAAAAGGTTAGTAGTAAAGGATAAAGAAATAAATCTGCAGTTCTTTGACTTGACAGGAGGTCTAAAAACGTCTATGGAGGCAAATTGTATTTATGGACTATACTAATAAGCTATGAGAGAGAAATGGCTACAAAGGATACTGCATAACATGGCCTTCAGGATTCACAATACTTGCCTCTTCTCAGAGTATCCATTAACAACATTCTTATGCTGGTTATACAATTCTCATTTTTCAAAGACATTCTAGGAAGAAAATCTTTTAGTTATTTTTGTAAAGTACTTGTTTGTTTTGACGATATTTAACGAGGGGGCTTATTTGACATTTAAGTCAATCTTCCATAAGGCCCTCAGATATGGAATTATTGCAATTTGAGTATCATCTTAAGTAAGTGAGAATAAATAAACAATCACCATATAAGTCTGACATGGTTATGTCCTTGCATAAACAAACAAGAAAAGTCTAAATCATGTATGAAACAAAAGAGAACTTTGTTAACTGTTTTGGAGGGAACATTTTGTGATAACTTTTGTCAAGGCAGCAAATGCAGAACAATTCTAGCTCAATAGACCAACAACTCAGAGGGACGTGGCTAGTAGCGACCAGACTGCCAGTTGTGCCTGACATATAAACATGATTTCTACAATCAACTAAACGCTTGCAAAAATGTACAAGTACAAGTATATCATGGTGCAGCAGCAGCAACAGCAGGTATTTGATGAACTTTGAACCAAATCAATCATACATGTATAACACATTCATTTGTATGCAGACCTTCTCCAACATCAAGGCAACTTTCTTTTCAAGTCAAAATTGCATGGTAGGAATTATGGCTACTACACAGACCTGCATAACACGAGACAATGTTCCAGGATGTGCATTTTAGGCCCCCTTTTTGACAATGAGACCTCTGACAAATGGACATAGTATGTACAGGGATACTGGTATATGGCAACACAATAAGGAAGGTGAGATGTTTTCATTTGAGGAAAGTCAGCAAGGAGATGGAATATCATGAGCACAGCAGGCCGTCATCTGCAAAGTGAAGTCTAGATTAGAAACAATTTGATCTATGATGAAGTACTTACCCCAAACCTTGACCTCTTGTTGTCGGCCGGCTTCATTTGTCCACCAGGTCGCTTTCCCAGCTGTTGTTTACGTTGTGCAGATCCCGTAGGAAGATCAAATATGGATGGAATATTCCCCCTGCCCTCCACACCCATACCTCTCATGCCATGCTGTTGTAACATTTGCTGTTGTTGGATCTGCTGTTGTTGTTGAAGGAGCATGGCCTGTTGTTGTTGCTGTAATAGATTCAACTGCTCCAGCTCTCTCATCTCTCTCATCTTCTCCTCCTCTAGCAACCTCATCTGAAGCTCTGCCTTATTAAGAAGATCAAGTTGCGTGTTGGCTTGTCTCTCTACCGCTAACTGCATGGCATTCCGTTGTAACATTTCAGACTGTAGTTGTTGCTGTACTGGAGACTCTAGCAGCCCACCTGAAGCTTGTTCCCTCATCATCCTAGCTCTGTTGTCAGGATGGTCTAACAATCCAGCTCCTCCAGGTCTGCTATGGCTCCTTCGACTTTGTGCATTGGGTGACTGCCTTGCCATGCCTGCTCCCACATTTGGTTGATTTCTGCCTGGAGACTTCTGTTTGTTTCTCTCTTGTCCACCTGCTTGATTTCTTCCATGGCCAGACTGATTACGACCTTGACCTGCTTGATTTCTTCCTTGGCCAGACTGGTTACGACCTTGGCCTGCTTGATTTCTGCTTGACTGCCTTCCACGGTCTCTACCTGCTTGTTGAGTTTGTTGCCTTTTTTGAGCATTCGCCCCTTGTTGGTCCCTTCCAAATTCATTTCTCTGGCGCATTCCATGCCTTTGTTCAGCATATTCCATCAGACTTCCGGCATCTACCTGTTCCTCTTCAAAGTACGGCTCTACTGCGAACTGTTGTGACTCTGGGTATACCTCTTGTTCTACATACTCTTTACCATAGTTCTGTTCAACATATTGAGGTTCAGCATATTGTGGCTCAACATAAGGTTCTTCAACATAAGCTTCTTGATGATACTCCTGTTCCATGAACTGACCCTCAGCATAGGGATCATATTCGGCTGAATTGTCAACTGCCTGTTCATAATATCCAGGCTCACCCAAAAGGCTTTTCCCGCCTCTAACCAGCTGTTGTTGTTGCTGTGGATAACCTCTGTGGACTGCTTGCTGTTGTGGTTTTCTCCCTCTTACAGCTTGAGAAGGTGAATGTCCTTGTCGCCTCTGAGCTGGGGGAGTCCGTTGGGGCTGAGGTTCATGTCTCTGGTGAGGAGTAGCTCTCTGGGCCTGTTCAGGACTTTCCAACAAGCTTCTAGGTTGTTGCTGCATTCTGCCAGCAGGGTTTGGAGCTCTTCCTAGCAAGCCCTCTCCACCTCCTATAATAAAACAAAGATGTTACTGTAATTTACAAAAATGATAGTTGCTGAATAAGAGCAAAATGTTAAAAAAGTAAAACCTCTAAAGATCAGGACAGCGTTTTACTAAAGCATTAATTCATGCAAAACTTAAAACTTACGCACAAATTTAAAGCATGAATAAAATCCCTAAACTAAATCAAAGCTAACTTCAGTTGTCATGTACTTTGTTCTAAATGCCTAAACTAAATCAAAGCTAACTTCAGTTGTTGTGTACTTTGTTCTAAATGCCTAAACTAAATCAAAGCTAACTTCAGTTGTCATGTACTTTGTTCTAAATGCCTAAACTAA
>ENA-OREC01001326-OREC01001326.1-marine-metagenome-genome-assembly--contig:-NODE-1326-length-12326-cov-12.152094_pt1 | contig 12326 bp, 6 predicted proteins | sample MGYA00248626_ERZ508543 | MGnify/ENA primary metagenome ERZ508543 (study PRJEB26211, sample SAMN05518279) | marine metagenome | isolation source: Puget Sound, Washington, USA | host: Bankia setacea... | reverse complement strand
GGTCGAGATCTTAGTGATGGAACACCTTAGGTCGAGATCTTAGTGATGGAACATCTTAGGTCGAGATCTTAGTGATGGAACACCTTAGGTCGAGATTGTCTGTAAATATTATCATGACTTTAGTGTACTTAGATGTATTAGTTTTACCATTGAAAATCACCGTGTGGGACTTATAATAAATTTTAATAACTTAAGTGGTAGAATGATGGACGATCTTTACTTTATAATCAATTCAAAGTGCTTAGTTCACAGTTGTTGTAAATATATAATGGTAATAAATGGTAGATAAAACGTTATAGCATGTTGTTTCTGAAATTATGGTCATTTATTTACTAGAAGTGTTGCTATGGCAATATTTGAAAAGAGGTATAAAAATGTAGACAGTGCAATACATGTGGTATTTACTTTTATTGACTGGCTTTTCATGACAAATAAATACAAAATAATCTGTCACATTCAATTTGTTTATATGCTTTATAATGTCACTATACTGACTATAGCAGGGATGCCATTTTGATATTTTAGATTTTCAAGGAATTCATAAAAGTAATAAATCTGTCAAAATAGCAAAAATGCATAGATATGATGTGTAAATATTTATGGTGAAGAGGTGACTGGAGGGTATGTGTTTGCTTGTAAATTAGGATAAGAATCCCATGTGCATGTAAAGAAATGTTGTAATGTCTCAATATATGTATAACTGTATGAAAAATGTCATTTACAAGAGCTGTTTCCTTTGTTATATTCGTGTCAAGTTTATTAGTGTTAAAACCGCAGTATACGCCATTATCTCTATCTAAAATTCAAGATGTGACCATGACCTGCCAGTTTAAACAAATTAAAACTTGATTTACTTGTACATACTTGATACAGGGAAACAATTACTCATAATATGGACCATTAAACATCAGTGCCCACACAACAAAGTTATCCGGAAAAAAATTGTTTTCACAACACAGCGTGTCCATACGTGTGCCCTCGATACAGTTCCACTTTTTCTTCGAAATTCCAGATTAGTCGACAGATCAAAGGGGGGAGAAAAAGTGTTTCAAGTAAGTTCAGGCTAAGGTTTCCACGTCAAGAATGTCGTACAAGCTGCGTCATATTCTAAGAAACACCAACGACAACCACAAGGGCTTCCGTGGCGTAAAACGAGACCGAAATATGAGAAGGCTTAACATCAATGGCATACTAAAACTTTTCTTATATGCCCAGACTTCATCCGATGCGTTTGGTTTGTGTGTTTCGTCAAATGAAAACTTTATTAGCGGACATCAGTGTGTATCTGTTTGTACTATAAAAACCAACATATCAACATCAACATGACCATCGGCAATTAAACGGCCATAGGCAAGAGAACGGCCATTTTAAAACCAATCACCAGGGACACTATGTCAAGCCTGTGAGATATTTATAGATATATCACAGTAAACTTTGGTGTAATGTCGGGCCATCACCCTTAAGACTATCTCTTTCATCTCGAATCCTTTTCTTTATCCAGAAGCATCGACAACTTTTTATGGAGACATATCACACAACTGCACTTGATCAGTTAACCTGCAATTATATGTTCCCCTAGTCAAACAGACCACTTACCTTATATCGGACAGTTAATTGCCTATTATATATAAATGAAATTACGGACAGGTGTTTTCTACAAAGGATATTTTACGACATGCTATTTTCATTAATCTTGGTCAAACGTCTGGGGTAATTGATTTTTTATGGAGTATACACAGAAAAAATAACAGTAAATGAGTATATCGTTCTCTAAAAACAAACGTTCCGTAAAAACTTTTTAACTCAAAATGTAATAAATCTAGTCAGCTCTTACGAAGACACGTACATGTATTTCCCCCTCCGTGTGTCAACAAGTTATTATTTTGACAATAAAAAGTGAGAGAAAAATATCAACTTTCACACAAAAATGACGCTGCGGTTTGTTTGCGTAAATGTCCAATCATTTTTATTCACACATGTTGTAACACTGGTGAACATTTTAGCACTTATCCTCTATGCATCGATTCACAAAATCTACATAATGCATCCGCCTTGTCCTTACAATAACATCTCGCGTGTACTTACATCACGCCTCATAAAACTTACGAGCTTGCGGCAGAAATAAATCTTCTACATCTACACACGCCGGCCATCTTAATATGTCAGAAATTACAAATCGTCGTAAAGGCGAACTGCTAATTAGGTCTCCACACGGAATACCAATGGAAAAAAAAATGGATAACAAAATGGGGATATTGTGAATACTTACATGGTCAGAGTATGGTGTTTGAAAAACTAATTATGCACTTAAAATGCACATAACATTTGACTTCATTAGCATTTTTAAATATCATTGTTACATATTAAAATAAAACAGACAACCTCAGTGGCTTATTTGACTTGACGTGTGAATACAACGGTGAAGTTACAAAGGTTTCTGACTGCCTTGGAAAAACGTTGATAGTATTAAAACAAAGACTAAAAACAACAGGTTTCTATAATCACTATGCTGGCTTCAGAGTAGAGTAGCAGAGAGTAGAGAGTCTCAAGATACCAACTTAAATACCATACGTGTTTTGATTGGAAGGAAAATGTTAAAGTACACTCGACTTATACAAAATATACTGTAATCCAAACTAACATGTAAAAAGATGTTATTTTAGATTTGGGTGCCATATTCTGACCTGTTTTTCTTCCTGTTTTTTTTTTTCTTTCTCAAAGTGTTAACTATTGGCTTCTCTGAGAGATGAACAGATATATCTCAAATAAGGAGAAGTCCAATCAGAGTGTGTTTTCACAAATCATCTCAAACTTCTCCACTTTTAATTGGGTACCTTCTCGCTCGTTTTCCAGTCAATTATACACCTTGTACGCTTACAGATACGTTTTTTCGCGTATTCTGTCTATCAATTAATGTTCGCTTTTAGCAATATCGAAAATAGAACCAGTTTTCACATAAGTTCATACATCATTTATTTTTACCCATCAGATTACATAGAGCAAGAAGCTATTTTGGCTGAGCAATTTCGCACATATAAAACACACTACTACCATATAACGTCTACTTTGTCTTACAACTTTTTTCCTGAAACTTTTTTAATTCTTCATCCATGCTTGCATTAATAAGTCCACCTTTATCAGTTAATTACGCGTGAAGGAATATAAATAATGGGTGACTGATATTTTCTTCCCTATCAACAACATTTCTAGTTCACTGACTCCAATAACCCAAAAATAAAAGGCAAAATACTCTGTATACAACCACAAGTTGCGATGACGGTAAACAAATCTGTCCCATTTTTATTGTTACAATCGAAACCGCAAACTACAATGACTTTTCATAAATTTGTCCTGGTTCATTTTCTCTACCCAGATATTTTACCCGCAAATTTTATAATACCACTAGAAATTATATGGATGTAATTAAATACATTTGTTGATAATAAAAAATGGTACAAAATGTATATGTAACTCAAACATTTTCCAAATTGTGGTTGCCCAAAGATCTTTTTATGAGACATTAATTCAAGATCACATATATAAAGAAGAAAGAATATTGTTTTATTTGTTTTCTCCAAAATGCCACGAAACCTGTAACACAGAACGATCCTTCCAGCAGGCAATTAAGTTTTGTTTCCAGGGTTTATAGTAGTCTTAAGATCCTTCCATCTAGTGGTAAAGTCTTGATTCCTAGAGTTCACTGATTTCTGGTTTCTTCATACATGTATAACTTGATTTTTCTTTTAAATGTAAACAAATTGTTCATTCAGAGGTAAACAATTGTTCCGACTTTCCGACCCACCCAGATTTACGTGAGTAAAGCCATAAAGGACATCTGAGCTGTATAGTTAACCAGGAGTTATAATACAATGGTTTTGTATGGATCACACTTAAAACATAAAACATATCTGTCCATAGCATCATAAACCCCTGTGACTGCAACCTTACCTGTCTTCAAATGAATAATTTCCCTTAAAACAAGCCAAATTTAGCCACAAAAGCGACATATGTACACATAGTTTTTTCTATTGTCTGTTCCAGGTGTCCATTTCAACACAATGTGGTCTCTGAGTTTGTAAAATTTAATATCAAATTATACTATGGTAGCTTCTTGAGATACTTTTTTTTCGACATGTGACATTGTAGTTTTCAGTGCAAGTCTTAGTGTTTGGACCGAGGTATAGAAGCTGTTTCATCACTACCCCTGCTGTTGGCTATGTCCTTCTAACTAAACTTTCCCCTTTCAATTAATGCAGATCTAATTACCTTTTCTGTGCACATGATACATCATATTTCTCCCCATGTGCAGAGTGCAGATAATTATAATTGCGTAAGAAATAGAAATATCAACTGGTGTCCATCAATCGCACACTGTAAACCAATAGCTAGATCAAGACAGAAAACTCGAGGCAATCACATTAATGATAAAATAATCAAATTAATTCCCTATTCAAATGTCTGGTGAATATGCATGTCAGTTGTCGACATAAAGATTGGGGGAAAGTTACGTAAATCAAGTTATAAAAAAGTTCATTGAACAGTCTATATTCTATGGTGCGATAGCCCGCTCAAAAGCTTGGGACATCGCTTTGAGGCTAGGCCAACGGTTCAATACAAAAACCCTTACACTTGTCCCTATACAGTTTTATATTGGGGAGCTTGGATGTAATTAACCCACTAAAAACAATATTTAATTAATCAAGCACCTGTCCTATTAATAGTTCAGCATCCGTGTCACTAATGAACCTTGGATAGAAAATACTGCCAATAGACGCAGTATGTACAATAATGTTCATGACGTCAGTATGAACAGGGAAGTCAATGATTGAAACATGGACAGCTAGATGATAGAACAAGTAGTGTGTGTGCATGTGTGTTAGGAAAAGGTTAGTGGTGGGCAGGCTGGGAGATTGGAAGACATTTATGAAGTATATAAACTAACCTTTAATCTTTGATGCATACAGAACTTGCACACTTGGGACTTCTCATCTGAACTCCGCGAGTCGCGACTGTGCATGAATGCTTTCTTTGGCTGAAATATACAAAGGTGGAGGATATATTAAAACGTAAGCACCACCCATAAGTAAAACAAGTGTCAATAATTCTGAAAACTAATCCATGTAAATGAGTCTTTTGTCCAGCAAGTGTCAGAGCTCCTGTCGTAACTGTTTGGGGGGAGATAAAAGCTTGCTTCTATGACAGTGTAGTAAAATGGTTCGTGGAATCAATTAAGCAGGTTACATTAATTAACAACCATATAATATTTGCATAATGAATTTATGAAACACTATTTTTGAATATTTAAATCATTTGGTGGTCAGGATTTACACGTGACTGTAAGTAATTGAAAGCGTAAACGTGAATCTGTTGAGGGGGAACTGAATTAACATTTAGGTGGATCAGTTTTTAGGCTCAAGTGTAGATGCCGTCTTACTGGATTTAATCAAACTAATACACTCTAAATGTAACAAATCAATTGACCTATCTATCCCATCAAATTCTGTCAATTTTCGACCTTTTTACCTACTACATGTACCCGGTAATCATTTCTCTAAATATGCTGTTAATAGAATTTGTTATCACTGTGCTATGGTAAATTGATAGATTTTTTCTCCTTAAGGCTTTTTTTGTGCGAAATAGTATAGAAATATAGGTAATTTACTGATCAGTTATCAAACTAATGCACATTTTAAAAGGCAGGGTAAAATGTAAGCACAGATTCCTGAATAAGAAACCAGCAGTGTCTAATTAAGTATCAAAAACTGGGCTATCAATTGAGTGTCATATTCCAATTTTCTATCATCTATATTTCAGCCCATCAACAAATCTACCTTACAAAATCAGTAAATGGGACAAGTTTTATCTCATGAAAGTTTACTCATGTTAACGTACATATATTAATATGATTTAATCCGAAGTTAGGTAAATGTAATCAAATAATTTGCAATTACAAAAGGCTCTCCCAAATTTACCTTTTCGCTGCATAATGTAATGAAAGGCTGATAAATCGGTATACACGCAGTATTTTTCAACTTGCTTTATCTAATTCAAACAGTTTGTAAATGTACTTATAATTGAGTGACGTTACATCATGTTCAATAGTTTGGTGCATTTAAGACGTCAACTTTAGCTCAGTCTCCAATATATCAATACCTTCGTGTCTCGCACTTAAACTACTTTCAAGCATATTTCACTTGTTTGTTTTTGAGATATAGTAAATGATATAGTTTTTAAGTAATTGACTTCACAGTTATTAGCTTCTTAGTATTTCTTTCATCTCAAGTGTAGTGCAATTTAAATCCTGATTATAACCCAGTGTCAAGAAGAGAAAACAAAGGTGTCGGGTGTTGTATGTGTCAGACATATTTGATTGTGTCACAAAAGCCTAGCAAGCTGAGAACTTGTGAACAGAAAATGCAAACAAAACTTTGGTCATCTGAACAAAGGGGCCAATGTCACAATGTATCATGTTTTGTTAATTGTTCTTTGTTTTCACACAAGTTATGCACACAATCTCCCTGAGGGCTAAGTTTCTTAACTGCTGATAATTTTATCCGCTTATGACATATTTGGTTAAATACAGATTTTTTGGGTCAGATTAAAAATGTCAAAACCAGTGTCTGAATACTGAATACACATCCCTTTCAACAAAGCAAACATTTAAATAATTCAAATTTCTCAACTTTTTAAATTTATATCCACATAAAATGTATCCTGTCATGATTTTGTTTAAAGTGTCCAAAACCGTGTGTGCCCCAAGTATTCCCTCATTCTTCATTGTGTAACATAAAAGAAACCAAATGTTTCAATATACCGATCCAACTGTCTTGAATAATGAGCGATATTTTTTTCGATCTTCTTAAAACCTTGATCCTCTTTTATTCACATTTTTTCACCCATTCATTACATTGCGGTTATGAAATACTGCACATTTTCAAACTCCTTAAAACTTCAAATCTATCAACATATGTATCACCTAAGAAACAAGCAAGGATTCTGAAACCTACAAAGCTTTGATAGATGACATCCTTGAAGAGCAAACATCATCGGTTGTATGAAATACCTGCTTCGAAAACCAGCGTGTACCTGATATTAACATGCAGTCAAATATTTCCTTTTTTATGTTTTGACATCAGATAGTGATAGTACAACCACTTGTTTATTCTTGTCTTAGACGATTAATTCAACACAGAAATAAAGGTGCAGAGTTAACATTTTATAACCATTGGCAATTCAGAATAATTATTTTTCAGTGTCGGGTAACCATGCAGGCAAAGAGCGAAACAACAACTAAATGAATCAACTACGAAAATGAAATTCAAACCAACCTTATTATACTTAGAAGAGAAACTTAAGAGCTTGGATATTTTTTTGGCATGGAAAGCAGGGCAGGAAAATTACACTTGTTCTATCTTCCTGAAGAGTGGTTTTGGATTCCGTACGAGTTGACATTGTGTCATCAGTAATATATTTCTATGATAAGCAGAACAAGTTGAGATTTTGTTTATAATTTCTTGTCCAAATGTTAAACTTAGTACATGTACTTTATATCTTACTCTCTGCTGAACAAACTTATTTGTCAAATACTGTTCTTTACATAAATCATGCATGTAAAATCATGTCAAAAGTCCAAATCTCGAGTTCTTGAAGTTTTGGTGAGTCAATATTAGGTCAGATATCAAACTTCTGACCCATTTTATATCACTTAATTACTAATTGATTGACTTATTAGTGACAGTGTATATGACAGTTGGTGAATGAATGGTGGACAAATGGTCAAGTAGGGTCAAATCAACGTAGTGAAAGCAAGACCGTTCCATCTAGAGCTGCCATTTGATACATTTACCACAGTTTTGCGTATATCATTGAAATATTGCTCACACATGGTTAAGGATAGTTTAGGAAATATATCAACCATGTATTTGACATCTAAGAATGAAAGCAAAACTATCGTATCTATATAATATTGTTTTAAAAGTTACAGTGTTCTTGCTTTTAACATCGAAAATACATGTTAACATATGTTTGACAGTAGTGTGCCATACCAGCTGTTTGAGGGTCTAAGCGCTATAATACCGTAAACAGTTACACAATAGAACAAGATAGGACGTTATGCTTTTCGTGGTTAACATGGGATATGATCAGGAAGGGGGAAGGATCAAACATGACAGAAGCCTGGTCAATACGGTCATTACATATAATTACATTAACGATTGGTTTTACTATGAACGACCATAAGGAAACCATGTATTTCTCCATATAGAAACAACAGTCATTTACACATGTTTACTTATTATACAACCTGGTTACTTCATATACATGATCTGTTAGTAAACGATTAATGGTATTTTTCTCCAAATACTAAAACACCAGTAAGCAGTAATGGTTTGTTTTAATAAATGTTAACTTATTTGTATATATTATAACAATGCCCCCTGCTAGAGCACCAATGTGTGCGTGTGACCAGTATTTGGGTGTATACAGAGAAAGGTGTGTGACCAGTATTTGGGTGTATACAGAGAAAGGTGTGTGATCAGTATTTGGGTGTATACAGAGAAAGGTGTGTGACCAGTATTTGGGTGTATACAGAGAAAGGTGTGTGACCAGTATTTGGGTGTATACAGAGAAAGGTGTGTGACCAGTATTTGGGTGTATACAGAGAAAGGTCTAGCAAGATGGTAGAACTGAAGAAGATGACATGCTTGATAGTTGTGACCTGAGTGAAAGTGAAACACGGGTAAATGTATGCAAGGAAAAATACTCTTTAGATGAGATTCTTATTCTGGAGACACTTCTAGGTCCATTTATTCTGGAGACACTTCTCGGTCCATTTATTCTGGAGACACTTCTCGGTCCATTTATAACAGTATATTTGGAAAAGTCCCCACTAACTTCATATTTATATATTTGATCAAATTTCATTTTACATTATTTACAGTTTCCCTACTTGCTATTTATCAGATTTTGTTTGGGTTTGTTTACTCAAGATGTGCTTTGTTAATCTGCCATAACACTAACAACCTCTTGATAATGAGGGGTTTTATATTTGGTTTTATTATTGTCAAACTTTAGCCTAAAATTGTCAATATGCATTCTAAAATAGCTACTAAAGCAGTGTCTGTATTTGGAAATGAACTTTTTTGTATTCAAATATCACTTTTAATATCAGTTTTTAATAATAACATCGTTACGAAAGACATTTTGACGGAGATAAACTATAATGGTTTACTTTAAAAGTCGCAAAATATAGACTACACATGTAATGCTTGAAAATACAATAATTGAGTGCATCATATAATGGGAGTAAAAACTTGCTATCGCTCTGTAAAAGTTTTATCTTCGTTCCCCCAAAACTATTGCACCAAAAATAGCTTTATACATGTACAGCTAAAACAACATGATAATTAAAGCAATGTGGGGTATCATGTAAAACTATGATTACAATTGTTGCTGTTGTTTTTTCATTAATGTATCAACCCACCATATTTTAGCGTTCGCACTTTATTTTAGCTGTATATTACTACTACATGTATAACTTTTATATCTGTTTTCGAAAAGAATACAAAGGATCGAAAATAAAACAACAGTCAATCTAGGCATATGCACATATTGACCCTGCAGTGTAGTCATCTATCATACATGTCTATTGATTTTACAAATTAGAAAAATAAATTGCCAATTAGTCCATTCGTTCAAAAGTACTTCGGAGAAAAAAAAAGAATGACATTTCACTTAATCTTAATCCCATCAATCTATTGTTAATTGGATAATGTATGCAAAGTTACTGTGTAAACAACATTTAGCTAAATATCAGCCTCACTTTGGTTCTGATTAATTCTAAAGCTAATCAGATGAACTAAACACAAACATTTCGATCAAGTGTTTTCTGTCCATTACTCTTAAGTCAAGTCCAGAATGATGAATACCATTTTCTCATTCAATTCCTCTCATACCTTCATTATAAAATGCCTGATTTGCAACAATATAGAGACACGTTTCTACTGCATCTCATTGACTGGAAAAGCCTGGGCTTGCCTCAAGAATTCACCATATCATGAATTAAACCTAATATAAGCAAATCATTTCACTAATTTGCACTATTAAAAGATTTAAGAACGGCAAAGTTGGAATAAATTTCATGAAAAGTATAATGAGCGTTCGACCTAAGGCTACATTGTATACATTTTGAAAGTCGGTCATGGAAATGTCGCACGAAAAGAAAATTTAATATCAAATGTACATTAGTTGAGTACATGTATCAATGTGTGTTTTACATGGTAGATTAACTGATATGTTTTATATTCAGTAGATTCAACTTTAACAAAATAAAATGTGCATACAAAATACTTGGGATCTGCATACATGTATAACAGATCATGTTGAGTTGAAATCAGGGTCAACAATTAGGTCACCCACGATAAATCAAGGCCCAAAGCTTAGCATATAAGACCACCTAGAAACCGAAAGTCATTATGAACATGTCAAGGCAAAGATGTTGAAAAAACGATAGAGGCTGCAATTTGTACAGGTATAAGAATGTTTTTATAAGAATGTTTTTAAAGAAAAATGGAAGTTTGAAATAAAGCTGGCAGGGAATAAGGTTCACAGAAATAGCATATGACGCCAAATACATGTAGTTTAACTGGAATGAAAGCCATCTTTAGTCAGTTTATGATGTGATGATTATGAGTATGATTTTTCTGGTATTTGGACACAACTGTAGCTCCTACATTTAACAGTCTGAACCAACAACTTAATAGCTAAGTATGTGTGAAACTCACTACAGACATTAAAACCATGCAAAAGAACAACAGACAAGCATAAATAGTACAAATTTCAAAAAGAGACTAAAGGACACAATTCTGTTTCGGACCAGTGAAAGTTTTCTCACAATCTGTGCCATGCTCATTCCACTGACCAACTGACCGTTTTAAATATAAACTAAACTTCCCCAAACTTAGAAAGATATCAAAGAACTACAGATGAACAATTTTCCAACAATTTTGTAAACTTATCAAACAAATCTGGTTGTTACAAAGGACTTATGGTATATATTGTAACAATGTTGACCCTGCAAGTACTGACCTCAGGGATAAAGTGTGTCAATGAACTGCTCTTGTCCTATGAAACATGGATAACAGAAATTTTGATCTTGAAAAGTTTAGATTAAATTTTTCAACTTTGTCCATTTTTAACTACAGTCAAGAAAGTTCCGTTATCAAGAAAACCGTGGGAACCAACAAGAAGTACCAAGGTAGTCTTAATAGCGAGTGGATCTTAAAAGCGAGACAAATTCACATCGGAAGTACATGGACCAGTCTCAATATAGAGTGTTCTAAGTTGTAGAAGCCCAAAAGTAAAAATCAATTCAACACCCCTTCTTTACTTTTCACTTTTGACAGGAAAAATAGCAGAATCATTTCACCTAGGTGACCCAGCCATCACAGATTAGAATCTATCACATGAAGATGAAAATCTGTCAAAATGTATTTCAGTTCAAAACCATCAGTTATACGAGATTTAAAACTCTCGACACTTCCAGCTGAATAAGGCTTTGGTAGGTGTCTTATCTCATATAATATTTGTCAACCAAGAAAATGATAAAATTTCTATTTGCATTCAAATCTCGTACTAGTGGGTTGTTGTTTTTGGAAAAACTTTGGTAGAAGGGAAAAAAGCGGTCAAGGTTAGTCCACAGATGGTAATGCATGTACTAATTCTACTGACCCAAATAGTTACATCTTTATTTACTGTTTTTGTGTATGTTTTGTCTTAAGAATTGCTGAAATGTTTGGTGTAGGTTTTGGGATTGTTCTGGTGGGATTGACTGTATTCTAACACAAGTATAATTGTTATTACAACGTATATTGTTGTAAAAGTTTCAATTTTTCATTTTGATTCTCAGCTCTAAAAGTTATTACCATTTACACTTTGGTGCCAGATACTATAAATATACCCTAACAACGGTCAATTGACCATCTCAGTTGTTATATTATTTCACCATTATCACATTCAATTTTGGGTTTTACTCGTAAGTTACGTTCTTTATTGAAGGTTTATATTATGTTTTTCATTTAAATTCTCAGCTCTGTACGTTGTTACCATTAACACTTAATTAACAATTAATTTCTATCAATACACGCTTAAAACTAACAATTAACCATCTCAGTAGATACATATATTATTTCACAATTATCACATTCAATTGTGTAGTTTAATATTACGTTCTGTATTGAACCAAATTGATATAATACTAATTACCCCCTTTGATAAATCATACCTAAGTTTAGCCAGTTTTACAATTAACTACTAAGTAATACATTTCT
>ENA-OREC01001325-OREC01001325.1-marine-metagenome-genome-assembly--contig:-NODE-1325-length-12327-cov-12.918204_pt1 | contig 12327 bp, 3 predicted proteins | sample MGYA00248626_ERZ508543 | MGnify/ENA primary metagenome ERZ508543 (study PRJEB26211, sample SAMN05518279) | marine metagenome | isolation source: Puget Sound, Washington, USA | host: Bankia setacea... | reverse complement strand
AATATCAAGAGAGAAAGTTCATGGGAGATAACTCAAGGGAGATAATTCAATGTGCTCACAGTTCTAGTTTTTTTACAGACTATTAAAGCAACACACAAAGGAACTCTAGATGTGACTCGTATAACAAGAACTTAATAAGGGGCGGTGTAGCGCAGTTGGTAGCATGTCTGACTCATAATCAATGGATGCTTGTCAGTTGTAAGTTCAAGCCCCATCAAAGGCCTCCGTTGTTTCCTTGAGCAAGAAACTTTACTCATCCTTGCTCAGTACTGGTTGGTCCCAGGAACAGATTCGAGCGTGATTTACATAAGCTAAAATTCCAACTAAAATGAATTATTATAAACTAACAAGAATACCCAGTATATATGTGCCATAACAAGCAAGGAGAACATGTATTCATAACAGACTATTACCACAAGGGATTTTAATTGTTCACAGAAAAAAATGAGTAATTAATCATCGGTGGGCTAAGTGGCACCCTGTATTGTTTGGAACCGTTTAACCTAATGTGGTACCTTCTCTTTTGAAGATGTAACATTAGGGGTGAAAACAGTAGATGCATTATGGGTGTGAGGATATTGATGTACATTTAACGATCCAGTATGAACATAGACAGGAGAATGGAATGGCGTATATGTAATAGTGTTGCACTGCACAAGATAGAATTCAGGAGTAAAAACTAAACGGTTTCAAGAGTGGTTGAATAATGAAGCAGATATAACTATATTGCTTTTCAGCTTCTATAGGTAATGGAGAGAATGGAACCTGTCAAGAAATACCTCCTTTGATCATGTTTTGATGATATTTATCTTTATTACCGATGTACTGTAAATTATCTACCCCACCCCTTCATTGTTTTTGCCCTGTCCGTCTGTCAGCAGTATTTTGGCACTATAATGATCTGCCTATAAAATGTGCAAACTTTCATTATGTTACTTTCCTGTGATCTGTTTCTGTCCAACTGTTTATGTTGTTCAGTATGTCTTAAAGTACAAAGTATGCCTGAGCTTAAAACAATAAATTATTATTTTCATATGATTTTGGGTTAGGTTTTTTTGGACTTGCCTATAAAAATGTGCAAACTTTCATAGAGAAACAGACGGAGGCAAGACATAAGAGTGCACAAGGATTCATTTTATGAACATTTCTATGAGTCAGTGTGGAAAGCTTAGCAATACAAACAATCAATATTGCACTATTTACAAAACACATCAAAGCCAAAACTAATTCCCTCAATTCCATATGTTTTACTTATATAACGTATTAAGTCATGTTTTAATACTGGTTTGCGGCCCATTGATATAGGAAGGGTAAAAGCCAGTTTGATGTAAGTCAGTTAGTTCACCATTGCCAGATTCAATTAATGTTATGCTTAATTGTTAATAATGAGATCAAAGCGAAACTTGTGGTTTGGATACTTGGTTTCTACTGAATGGGAGTAGATGAATCAGCTAAGGAAAGTAAAGAAGCCCCTAAAGTGGTTCAGCAGTAAACATTGGACATCATCGTTGAACCATGGCATTCTAACAGTTTGTGTTAGTGTTTTCTTTGAGAGTGTTCAGATACAACAATTCCTCTGGTTCCCTGTGTTCTGCCACAAAGTCCACAAATGAGGCTATACAGTTTGGGCATTCTAAGAGTTTGTGTTTGTATTTCTTTGAGAGTGTTCTGATATGCTTTTGCTGGTTCCCTGCCTTCTGCCACAAAGTCCACAAACGAGGCAAATTACTAGCAGGAAGCTCTTGAAACAACAAATACTTACATACATGTACTACCATGTTATATTTTATGTATGCCCCATAGGTTTATAGGAAATTGTTGTATACATATCAACAATTAACCATCAGAACTGTTGACTGGTTAAATACACACACATTACTTATTGAGTTCTCACATTAATAATGAATGAAATGTCAGTAGTAGACAAAAAACTGAAAACTAGAATAGCCCAATCCCGCCCAAATAACTATAGCCCAATCCCGCCCAAATAACTATAGCCCAATCCCGCCCAAATAACTCTCCCACTTAGAATTTCTGACCAGGATTATCCTCCTTTATGCACATCATCAGGTTGTATAATACAGATGTGTAAAGTTTCATCAATATCGACTATGTTTAGGAGGAGTTGCGCTCATGGAAAATATGGGCAGACGGACAGGGTGATTCCTATATACCCCCCAAAAACTTTGCAGGCCTAGGGGTCTAAAGTTTGCACTGAAACAGTTCCTGAAACCTTCAAGTTATCAACAGCTATGAGTCTAGGAAAAAACACACTGCAGTTTATACCTCTGTACACTAGGGCACCAAACTGTTTACAATCTCTACTTTGTCTTGCTCATTATAGGGTATGGTAAAAACAAACAAAAATACAGTACATATTTCATAATTCCCAATCGTCCTGCATCCAAACCATCTGTCAAAGTGAAAGGACTGAAGTTTCCGTGCCCTGTATACCAGACTGTCAATCTAATTTAAATCAGCCCCCAACTTTAGCTCCATTACTTTCCGCTGTTAGGATCTGACTTCACTCCGGAAGAGGTGACGTTCATATGACCTCTCTAAAAATAGATATGCGTAATCCAGTGCTCGTTTGTGGTCCAATGAAATTTCTCCTTATAAAACTGACGAATATACGTAATCGGAACGTCTTGGTGACATACACTAAAAGAAATTCACGGAGCTCACCGGAGATCAACGTATGCTCATAACTCGAGACCTGGAGCCTGTTGAAGGCGACAATTTGATTGGCTACTCATGGGTCATATGAACGTGACCTCTTACAGAGTGCAGTCAGATGTAAAGTAATGGAGCTAAAGTTGGAGGCTGATTTAAATGAGATTGACCAGACTGTTAACCTTTTCTGGTCCGGAAAATAGTTCTATTGTGAAATGTAGGTAAACCTCAGTCCTATCCTTTTACTGGACTAACTCTATTTTTACCAGTCTTGTCTTAAGGACCAGTATCTTTTGCAAAGACTGGTATACTGTGTTATCCGAGTTTAAACATGTCTCTTGATCAATTTATCAGACACTGTTATTCTGAGCTATTCACATTGTAAGACCATTATAGTGTTAGTTTGCACTTTATAGACCTACTCTCAATCTCTGAGGACTACAATATGCAAACAAATGAGGAAATGTTGTCTGAAACCCTACACTAGTTAATATTTCATTTACAATAAGAAAACCAAATATGTGAGTTTTCCAACAGATATTGCGACTCTGTGTCTGGCAGGTTGTCTATACACATTATGCAAATTCTGAGAACAAAAATCATCCACAATAACTTCAAATACAAATAATAGCAGAGATGGCAAAAGACAGCCAACTTTTAATGGTCCCAAAATATATTTTGTTCTTTGCTTATCATGAAATTTCTGATATTTTTACTGGACAGACTCAGTTTTTACCAGTCATGGCTAAAGGACCTGTCCTTTACCAGTAAAAGTTGAAAGTCTGACCACCCCAGCTTAGAACTCTTGGACGCCAACCCCTCAACTACATATACTGGCTGGTAACATTTTAACTAAGCAAGATCAAAATCCATGAAAAAATATTTCGAAAATTAATAATCGATTAAACAATGTTAAGGGGCCTGTTTGATTGCTAATTTTGCTTACATTTGCACAGCTAAATCCTGAAAAGCTGCTTCACCTACCTCTGTCTGCAAAACTCTTCAACATAACACAAGATGACATTTGCAGAACATTTCAAAGTTTTTTGTTATTTTTACGGTAAAACGTTTTACTGAGGGAGAGGCATATTTAACTTAACAATTTCTAAACAAGCTTTAAACTGATTACACATAGCTTAAACTGATGAATGCATCTGCCAAATTACATAGACATATGCCATGCTGCAGGCGAACTTTTTCTTTAAAGATGTGATACCAAATTCACCACAGATAATTAAAACCAATGGTACTTGCTGTTACATCTATATATAATGTAATATCAGGTAAGATGAACCCGGCGATACTTAAGCTATATACTGCAAATCTGGACCGAGGACCCATCCGATATCTATAAAAAATATGGACCGGTCAGAAATCTATAAATATCTGGACCGGTCAGAAATCTATAAAAATCTGGACCGGTGAGAAATCTATACAAATCTGGACTAGTAAAACATCTATACAAATCTGTACCAGTAAAACATTCTATACAACTCTGTAGAAGTAAAAATTCTACAATCTTCAATGATGCGCTAGGATTTCTTAATTTTTTTGCCAGTTTTTGAAGCAGTATTCACTTTCTATAATACAGTAATTTACAGAAACTGATCGCTATGGTTATAATAAGTCTAGTAACCTAGTTAAGAGAATCTCAATCATATCTATAGCATCTTCACATATCTACTGTTATATTTCTGGTTCAAAAACTCAAGTGCAATACATACAAGCCTAGAATCATTGTTTTGTAAATCAAGTTTTAAGCAAAAAAATTCAATGTTCAGTATTTTATTTTTCCGTTTGACCTTAATATGCAGACACACTGAGACAGTACTTTAAGGAAGAACTCAAGCAATCTTCTTTATAATCCTCCCTGCTTTTAACAATTTGTACTTTCACGATTATCTCCCATTCATAGTAGAGGTCTTTAACTTTTATGATTATCTCCCATTAGTCATTTTGATTATCTCCCATTAGTCATTTTGATTATCTCCCATTAGTCATTTTGATTATCTCCCATTAGTCATTTTTATTATCTCCCATTAGTCGTTTTGATTATCTCCCATTAGTCATTTTGATTATCTCCCATTAGTCATTTTGATTATCTCCCATTAGTCATTTTATTATCTCCCATTCAACCAATCAATAAACAGTTAATACCTACAAGCAACAGTTTTGCGAAAAACTCTGATTAATCACAATACCAACCAACGATAATTCCAAGAGTATTAGGAGTATTAGGCTCCTGTGACAACAACTCTGCATCTAACAATATATTTTTGATTTATCGGGTTGGGTTACGATAACGATAACGAATCCTACAAATACAATTGTTGGGGCACAATTGGGTATAACAAGACTTTGATAAATTGCCATTGATTCATCTTTCCGGGGACAAAAGAGGGTCAGAGGTGATATATTCCCATTCCCCCCCTGATCATTTCCCAGCATCAATCTAAAACAATCTGAGAGTTAGTAGGAGATGAATAATGACAGGGATGATTACTTCTTGAATACTTGAATCCTAAAAAAGTGCTAGGAATGAAGCATTGAGTCCCTAGTTCCATATTTTCGATTTTTAAGTTCTTAAGAGTTTACTCCCTTGTCGGTAGGTATTTCTATGTGTATATCGTTAAAAAAAGTTTGAAATGGTATCAAGGACAATAACATGTGTCCATTTTAACATAATTTTAGACTTATAATGCACATGGTTACACCAGAGAGTAAAAAAGGATAGTTTAAAAATAATGAAAATACCTACTTAAAAGGAAAAGAGAACTCATGCAAATGTACAGAGTTGGCCCTCAAACGAAAAGAGGGAATTCGCCATTGTGAACATTTTCTTTTTAATTGTGTTGAACAAACCCTGTTCACTAGCCCATTAAAAAACAAATCTATTTCTTATTGTAAATACTTCCTATATTTTGTCTCTATTTTGACACATCTTAAACTCTAACTATCCTTATTTGCTGGTCATTTTTTGAATTTTAGAACAAAAAATACTCTGTGAAAAACATGTATCTGTCAGATAAATGCAACTTCAATACACACAAAAACACACAAAAAAACAATAGTGAAACTAGAGCGATATTCTGATATTCGCCAACTATTTTCATCTGTGATTCTAAAGTTACCCGACATTTCAGATTGCTTTTTTTGTTTGATTAAGTATTGTTAGGCTAACACAGAGAATGCGAAAGACTGTCAACATTTACTGGTCAGAAGAATAGTTTGTTCCTTGCCAAATTCTGAATTTTCTTATAAGTTTACTGGACCGACTTATTTGTTACCAGTAATGGGCTATGAATCGGTGTCTTTCTTTTTGGGGACTGATTTCTTATGTTTGCTGAGTTTTGTGGCTGTTGAGATATCATTAAATTCACTTAACTATACATTAACAAACAGCGCTTCTTACCTTTGGTGCAAGATTTCTGTCGTCTAAGGTTAAGTACTGTGACATTGGAAGCAGAAAAGATACTAATGTTCATCTGTATATGTACATCCACCTCTGTAGTCAGGGCACCTGTACATCTAAATGCAATCTGAAACCCTGAAATATAGGTCAACCTCAGTTTATACTTATTCAGTTTACAGTAAAACCCTGCTTAAAAACCACCAAGAAATTAAGACCACTCCACTATTAAGACCACCACTTTAAAGTCCCATTTCATACATTTTTTCTTTATGTTAACTCAATAGTCAGACCACCCAACTATAAAGACCATTTTTCCTCATACCTAGTGGTCGTCTTAATAGTGGAGTTTTACTGTAGTTTGTTTGCAGAGATGGTCAAAGACAATCAACTTTTACTGGTCCGAATTTTTTAGATATTTGCCATATTGTGAAATTTCAAATACTTTTAATTGACCAACTTGGTGTTATCACTGACCAAGGACCGGTGTCTTTTGCATAGACTGTAATATTTAAGTTTAGTTTAATTGTGAAACAAACCATTTTTGCATAAGTAAATCACGCATGAATCTGTTCCTGTAATCAACCAGTATTAATATTAAGCAATGAGAATAGAAGGGTTAATGCTGTTTAATAGTATATGTGAATCTCCATTGCAAAAGTAAAATGTATTTGAGGGGGAGGGTACATGTCTGGCGCGATTTCCAACCCCACCAGAGGCTCCTGTTGTTTCCTTGAGCAAAACTGTTTACCTTCATTGCTTAGTACTGGTTAGTTTCAGGTACAGATTCCAGTGTGATTTCACAATCAAACTAAAATAAACTAAGGGCCTTTTGGTAGATTGTCATCTAAGTTAAATAAGCTCACTTGTTAAAAATAACATCTAAATTAAAACCCATACCAAAAGCTGAGAGAAAAGTTACTTACTAGACAGCTCAGTGGGTACTACACCATCTGGTTCTATACTGGGTGTGGGCATGTCCATTGCTGTGGGATTGAACACTTTGAACCGCATCTTGTAAAACATCTGTAAAAAAATAGAGCAAATAAAGTGAGCATATAATTAGTTAAGTTTAAAACAACCAGAGATATCATCGATTACCAAGTGTTTGTGATGAGTACACAGGAGATAATGATATATGGATATATAAGAATTGTGAAAAAGGGGCATAACTGTGGAACGCTTCAGCCAGGCCTCACAAAAAGTATGCCATGCCACGTCTACACTTTATAGGAATCATGTGAAGCAAGTTTCGTTTGGATGACTTGAAAAAATGTATTATGCGTTTGAGACACCGATGTTCTTGGTCTTGCGGCCTGTGTGAGGCAGGAAACAAGGGAAAACGCACCTATCCAACTAAATGGTGACCACATGACCATCTCCCATGCAGATGCCGATACCAATTGCAGTACATATGATAATTTTTCACACAAGTTAAAAAATGTCAGTAACATCGAAAATAAGTACTGGTTTAGACAGCAAGGAATAGCAAAATGTTTCCTTAGTAACTGACAGACAACATATACTTGAAATAATACATGTTCTGAAATCTACATATTAAAACATATGAACTTTTTCAAGCTGATTCAAAGGTAGTGCCACACACTCTGGGATTGCTGTTAGTATACCTCCAACTGCTGTAAGTGTAATACTCTCAAGCACCAGAGGGGTAATACAATACAGCACAGACTGGCTTAGAAACTCGGCTTAGAAACTTGGTTAAAAAACACTTATAGCTCTTACTTCTGGAGGTTTTGGTCGGAGATTCTGCCAGGTGAAGTAGATGGAGTCTATGCTGGCAGGAATCGGCATTTTGAACGACAACGCATAACTGTTGAGTATCCCGTTTCTCACATAGTACAGCTCAGATTCGTGAATACCTGAAAGTACAGAAAACATTGTAGGATTGTAGACAGAACAGTTTCAAAGCAAGAATGCACATTTAGACCTACCAGGTATATAAGTCAGCCCTGGTAAAGCGACTGATTTAGCAGGGTTCTAGGTTGGAATCCAGGTTGAGTCAAACTTTCCATTTATCAAATAACTATAAACCTTGTTTTAAATGTCATATAGCCATCACGAATATCTTTGTATTACACAAGTCTAATATCACCTCAGACATGCCATGCTAGAAACCCGTGGAAAGTGTGTCTTAAGCGGCGGGTCCGTGCGCACCGAATAGTCACCTGATAAAAGAAATCTTATGCTTGTGGCATTTTGATATAAACCGATATGAAACTTGTTCCTCAAAATGTAAAAATTTCATCAAGGCTCACATAGTAACATTCCTTAAACTTGTTTTATAAAAGTCTATATTAAATGACAAGTTATGACAGTCCCTTTATTTAGCATTTCTCACTTTCAGTTTTGACCTTATTCCTTAAAGTTGTCAGTTGAACTAACACTGGACTGCTGTTTAAAAGTGACTACAGATCAGACCTTAACTAGAATGGTGAGTCCAACCTATCCCGCACACATAATTATCTCCCTTGAATTACCTCCCTTGATATATTTCGGAGAGAGATAAGGTTAACTACAACTGTGTAAAGTTTCATAAATCCATAAATCCTGTCACACAACCCCTACACAAACACCATTTCATACATTTACAAAACACAATGTCATCCCTTTATCAGATGCTGTATAGCCGTTCCATTGTCACGCCCTCATTAATATTCATAACAGTGTCAAAGGTCGAAATTTAGTGAAAAGGTAACTAGCAACCTTATTAACACATATAAAATACAATACATTACACAGATTCACTGCAAGACTGTTTTAACTGCGATCTTGTTGTCCTACCTAGTTAAGACAGTATTACAGACAAACCTTGATTAACAGACATATATCTATAACACCAATCTTGATCTGTTTCTTTACAGCTCAAAATGTGACTATACCTTTTCAAAGCCTGTCATATATTTTCCTCACCGACAAAGGACTATCAATTTTGGTACCCATTTATTAAACATTATCATCCTAATATGGTAAACCATGCAAACATTAAAATCAGCTTTCTTCTGAGTATACACAGTTTATTTCAATATACATTGTATACATAAGACATCATAGTCCATGAGCATACATAACACAAACACATAAATAAATAAATAAATACATAAATTCTCAGTTCCAGTCATCACTTAACAGTACTATAAACAAACATTTATCTGAATGAAAAATGAAAAACAAATACCAATAATTCTGTTTTTTAGATTATAATGATGTATTTCAGAGTTGACACTGTTAATTAAGGTTTGAGAGAAAAGCGTAAAACGTCGCACACATTCTACACATAATCACTATCAACAGCTTATAATCCATGTATCACACAACTCCTTGGAAAGTACGTAAAATCTGTCTGTAAATCTTATTTCATTACAATGATAGGAATCTAAATTCAAATGTTTAGAGGGTACATGCAGTTTTTTGTTAAATGTTACTTGTTTACTAGTCTTAAGATTGTCTCCCTTTGTTGTATGATTCCATTATTTGTGCTGATGTTTTAAATGTTACTTGTTGACTAGTCTTTAGATTGTCTCCCTTTGTTGTATGATTCCCTTATGTGTGTTGATGTTTTAAATGTAACTTGTTTACTAGTCTTTAGATTGTCTCCCTTTGTTGTATGATTCCCTTATGTGTGTTGATGTTTTAAATGTTACTTGTTTACTAGTCTTTAGATTGTCTCCCTTTGTTGTATGATTCCCTTATGTGTGTTGATGTTTTAAATGTAACTTGTTTACTAGTCTTTAGATTGTCTCCCTTTGTTGTATGATTTGCTTAGGTGCGTTGATGTTTTAAATGTAACTTGTTTACTATTCTTAAGATTGTCTCCCTTTGTTGTATGACTCCATAATGTAGCAAAATATCTCACCCTGTCAAAAGATATATATTTCAGCTGTTCTGCACAGTTTCAAATCCACAAGGACAAGTTCAAGCACACAATTGAACCCATACCCTGTAATCTAGTACCCTGTAATCAAGTACTTAACTGGTTGACAGTATAATTAACCGAATGACTCAAAAACTCACTTGTCAAAACCCCCAAAGAAACAAAACCCCTGACAGAAAAGCCCCCTATAACCCTATAACCATGATGATTTCATACGCCCAACTGCACTTGGCTAACCAAACTACATCTGACAAGCTCTGCCTTCAATTTGTGTTAAGTTACTTCTATCCAATTATAGACTGATTTATTGTCCAGTAATTCTATCTAACAGCATTCCAATGGATCAGTGAATAAATGCAATACTGACCTAATATGATCATGCAGTGAATAAATACAATAACAACCTAGTTACAGGGCAATAACTGTTTATATATCACACAGCTAAAACAGACTTGACACCAGCTTATTTTGCTATATATTTTAAGGAATTTTGGCAAACTATTCAATTAACATTCATTTTAAAGGACATACAAATTGATCATATGAATGAGTCACGTGATCATTATATATGGTTACATTTTATTTATTTTTTGTGTGTTCCACTTTGAGGGTTCTGCTCGGTAATTCATTTTTCATCATTGCCACAACCGCCAACGACCTCTGACTTCGAAGAATCTCCATGATCTTTTTTGGTCATATCTTAATTCTTGAGAAAGAACCAGTATTAAAATGTTATTTAAAATGTACGTCCCGATAATCTATTGATCTGGATCTTTAGTACATTTGTCTTATGATAACATAGCTTTACTGTAGATTCAACAGTTTTGTACCCACATTTCAACAGTTAACAGATTACTTTCAAGATGGGTGGTAGTAAGCAATTACAGGATCAGGTTACAGGTATGTCTTCCACTTAGACATGTCTGCTTAATTAATTTTTGAAACATTGGCACCTATCAAATTACACAAAACTGTGAAGAGAAAAATGTGAAATTTGCTATCTGTGAGAGTAACTTCCCTTTCGATTTTGTGATATCTTTCGTTTGAACTAAGTGAGATTGACTTTCCATTCTTTTGTGCGAAATCTTTGTTTGAACTATGTGAGAGTGACTTCCCTTTCTGAAGGTGAATTTAACATGTACCATAAAAGAACAAAACAAGATTTTCAATGTAGTGTTTTTTTTTCAGTTTTAATAAATTTGGTAAGCCGATATCTGTGACCATACTAAGTTCAAATTGTAACTAAGCTTTCTGGATTTGTGAGGTACCACAGTATGTTAAAGCTTATCCATGGTAAAAATGTTCTTTGTCTAGAAATATGGCAGACAACAAAGAATGCTGAATAAAATAAATGGTGTTTGAAAACAACAATGCCAGAATTACAAAACAACACACCAACACAACACTATATTTTATGACCAGGCCTTAAGTTCCAAATTTGTTTGATACGTTTCCAACTTTCTAATTTGTGTACAAGAAAAAACTGAAGTTGATAGCTTAATCCTTCTCTTTGAACAATTTTGTTACATTTTTTGCTGAAGCCAAATATTCTTATTGTGCGTTTCATCCGTGTTTTCTTATTGTTCTAATATACAAGCTACCTAAATACCTAAAATTACTAATGACAAGGACAATAAATGGGGTTTGTCTACAATGGGACCCCAAAGTGAAATAAAGAAAAATCGGAAAAATATTATTATTTTTAAATCAATCAATCAAGGTATTGTTTATCTGACAAGAGAAGACAACTAAAAAATTATGCATCCTATAACACAAGAGTCTTGGATATAGTACAGGGTACGAAAATTCCACATTCAATTTATTTTTGAAATCTTTAATGTATTTTGCTTATTTTTCATGGACTGTACTGTATAAGTCAGTGGACAAAATGATATAACCACGTCCCGGTAATGAAAGGTCGTAAGTCCTTCTATAAACTATACCACTTACGACATTTCATTACCGAGACGTTGATAAGGTAAAGACTTCATGCATTGACAAGTTAACATTTTCAAAGTATAATATTATGCCAGTGTGGATATTTTGTTTGTTTAAAACCCCTCTTCAGTTTGAAAATCATCATTATTTCCACCTTCCTGTATATAGCTCTCAAGTGGCTTTACCGTTCACTTATTTGACAATAACACAATTTGTCAATCTATTGTTAACGACAAATAGAAGTAAATATTTGAGTTTGGTATTTTCGACTGGGATTGAATTGGGATATGATTTTAAGCGCAATTCGGAGGGCACTTGTCGGTAATTTTTACTTGTCCGTGAAGTTTTTGAAGTACTCCCTACCAATATGGACCTGTGTATTTTCTATTTGGTCCTTTTTGTTTCGCACCGGCCA
>ENA-OREC01001324-OREC01001324.1-marine-metagenome-genome-assembly--contig:-NODE-1324-length-12332-cov-14.318727_pt1 | contig 12332 bp, 9 predicted proteins | sample MGYA00248626_ERZ508543 | MGnify/ENA primary metagenome ERZ508543 (study PRJEB26211, sample SAMN05518279) | marine metagenome | isolation source: Puget Sound, Washington, USA | host: Bankia setacea... | reverse complement strand
TTTCACTGACAGTAAAGATATAGAATAGGATAACTTACCTTCAAACAAGAAACATTCATTCCATCGAGGGTTTAAATTTTTCTTTTTCACTTTTGTTAACAGTTTGTGCTTTTTATCCGGTAACAATAGAATTTTCACATAAGGGTCACTAGTTCCGGTAAAATCCTTCGCAGGTAATTGCTGAGCTTGTAATATTTTAAGGGTCAAGGTCAATGTCTGGAAATCGTAACTAAGGGCAACATGTATTTTTCCAAGATGGTAGTCAATGCCTTCCACAGTGATGGGTTCTCTGGTTGGCCCGGGCTCCTCCTCCCCGTCCTCCATGAGCATGGTGGCAAAGTTACGCACACCTTTCCATAAACTGTCGTTATCCCCATTCTCTCCATTAGCCTTAGGGGTGGTACTGTTAGCATCATTTGGCTGAAACCATAGTAACAGAAATAGTAATATGGCCATTGTCATACAAGTATTAGATTGTATAAGGGCAAATAAAATTGAGGGTTTAATTAAACAGATAAAACCCTATAGTGCAATAATATAACCCTAAAGAGAGTTTTCAATTTGAATCCCAAAAAGGACCAAACACTATGTCAATGTCGTTATGCAAACATAGTAGCTCTAAAACCTGAAAGAAACGTTTCAACTAATTTTCACATTTTTTTTATATTACAGCCAAACGTCTTGCTTTACACCATCAAATTTAAAAGCATTTTTAATCTAAATGTTACAAAGAATATTGTTCCTATTACACTATGGGCCAGTGGCTTCTATTTACTCTATAAATCTTGATATCTTGAATCCTGAAATCTCTCATGCTGTTGTAATAGGGAAGAAGAGGACAGTTTCTACTCAATAAGGTTTTTACTATGACAAGGCAGTACTAGCCATAGCCTGAAGTTATGTTAGAACATGCAATATATTGGCCACCTATTGTTATATTGCTATCATAATATAGTTTAAGATCCACAGACAGTTTAGTAGTGTTTCATGGCAGAACATTGACGTCCATACTCTATGTACACTCCATAGAAACCAAGGTTACCAAATGACTTCTAGCAATATGGAAAGGTGCATTAGATTAGAATAAGAATGAATTAAAAGTGCAAACAGCTTAATTTTTGCTATTTTTTTTATAATATACATGTAAATTTATGCTAAAGTACAACTGAAGTATCAATGTAAAATGACTGTGTTTGGAGTGGACATGATGCTCTTCTTTTCAAATTGATTAGGCCATTCTTTCAAGACAATAAAGCAAAACATGTTTTTTGTTATACTATCTCTAGAAAACATGATTTAATCTTGATGTACAGACACCATCTTAATTTATACATATATCCATATAGACTAAAAGAGCCATATTGACCATGTATTTGGTTCTCTGCAAAGGAGAGTTCTATTAAGCCCACCCCTAGTGTCAAAGAGACACCCAGATGAGAATGTTTTGGTGTTAATGTGTATTCTGACCTTGCCTATAGTTGTTTCTAAGACCATAAAAACCTCAAAGCTAATTAGGTCTCCAATAAAAGATGGCCGGAGGCACTTTAATGTTTTCGGCAAACCTTTTGGGAGACATATAAAAGCGATCTCCGTCTCTTTTTGTCATATCTGTACAGTTTCTTGGAAACCACAGAAGCTCCCTGCTAACACTGTTCTTAGAAGGATTAACAAGTCTGTAACCCATGGTGACTGTATCCTGGGATATGGATTTAGAAGATAATATATGTGCAATTGAAAGGAGAACTAATTGAACTATGACCTGACCTTGGTAAGCTGGAGACTCAAGTGTAGGACACGGACACGGATTTGAACAAGTATCCATGGCTAACCTTCAATCCCCTAAATAACCCACACATTAGCAAAGTACTAACTGAAATCTGGACTAGAAAGCATGACCTTAGTAAGATCAGTAATTTGTTGAATGTATTAAGTGTAGAAGATAAACAGTGGCAGAGAATCATTGGACATTTGATCTCCCATCTGTCACAAGTCAGAGGCAATTGTCAATGGAGGTGAAGGATTAAAACCAGGGGCAAGGAAAGATGTCTGGTAGTACAGTCAACTGACACTTGATCTGTTATCTGTCACACACGCAGACTATTAGGGTAACCAGGACTCCATTTGTCATTCTGACCAATTTATCACTGAAAACTCCCCTGAGAGCTTGGTTTAGTTAGGTCCAGTATGTTAAGGTATGGCCAGTTTAACACACAATTACTACTTCTCTCAGAACTGCTTACATTTCAAGGTTAATGTATGACACATGATAAATTAGATAAACCATGTGCAGTAGGCATTGAATGATATGAACTTGTGCCAGTACATAATAATCTAACAATAAATGGTAACAGAATGAAAGCTCACTAACTTCTCATCCCCACAGTAATTCTAAGTTTCTTGATAAGATGTACTGAATGATTCCCTATTTTCAACAAGCAAACAACGGGGGTTTTGTGACACTTTAAACAGATTAATGATAAAAAGGAAAACCATGATTGCTATAATAATTTAAGGTTATCAATGGGAATCAGTACTTTTAAAGCTAAATAAATATTGAACATAACATATTTTGTTTGACTCAATAACTCTTACAACATTTGCAGTTACGGAATTCAAGTTATATTCATATTTGCATTTACTAATCATCATATTAGAAAAACAATGAAAACAATTAATACCAATATATCAAAGACAAAGTAAGTATAGAATCATTACCTCCTCACTATAAGTATTTCCCATTTTGTACAAAAACCGTCACAACATCAATGTGCGAAATTATGTAATTAACTAAATTAAGTTTTGAGTCTTAGATTGCATCGACAGTTCATGAACTTTGCAAGATTATTTCTATGCCACAGGTGTAAATTTCAAGCACGCTGTCTTTACAAAATTCTGTACACTCCTAATTAAAAGTACATAAAATCAATTAAGTTAAAGTCACAGTGCTTATTACTTGCCACACTTCACCCATAAACTATTTTCATCACAGTTTTCATTCAAGATCACGCTTTTTGTGACACACATTAAACAGTTGATTTGTATAGAAAGCATGCTTTATCAAGTCATCAAGTCTAAACCTTAATTAAGTAGATCACAAACCTCACAGATCCAGGCACTCAATGTTATACCATCGTCAGCTCAATGCAGCGTATTTTGTATATGACGTAGTATTTCTCCGTATTTCAATTATGTAACTTTAAATGAGTTTTATAGGGTAGCATGTTTTATCTTTGTTATCATCGCATGCAAAAACCTCATGTTGGTCATGCTCTTGGAAATTGAAAGTTTCTTTTTATAGAATCTACGTCACCTTTCAATGACATGGCCAAAAAAACAAGCAGTATTTTTACAAGCAATGCACAGTATATCATCTCATCCCCACCAACCCACATACGGCAGGACGTCTAAAATAGCCCTGGGAAGGTCTGTGAATGAATAGGACCAATGATTTCAACTACAAACAATCCACTGTCTCAACTTATGTTTTTTACTTTCTTAGGGGCAAATATAGCATGTTTACCAATGTTATACACCCACAACATTCAAAATACGTGAATTATTTCCATAACTGTAGCACTATCATTAATATTCATAGAAAGCTATTTGTTGTGAATTTCATTGGTCAGATGAACCCATAATTTAAATGTAGGTGTTAATATACGAGTCATGTAATGTACTGTGTTTATAATCAGGAATCCATGAAGTATCAATAAACAAGTTCTTCTTACAGAGACAACAAGGTTTATGACCATAAAAATAAAAGATTTCTTGGACAAATGCAAATTTCCTTCTAAACTTAAAGAATGTTACCTCCTTGAGTAACTGTAATACTGTCAAGAAATGCTTTTGCAAAGACTGTAGAGCAGAGATTTTGATGGATTTACTTTGTAGCAGAAATGTGTAATATAAGTTCCATGTAGAATAGTTAAGGATGCTATTCTACCCCATAGACATACAAACATGAGCGCACTGAGGGTAATCAGTATAGATGAGCAAGACCTCTATATGGAACATCCACAGACACAATAATATAGCTTTATTTGATTATTTATTCTTAGAAAAACTGAGAGAAAGTTTGGTTAATATGCCTCATGAGGTGCAAGCCAGCGTCCCTTTATTGAAAAGCCAGACGGAAAGGCAAAGATGGTTAAGGTTAATTTGTTTTTGTTTTTCTGAGATTTATATTTTATGTAGTACCATGGCTTGATTTAAACACATAATACATCTACTGGAGTTGGTTAACCTAAGGTTTCAGGACTGTTTGTGCAATAATGAGTGCCAACCCCATACCTCCGTTAGATTTCTATTTTGGCACTCTTGTTCTCATCAGAATGAATCAAACAGTGCCAGTAAAATTAGAGTCATATGTTATAGTGCTTTCTTTCCCTCTTTAAATTAAGTTTAATATCTTCAGGGATACCATCTTAACTAAACATCTCTGGTATAGAACAATATTTAACAATCCTGATATTATCTAACTGCACTTCTACAGCTTGAAGTCGGTACATTACAATTGTTAATTGCTTTCTCTATTTAATTTTGTACATGACATATAATTTACTTACTCGATTGGCTGTAGACTGGTAGTTGGGATCTCTCCGGACATTGTCATTTATAGCCGTGCTGGAGGACCTCTGTGGCTGCACCTGCTCAGTTCTTCTGTCTGGACGTTCAAATCTGAAATACAAAAACAATCATTTATACTCCATCCTGATTTTGTTCACTAGAAATTCATGAAAACAGATTGATCTAGATTGAAACATGATATTTTACAAGGTCTCATAGATAAGTTACTTATGAACATAATATATATCATGATCAACATCCTTTGTTTTATCTAGACCATGACAAGATTAACTGCCCCTGAAGCAAACCAGTGCTATGCAATACACAGATTTTTTAGTCAACATCATGCATAGAGGCAAAGGAGATCAAATACACAAACTTATACATGAACCTAACTTCTTAAAAAGTTTAGATTAAGGTAACCCTAAATCCAATAATTTTACTTCCTTTAATAACTTAAAATGATATTATATTAGATTGGGAAATTACTGTCTTTTCAAACAAACCCTCTATAGCTTATTCTAATTTTGCTCTAGCTGTCTATTTTTGTACTTAAATTTTCTCTCTTTTCTGGAATTTGCAAAATCAATTACATACAGTAATGAAAATATCAAGATTAAAACACAATACAGCTGCTCAAATGTATCACACATTGATAACAGAGAATGTATAGTAAGAGAAAAACCTTGTTAAACCAAAGTCAATAGTCTGTGATCATAAACATTCTAATCGTTGTGGTTAACACTAAAATTGTGAAACGACATCAACAATAAAGCATGTTTCTTTCCTTTTATCATTAGCAATCTTTAAAAAGTGAAGAATGCCTCTGAAAAACACCTATTTCTGGGGGGGGGGGGTTCTAAAGCAGAAAGTACCCTTTTTCATTCACCACTGAGTTTGTTTGGCATTGTGATTTAGTTATCTGTTCAAGGAACTTGTACATAAACAGCTCTGTCATTGTCATCATGTAATGGCTACACAGGAAATGGATGACAATGTTTAAAAGTCTGAGAACATGTTTGTTAGACAGGCATGAACTTTTTTTGTGCATTTTTATTTTTCCACTTTTTTCGATTGATTCAAACCCCAATCCATGACATGCAATTCTACAGTCATTCATTGAACAATCTACCCACATTCTGGCATTGACCTTCTGGATTACGACAATATCAATGCAACCAATTCCACAACAAAATTTAAACCTTTTAACTGGATTATATAACAGTGCGTGCTGTCCGAGGTCAATAACTTGGAAATAATTGTCATAGAGATTGTTGGCAGCATAATGGGATTGCTAACAGATGAGCCTACCAAGTTTTATAATGATGATCAGTTAACTAACCTGTTCTCCACTATTATAGATTAGTACGCTATATATATGAGAAAAGTCATCAAAATGGAAATCAGCATTAGTTGCCATGGTAACAGATGGTAGCAAGGATTTCATTTAAAGTGACATACAACATAAAGCAACAGCCTACACCCAAAGGGAATGGCTGTACAACAACACAAACAAAGGACATTAAAAACAAACATTCATATAACCATTATACATACAGTTCAACAAAAAACAACTACATGTACGTGTATACATCAAAAGCATTAACGTATATATTTATAGATGCATAACATGCTCCTAGTAATTATCTCTCTCATCGTTTATGAGATAGTATCAACATATTGTTTTAGTCAATCATCTGACTTTTGCAAGAACTAAAGTATCAAAATGAAGGAAATTGTTAACAACTCACATAAATAGCTAGTTTGTATCATTTTTCACAAAAGAATATTTACATTACAGGTGTTGTCAAACTTATAATAAAACAAAACGCTACCAAATTTATTATTTTGTGATTGAACTGTTATTACGAGCATATAATGGATGTTTTTGACTTGTTTCTGGTTCAAGGATTTATATGTTTGAGAAATATTGTGTTGCAATCTGCAGCTGTCACGTGGCACATTAATGCAAGTCTAGGTGAATGAACCGACAAAAGTCAAATGCTAAAAGAACAACAAAAAACCCAGCTGCTGGTTGGCTCTTACGTATCTGTTAGAACTACTTTGGGCAAATCTCATATTTTAAGATGTTTGTGTACTTGATACATCAAAGGGATTCTTGTAACTTGCATGGAATCACACAAGGCAAAACAATTGATTGGGGGAAAAACTCCATCCCCAGCCATATATGCATATTGTGGAACAGAATTTACATGTTATGAACAACAACCGTTTGATCTTTCACTCAAAACTGATTAAAAACCATATCATGTGTTTAAATCCAAGTGTTCAAAGTCAGTCAAATGGAGAGTGCCTGAACAAAATAACAACCTTAAATGTAAATGTATCTTATAATATTACATAATCACATCCTTATGAACGTCTTGATTTTACATAACGTTTAATGTCACTGCTTTAATCAAATGTAAATGAAATGGGATGAGCTTTGTCGCAGACTAGAGAAGATTAAAATCGGCACTGCAAGTTAATTCAAGGGCACTGAATGCTTAAAATGTAACTTTAACAGCCTATAGAAGTATATAGATGTACTTTTAATCTAAAAAAGTGTACTTGTTTACCTGCAGTTTCTAGGTTTCATAAATGTGTTTTTATTTGATTTACCATATAATAAAACAAGATAAGACATTTTCCTTTTATATTTTTACAGTACAATGTGTGGTTTATGGCCACTAAGGAAACTAATATAGTCAACATAACCTTAAACAGATAACTTTAAACAGATAACCTTAAACAGATAACCTTAAACAGATAACTTTAAACAGATAACCTTAAACAGATAACTTTAAACAGATAACCTTAAACAGATAACCTTAAACAGATAACCTTAAACAGATAACCTTAAACAGATAACCTTAAACAGATAACCTTAAACAGATAACTTTCACAGTTACCTTCCTTCAAAATGTCCACTCAGCCACCTGTTACGTCAGTGTACAAAGTAAGGGATTGAACGTGAAAAGGTATTATCTAATTATTTATTCAATAGCAATTAGAACGTTTTGCTTTTACCCCTAAATATTTAGCACAAAACAATGACTATAGCCGGTCCGGCCATTTCCACAAGGAGCCCTAACTTTAATGTACTTTCAAGACTACAATATCTCGTTGAAGACACTCTATACTTAAACTTTATGGCATTACATCAAGGCACTTTTCCTTCAGACAGACAATAAATTCAACTCTTACTTTAGTAGACTGTAGTAAAAGTTAAAATGACTGTTATTTTCTAAGAAGAGAAAATGCTTGAGTCTATTCTTTGAATTCTATGTACATGTAGATCTATTTTACATCCTTTTATGGGATGATACAGGACATGCGTGTTTAGTTTTGCTAGCAGTCCCAAACACTAACAGCAACATAAAGCTTAAATAACACCCTGCCAGTATCATCAAATACCTCGCCCAGTATCAGCAAATACCCTGCCCAGTATCATCACATACCCTGCCAGTATCATCCAAAACCCCGCCAGTATCATCAAATACCCCCGTCAGTATCATCAAATACCTCGCCCAGTATCAGCAAATACCCTGCCAGTGTCATCAAATACCCCCGCCAGTATCATCAAATACCCCACCAGTATCATCAAATACCCCCGCCAGTTACATCAAATACCCCTGTCAGTATCATCAAATACCCTGCCAGTATCAAATACCCCGCCAGTATCATCAAATACCTTGCCCAGTATCAGCAAATACCCTGCCAGTATCATCAAATACCCCCGTCAGTATCATCAAATACCCTGTCAGTATGAGCAAATACCCTGCCTAGTATCATCAAATACCCTGCCAGTATCAAATACCCCGCCAGTATCATCCAAAACCCCACCAGTATCATCAAATACCCCCGTCAGTATCATCAAATACCCCCGCCAGTTACTTCAAATACCCCTGTCAGTATCATCAAATACCCCGCCAGTATCATCAAATACCTTGCCCAGTATCAGCAAATACCCCGCCAGTATCATCAAATACCCCTGCCAGTATCATCAAATACCCTGCCAGTATCAAATACCCTGCCAGAATCATCAAATACCCTGCCCAGTATCATCAAATACCCTGCCCAGTATCATCAAATACCCCGCCAGTATCAAACACCCCGCCCAGTATCATCAAATACCCTGCCCAGTATCATCAAATACCCCTGCCAGTATCATATCGAGCATACAACATACTAAATATGGCACACAAGTAACAGAAGGTTAGCACAGTTAAGTCATATAGATCATAAAAAGTCTAATTGAGTTATCAAGCATGACAGACAAGCCAGGTGGAGTTAGACGCAGGTAGATGCTTAAGTTCCTACTATGTCATAAAACAGCCCTTACTATTGCGGTCTTTATTACCACATGTACATGAAAGGGTGGATGATAATGTAAAAAGTACAGTTATGTTCCCACCAATCCACGCCCTCAAACGTAATTAGAAAGCACTGAAAGAAGCCATCATCACCAGAAAATATTATATAGGTTCAGGTCGACTGTTCAAACTCCCACGGTAGTACCTTCCATTAGTAAAATGTCAAACTGAGAATATGTGCCTACTTTAACACTAGTGACACCTACGTTGAGTTGAGTTGAAACCATTAGATATTGCACGTTTGATGTGGAGATGGTCTGTATAGAACACTTGCTAACACCCACACAACGTTCAGAACCTCTTAAACACCTTCTAATATCAGCAACAAATCACATGTAATCAGATAGTTGTCAGTGTTAGCAGATGTTCAAGCTATTTAGTCAAGTACTGAGGGAAAACTGCTTTTGTCTTTCCTACGCATATTTTTTGCAGTAGATCTATTGGCTGTGAAGTCTGACTGCATGTAATGATTGCATTTTTGCTGCCCGTCTTTTGACTGTGAAATCTGACAGCATGTTGTGATTGCATTTCTAAAGAACGACAAAGTGACTTTTCAGCTTAGTCCTGAAACTTCAAAGAACAGTGTTACCTGCATCAAAGAAATTTATGACCTCTGAAATACAATGTAAATGTTTCTACAGCAATTTAACCAAACCATATAAGCTTAGGATTCAAGCGTTTGTGCAAAATAGAGTTTACGAAGTTATTCATAAACTAATCTAATTGCCAAGCCACTAATGCTACTTCTTACACAAAATATGATGACTTATTCATTAATCTCATTTAACGCATATGTTTACTTTCTGTTGTTGTATGTTCTTTGTTAAATATGGCCTCATCTATCCCTTGGGTTACGTATGACTTGATTAGGGGAATGTTCTAAAGATCAAAGGTGTTTATGTAAAACTAATTTATGTGTTATGTCACACTAACTTTTATCATTAATCTCTCAATACCCTGACTGTTGCCAATAACTGGGTACATGGCAATATTTCAACCAATGTTTTCTAGCCGAGTCAATAATCAGTGATGACATAGAACGGTGGGCACACAACTGTCCTAAGTGGCTCTGTATTTTCATGGCACTTACACCTTTCTATGCCTAATCTCTGTGCACACAAGTCATATATTAATGGGAAAATCCACAGTAGCTCTAGGTTGTATTCAAATACTCATTAACCTACATAACTAACTAGACCAGACGTTGGAGTGGTAGGTAAATACTGACACTTGTATCATCTGCTAGAACAACAACACCAAGGTCTAAGCTTCAACACCAAATAGATTGTCCAGCCTCATTCCTTTTGTTAACCCCTATTACTGGAGCGCTTCAGGAAATACATATAAAAGTCCATTGCCAAGAGATTTTCCCAGTCCCAGACAACCAGGGTATCATGTTAACTAGGACAGCCAGGTATGGGCACTTAGAAACAACTTCCTCTGCCACTGTTACAATAATAGCAATAGCAATGCCTAGCATCCATTGGGATACTATAACAACATGATATGGCATCCATGAGATCTGCTCGACATGGCATGGCATTAGTGAGATCTGTTCGGACATGACATGGTATCAGTGGGATCTGCTTGGACATGACATGGTATCAGTGAGATCTGCTCGGACATGACATGGTATCAGTGAGATCTGCTTGGACATGACATGGTATCAGTGAGATCTGCTCGGACATGACATGGCATCAGTGAGATCTGCTTGGACATGACATGGTATCAGTGAGATCTGCTCGACATGACATGGTATCGGTGAGATCTGCTCGGACATGACATGGCATCAGTGAGATCTGCTTGGACATGACATGGTATCAGTGAGATCTGCTTGGACATGACATGGTATCGGTGAGATCTGCTCGGACATGACATGGCATCAGTGAGATCTGCTTGGACATGACATGGCATCAGTGAGATCTGCTTGGACATGACATGGTATCAGTGAGATCTGCTCGACATGACATGGCATCAGTGAGATCTGCTTTTGTAAAAATAAGATACGTCCTTGAATTGTTTTAACTTCTGTCATTATCGAATGATATGGGAGGCATTCAAGTGCACACGACCACAAGGCAAACACTTAAATATCCCCCGACATTTAGTTAAAAGCTCATTTTACAGAAGGCCGACAAATGAGCATTATCTCTGAACTGTCTGCTTGCCTCGTATATTCGGTTGCATAAAGCCAAAGGAAGGCAGAAATGCATGTAATACAATGACTTGGACAAACGAGCTTGTGGTACGAAATCCCAGTCGGTAATTTTAAAGCACTCAGATGACCAGACCTATCAGGATCAGTACAATCTTTTTTACTGGCGTCACACAAGCCTGAAATGTGATTGTGAATTCTACCATGTGTCCTGTTATAGAATCAATCCCAGACAGGCAATCTACAGAAATCTGCCACAATCTCCTTACCACACAACCCAAAATTGTCAGCTCATAAACATAACAATACTTATTAATGTTCATCAAATCAATACACCGTCCTCACAAAATAACTGTTACAAGAGAAATATAGGTGGCACATTTTGCAAGTTTGTCCTGTAAGTAAATACATTAGCCTTGTTATGAGGACCAGGACGTTGTAGAGTGGGCTGCCCTAATTTGTTTGGACACATTGAACCACATTTAAAGTCTTCTGAGAATAAAGCAATTTCTCACATAAATGAAGCTGACGTAGGCAGGGGTGAGCTTTTGTTTTGAAATGCAACTAAAACTGAGAAGAAAGTACAAACATGATTTCACTTCACATTTATGAGTTCTATTACAACAAGATGATAAAAAAAGACATAATGAAATAATGGAGTCTTCGGTTTGTTTCTCTTTTATTGCAGTGCAAGTTTAAAGAGACATAACTTTATACCATTTCTTTAATATCTGATAAGAATTTGTCCCTGCTCATAATGTTTATGCACCAATATATATGATCCATTGTGTCTACAACATGATAAGGACAATCAGGGTATCCCAGTGATTTGCTTCAAGGTTTTTGTCAGGATCAAAAATACTGATTTATACCAACATTAAAGGTACAAATGTAAATGTTACCGTGGTATGGTTTTACTGAATCACATATGCAAAACATAAAGTCGTCTGATCATGGTGGATCTTATTGACTTTGAAACAGCTGCTCATGTCAAAAGGTAAAGACAGAGCTCAACAAATAAAGAGCAAAGCATAAAAAAGTAAGGATCAGTTGGATTTAATTAAGGAGTTTAGATTTTAATCAAGCCTTACACATGTGCACAAGTTGTGAATTTTGTGTAGATGCTTTCGTAAAACGGTACCCACAACATCATTGTATAGGTTTTATATGCTGTTGGAAAACTCCTGCTTCTAGTGTGTATTTGACAGTTTACGCTATTTTCCTATTTTCAAGTG
>ENA-OREC01001323-OREC01001323.1-marine-metagenome-genome-assembly--contig:-NODE-1323-length-12335-cov-11.164219_pt1 | contig 12335 bp, 13 predicted proteins | sample MGYA00248626_ERZ508543 | MGnify/ENA primary metagenome ERZ508543 (study PRJEB26211, sample SAMN05518279) | marine metagenome | isolation source: Puget Sound, Washington, USA | host: Bankia setacea... | reverse complement strand
ACATTTAACGCTTCTAAAATATCATTTCTTGAGATTTTAAATTATTCTAGCTACGAGATACCGATATGCTCTTCTCAGCTACGAGATGTCGATATGCTCTTTTCTGCGAATTAGCTAGTCAAGAATATCTAGGAATATTATCAGTATTGATTTATAGCTCTATAATTCGACCTTAGTTACCTACTGCAAATACTGGTCGGAGTTCCTCTGCGTCAAGGTTCCAGACGTTTATATGTGAGCCAATCTGTACACCAGGAAACCCTATACAAATATATTTATTTTTATTTACATATTTATTTTCATTATTACTACAGTGTACATACTATTATTATAATATCAAGTCCCCTCCATCACGTATCTCACGAGTCAGCAAGGTAACGCTATATTACTCTAGACCTTCCGAGAAGCCGTCAGGATCATTAAATCAGTAATGAATGTTCATACAAAACTAAGGGTCAGGTGCTTCGTTCGGACGACGAAACGGATGTGCTGAAAATGTATACATGGTATATCATAAGAAATATGGAAATTCGCAAGGGAATGAATTACCCATATACTCGTGTGTGATAGATAGTGGTGTTTTAATGATGGCGTATTTATTATCGCTTTGACGATTTACCTAGACCGATGTTCTGACCTATAACATGCATGTATGTAGCTGTCCTTATATTACGTTTTCTAAGCACACAGTCAATGCTCAATGTGACAACATATACGTGACTGTTTTACCTAGTTCTTCCTTGCACCTGATCAGTTCTTGTACAGCTAGTTCCGGTGCCTGCATTGGTAGTGTGCCCAGTGCTACAAACCTGTCCGGGTACTTGTCCACGGACGCCTTCAAGTCGTCATTCAGCAGTTTACATAGATCTAGCGTATCCTCGGGCTTCGCCTTTTGTGTACAATTATAAAATAAGTCTAAGAGGTTAAACATACAAGTGTGGCGAGAAAAATAAGTGTTTAGGGAACAGAACACGAACAACGTAATATCGATTAAATGTATATTGCAATATTCAATTTTGAGCTTAACTTCCAGGTGTTATCCCTACTCTGTCACATTCAATAGCTTCCCTTGTTGTCAAAACTAGTTAATTACAAGAAACATATATATTATAAAGTTCCCAAGTTCAACAACTAGTACTATTTTAGAAGTTATGTACGGGTAAACAAAGTTATAATTCAATAACTTCATGTATAACTTGTTTTGTCGTTCCCGAATCTGTAGAATGCATCTCCACGAAAGTATCAACTGTGCCTACCCAGTAGCTAAACATGACAGGTACGGTAGAAAGCGCCTGTATATCGACCCCTGTATCGTCCATCTCCTTTAACCTGTCTTCTAGGGACCAGCAGTTAGGCTCCACCTTGCGGAAGAACTTGTCCCCTTTCATCATGTTAGCACACCGACCCTCACAACAGTGATCCAGTTGGACCCATTCTCCGTAACCATACCGCTGTGCATAGAGAGAAGATGCTTGAGTTAAACAAGTTAGATAATCTAGTCTAACGTTATTTTAGCGAAACATGTAAGAACAAGAAACCACTAAATACAGTCTAGTTGATTTTCTGGCAAATGAGGTCAAAGGCCAAGGTCGCAAACCTCATTCAAAGTGTAATATCATTGTGTAACATGTGTGTAGAATTTGAAGTTAATGTATCTTCCACTATTCTCGATAATGAGGCAATTGTTGAAATGTTGACAGACAGACGGAAAGGCAGACGGAAAGGCAGACGGAAAGGCAGACGGAAAGGCAGACGGAAAGGCAAACATATACGGCATTCATACATATCCGGACGTTGCGTATAACAATTCGGCCAGTAAAATACCCCGAAATAAAACGTCATCATCATTTTGTAAAAGCTCTTGGTAGATGATTATTAACGTCGTCTTTATGACGTCTTCGTTAACGTCTGCGTTACATATACACGTTTAATGTAGTTGACATCGACGCATCGACCTTTAGCTTACACTAACATTTGTAGAGAATGGTCTCATTGCAGGTGCATTATTGAATACAGAGCTGAAACAAAGGCTATTTTTCTTATCATCTTTTATTTATCAACAGCACAGATGAAAAGTTTAAGTTAAACCACAAGATAACAACGGGAACTGAGCATTTACACTACAGCTATGCATCGGGATAGCAGAACTCGTTGGTGAATCATCGTCCCCATTACACGCCCCAAGTCAGTGCAACAACAACAACAGCAGCAGCAAGATGGGCATCAAATATCAAACATAAACTCCAGGAACACGAGTGAAAACAATGCATATGTGTATTATGTTAGATATGTATACATGTAGAGGTATATTAACATGACGGTTTGCATGGTTTAAACATATGTTATTACCAATATAAACATGAACATATATATATATACAGACACGCATGCGATATATAGATAATGTAAGGGAAATGGGTTTGGCCACAAGTTTTTAGCGACTTAGAAAAAGGCCATTCCAAAAAAGTATATACATAGTTGAAGTCTTACATATTTGGTGAGTATATTATTTTAAATATGTAGAAAATACGAATGCATAAGACAGTTGTAATTGGTTCGGTTAGTATAGCTGAGTACAGATTGGTAGATAAAATGAAAAATGAAAAGAATTTGGATGCAAACATAAGAGAAAAAGGGAACTGTTGTTTGCATGTAGAACTCATTTGAGATAATACATTGTGTTCAACTGTTGAAACGTTAAACGAAGTAAGCGATAAGGAACATAACGCTCGTTAGTAGGACAAGGTCAACACTCCTGAGGTCAGTCCAAATCTAATCGGACTTATCCTGAGTTAAACATGTGTAAGCAAGAGCTGTATAAAAGCCATGTCCGTAATGTGGCTCAACGATTTCCAATAAGGTATACTATCAGAAAGGCTGTACTTCATTTAAATACCATCTAAATAAGTTGATAAGCTTAGATTATCATGTGGGCTCACAGTTGGGCTGATCACTGTATCTGGATAGTGAACAAGAAAACTAACACTCACGAAGGGGCATCCGAAGTATGCACTTTCCAATATCGATATTTGTACTTGAACATAGGGGTATCGCATAACCGCGGTTGAACCCTCAACATCAACACACATAAAGATAACCGACATAACTGCATTTGGAACAAAACTGCAACAATATTCAGTTTGAAAGCTATCTACCTCTTTACGACACTTGCAAGATTGATAATATATGTATAGGACGATACATCACACTATCTGCGTAAAAAACAGTCCTCTATTTCTGTAAGCGGACTGTTTTAAAAGTACTGTGTTATCAAAACATCTACGCAGAAAAGCATGGTAGAAACGTACACAAATTCATAGGCGACAGTCATAGCGAATAAAGGCCATACTAATGTCGAACTTTAGTTTAAGGTAACCAAAGGAAATCATACAAACGTAACGAAAGTTTCTGTCAAAAGAGTTACCAGTTATTGTCGTATAAGTCAAATACCTGTACTCGTTTTTTTCCATACAAAGTGTCCTCTTCGCCTCGGATAACTTGTAGTTCGTCCGCACTAAAGCGGCTTCTAACGGTTGTAAGAGGACACTTTGGAAGAAAAACTCGTACGTTATCTATTACATATACCTTTGCATTTGCCCTTTTTACCAGACTTTTGATGCGTCAGTCGTTTGACAATAAAATAGCTGGCTAATGTGAACAACACGAATAAACAAAGATAGTCATACCTCTCTTAAATTCGGCCACTCTCTCGGCAAGATGTGTGAATGTATATCAATCTTCATGCCTTTATCCTTCGCTCACTAATCCAGAATAAAGTGACCGTAGAAATACTTGTACAGTAAACAGTAAGGTCGGTCAATGTCTACATGTATATTACCGATATACCGGATTAAGGTGAAGGTCGACCAATCAGAATTCAGTATAGCTGGAGGTGTGTGATAAAGCAGTTTTTATAGAAATAGACTATAGGAGTTTAAAGCCTGTTTCAATAGTTTGTATGCATGTCGATCCATTTGCGATTTACATGTATCGATATGTGTTTAGAAGTTATATTTTATATTTAAGCACTCATAATCGATGGATGCCTGTCAGTCGTGAGTTAGTTTCGCAATCGAACTAAAACAATAATAGTATAAACTATGAAACACTTCAAACATGACAGTCCGACCGTAGAGCTGTCCAAGACAATTTATTGGGACAGAAGTAGTAACCAGACAATGTTTTGTGCATACGATAGAAGACACCTAGAAGCAGCCCAGAAAAAAATTCCCGTCGATAGGTACCGGCATTTTCGTTTGCAGCCCTCAGAAAATTCTAAGTTGAGTAGTTGACTTTACCCTCTCTACTCAGCTTCCCTAATATATCAGCCTGGTATTAGTTGGGTCCAGCATCTCAATCCCGTGATCATTCTCTGGCTAACAGGTTTTGACGATTGATTTGTGGACCTTTTATAAAAGATTTTTAGAAACTTGGCCCCTCGAAAAAACGCGGGCTATGGGCTATGGGGCTAAATCCGAAATGGCCACCAACGCATTTTTAAAATAAATAGATTTTGATTTAGAGCAGCTAGAATCAAGTATAAACACACTTTTCCACTAATTCAACCACGATTATTCTGATTCTGTTATCAGTTTGATGCTAAAAGATCATTTAGACCAAAATATCCAAGATGGCCGCCAGCAACATCTTGAAAAATTAAATTTGAACCAGAGCACCAACAATCAGCTATAAATACACTTCTCCCACTAAATCAACCCTGACTATTCTGATTCTGACATCACTTTTACGGTTTGATATTATTTTGACCCCGATATTAAGATGGTTGCCATACGCTGGAGTGAAGCGTAGGAACAAAGCTAGTTGCACATCATTGTGTATATTGTCTTTGCAGAAACCGAAACCGAGTGAATATAACTCGATTTTAATGTCGATTTATTATGAATGCATTTATTTTTTTAAGTGATAAAGACATAGATATGGATGGCTCGGAAAACTATGGATGTGTCAGTTGTAGCATGTGTACTATGTTACTAGTATCTACCCTGAACGCATGCTTGCTAAATGCTTTGCAAATCTACCATTTTATTTGTGTCGCACTTTCAAGCGGCTGTTTGTTTAACGTATGCTAGTTTGAACGAATGCATGTAAGACTAAAGACGTGAAGCAGTGAATGAACACACGTGACACATAAATAAGCAGCATGTTCCAATTTGCTTCAACCACATCGACACCGTGTCTCCATTTGCCTCTGTTTTTAGCCAACCTTATGGGAAGGAAACTAAACAGGCAACAAAAAGAATGCTGAGACTCAACGGGAAACAGAAGAACCCATAGTAGGTACTCGCAAATTCGACATTTTCTCTAAATTCTCCGTTTTACGACTTCTCTCGCATCCCCAATAAGTCACCATAATATTAAAACCCCATTTCTTGAAACCTTACATATTTCCTTTAATTTTCCTCCTTAATTCACCATATTACATTTTGGGTAATTTTTCGTTCCATCATTTCGTTGAGGCAGTGTCGAAACGAATTACTCCGAAATGGTTCTAAACTGATTGAGTACGAATATTGCATTTGAGTAAATAAAATAAAAATAAGCGTAATATACAAACTATTAGTTGGAGAATAAAAGGGAGGAACATGAGTATAGGGAAAGTCACAGATACTGGTATTGGTTTTAATCGCCATTTTGACCTGGGTAGTTTTGACCCTGGACTTCCTGCACGCGCTCTTCAGACCGGATGTGGATATTACGGTGCGGCAGACGACTGTAGGGCTCTCGCGTGTTCAGGACAAGGACCGCCTGAATTTAACCCAAAGTCACAAGGTATGTACACTTCTTTGTTACCAATAATGTTTTACTTTATACTTGTTCTCCAATTTGGAATGTAAAATGTATTTGTCCATTTAAAAAAAAATGTTATCTTGAAATATGTATGATACATCATTCATCTTCTTTTTAGCGTAAAAAACACCATGCAGCGGTTTTCTAACGTATTCCTCACCACAAGCATCTACTTAGTGCCTTGATCTTACGTTTGTCATCACCCATTCATCGAATTAAATCAACATTTTGGGTATTTATCCATGGCATAAAGTAAGTTCTAAGTACAATTAGAAACTTAGAATTCTACCAGTTCATCTTAACATTCATTAATATCTATTGAATTAACCTCACACACAGATCTTGGTTCTCAGTAGACAACAGCGCTAATTTCTTCCCGCCTATTTCGTTGATTCGTTTAATTCATTGGCAGCGACATAAAAACAATTGAATTAGTAGCCGTGTCTCCAGCCTGTCTTAAAGTAATAAACACGCGTCCAAAATGGTTTGATTCAATTTGGCTAATTGGTTGCAGGGTGTTTATAGCTTTACGCTCATTACATTATTTTCGTTGGATGATAGCAGTTGTTTACAGGAGAACTGACCGCGGTCTTCAGGACTAAACATGTGATCGGTGTTAAGTGGCTTGAAAAAAATATTTATAGGAAACAATGATTTATGTTTTAAGTGTTTCAATATAAACATAAGAGAATAAAACAACTAATCGTGGAAACGCGGATATATTTAAATGTGTTTCATTAATTCAAACGCAAACATACTGATCATGTGCCAACAACTGTGATTTAAAGTGACAATGGATCAGATTAAACAATGTCGAGGTGCTTTGAGCGTAAAAATGTACTTGAACTGTAAAATTAGCGACAATCAGGATGAATATTACGTACGGCGTGTAACTTACCCTTAAATAAAAACTGTGCGTACGCAAATACCATAAAATAACATATAATAAATATATGAATTTTCGCTGCATAACTAATTTGCTTTGTCGATTCACATTTTCCTAACAGGTTTGTTAATTTATTGAGATCTCAAGTAATCACTATAAAATAGTTCACTTAATTGGAGAAATTGTTCTACGCGACTAAGTGTAATTTTGATATACAAACCACAACATATCACGCCTTTTTCACCAAAGTATTTTTTGCAACCTCCCACAGTTTTGTTTTCTTTGTAATAGCGCTGATGCGTATATATCAAAATTTATAGAACTTATTATTGATGTGTTGTTTTAGTATGCTATGATTATAGTTGTTTTATTGTTGTACATTGATGAGACAAAAATAAAGATTATAAACTATTACTTCAGAAAATGAAACTGCTATAAAAAAAAAAAAGATCAAGGTTTGTTAACAAATCTTTCGACCTAAGAATTAATTTAAGTTTGTTATTTAATACCTCGTGTGATCTCATGCTTTGCCTATACTTTGTCACAATTCATGCTTTGTTTATATGCTGCATGTTATGACGTAAAGTAATGTAATTTAGATCTATTATTGTGTAAATATTTAATTCTACACTGATCTTGATACTTATGTTTGTTTATTGTACATGTATATTACTTTGTATACGTATGGACATAATGTATAAACTTGTTAACTTGTATTCCATCTTATTGTTTAATTTTCCAACTTTGTTTGCTAAACTATGAGCCGTAATCAGTCGTTAACCTTCATTGCTGTCACAGTCCAGTCTTTTAGAATCACTGTTAAAACCTCGTTTGATAACTTGGCATTTATTAATCAAAGTAAAATATAAAACACGTTATTGATAATACTAGATTGAACTACTTTGATATGTTTAGATAAATAATAATCTTAAAACCAGTTCTTGTGTCTTTGATATGGCATATATACCTTAATTTTGAGCACTGAGTGAGGGACTTTTGGTATCATGTGGTTAATATATACAACATGTGTGCTGCAAATGTAAGTTAATCGGGATTTCTCTTTGATAAAAACGTTTGTTTTGTATACATGTACTGACCTACACATCTGTAAATCCTACTATAGGTGCTCACACTCCTCTCGGCTGGCTATGTCAAGCTGCTATATTAAATGTAGTGGTCAAGTTATTTGGCTGATTCATTTTCATCAGGTTTCGAGTATGAAAACACCCAGAGAAAGGGACAAGGTCCGTGCTTGAGCCACTTGTCGCCGCGTTCTGTAGCACCATTTGACGTCAGTGACCGAGTCAGAACGCACCTTGTCCATCATCAAACTACGTACGACGTCAATAAAAGGTCGCCATGCAACAGAAAGGCAGACGACACCGAGGACAGCAGACGACTGTCAGGGTCACGAGAACGTGAAAAACCGGAAGGTAGAGATTATGTCATATAGCCTTGTTTGAATAGATGAATCCTGCACGAATACATTTTAGGCATACGTTTTACATTGATTAACCTAGTTTTGCCTCAAATACATTTATTATATATAGATCTATATTCCTGTCGGTAAGTAGAACACAGGCTGGCTTTGGTGTTTTTATTTGAATTTCAAATCTGTTTACTAATACAGACACGTTTCAACGTTCAGTTCACAAGTCATTTTTGCCTCACCAGGACCGCCAGTAAAACGGAAACAGCGCCGATACCGGACAACGTTCACCAGTTACCAGCTTGACGAATTAGAGAAGGCTTTTCAGAGGACTCATTACCCCGATGTATTCCTGCGCGAAGAAATGGCACTGACAATAGATCTGACAGAAGCAAGGGTACAAGTATGGTTTCAGAACAGACGAGCAAAATGGCGAAAACATCAGAAACAAATGGACAAGAACACGTGTACATCTATGCAGCAAGGTTAGTTTGAATATGCCTGTATATGACACCTGACTATTTGTGTTGTATTTGTGTACAACAAGTTGGCATCAACACACTACAGCATTATAGTTTTCATGGACGTAGCAATGTTTACATAATGTGTACGCAATCATGTTAGGAGGGTCCCGGGGACATGCTCAAATGGATAAATAAAAACAAATGAAAATATATTTACAAATTCGGATTTTTGGACAGCAACCGCGTCTAGACGGTATTTAAAAAAAAGGAAACCAACCAAACAAATTGAAAGCATTTAAACCTTTGTTTTACATTAATTAACGTATTTACAATGTACGCACTTTACACGGGTGTCTTTGAGACAAAACATGTCGTCTATTCTACTGTTCATGTTTTACTTATAACGCTACAGCATGCCCCCTACCTATGCCCCTAATCAAGCACTTAAGTCCCAACCCCCATCCAGTCCCTCTTACCCTTGACGCCCAAACCCATGCTCCGCCTACCCATGTGCCCCGTACCCATGACGCCCAAACCCACGCTCCGCCTACCCATGTGTCCCCTACCCATGGCGCCCAAACCCACGCTCCCATACCCATGTGCCCCCTACCCATGAGCCCCCTACCCATGACGGCCGAACCCACGCTCCCCTACCCGTGTGCCCCCTACCCATTACCCATGTACCCTTTAAAACAAACAAAAACGAATCAATCATTTTCTTCTGTACAACAATTTTACTTTTATCACCTTTGTATATTACATTGTATGCGTGGCGAGGGCCTACCGGTCTTACTATTGTTAAAGTAATGCCCCGGGGCCGGGCAATGTACAGTAATACGAACAAACACTCTCCCTCAACCATACGCTAACAAATATACCAGACTGGCATATTTATTTGTTAAATCTACCATTTTCTAACCATTAATATCCTTTGCAGCACTATCATACCCCTGCCTTTCATGTTTTGAATAGCAATACTCTTTTGGATCAACTTTTGGATGAATCTACCTCTAACAGCTTCCTATGTTGTTCGGCTGCATTCACACTGCATTCAATGAAGTCGAACAATCAAAGCCACCATCAGAAATAAAATCAATCAATTTAGTTCGGTTGCTTTAAACTTCCTGTATATCTACCAGTGTCATGGGTGAAGTTGTAATAGCAGATTTGAACGTCTTAAACTGTTCCCTTTTTTGACAAAGTGTACGCAGCTGGGTACTTTGCGTACGCGCCTGGTTCTAACAATTTAAAATTCATAAAAAATGGAAAAAATGGAATCATAATGTTTGGTGAAATTAAAAACATAATTTGTTCCACTATATTTTCTTCTTATCGTTCACGCCTGTCTACATTATCATCCCGGCCAAGTCGACGAAGGACACTGTCTTCTTCAGTTCCTCCATTTTTGCCGTACATCTTTCTCAATATACTCACAAACGTGTCCACACACTTTCCTGTTGCGCTCTAGCATTGGATCATTTTCACCTCTAGTCGACATGTTTGTTTGTATTACTTTGCGAGTCCAAGATGTGTACGTTATACATCTCTAAATAATGCTCTTGGTGTTTGTTTCAGCTTTACATTTACAAGGTAGACCGCCGACGTTTGTTGGAAACGAAACCTTGTCTAACATGGCGCCCTTTCCAAACATGCCGCTGCCATGCTTCCAAAGTAACAACAGCGTTGATTGGTCACAGACGTTTGGATCGCCTCTACATCCGTCCTATTTGACCAATGAGGAGAGGGTTATTGCAAGGAGTAATAAGTGTCAGTGACGAGCTTGTATCTAGGTGACGGATGTTTGTCATTTACACTGCACAAGAACATTTTGCCAAGAAATAAAATACTATATTGGTAAAGTATTAGTTTGTAAGTTGGCGTCAGATCAAAATCTATTCTTGCCAAAGGGACGTCATTCTGCATAACCAATAAACTGAAACATTTTCTGAGTTGTCTACCCTTTTTTGTTTTCTCTTTGATTATACATTTATGACAACCATCTGAAAAGTTGTGACTGCATTTATGCCTTAAGGAAGTACTCATGTACTCTCTCATTATCTTACCTTGTCTATTTCTATATTTTGTTTTACTGTCTAGTATAGTTACCATGCCTCTCAATTCGGAGACAGCATCTAACACTGTTTTAGCCTTTGTTTTGCAGATGATTCATAGTTCAATAGTCGTAACACAAATAATGATGAAGCGTTAACACACGTGATAACAAGTAGATTATATTCATATACGTGTGACATATTCAAGTATACACCAATTGTATTGAGGGGGAATGTAACATTAAATCATATATGGAACAAAAACATATTTCAATGCAAACTCAATCGCATGGAAACTGACGTATTTTAATGAAGTTCCCCTTTCAAATTATATAGCATATCAACTTTATCGACAGGGCCTATTGCTTGATTTAGACATTATGAAGTTTCGCTGGCTATACAAATTTGATGTTTCACCGAGACCTTTAGTATTGAAAAGGTGTTTCCTAAATGTTTAGATATGCTCTACACTTATCGACGTGATACCAAGTTAAACACTATTTTAGAACGTGTGTTTTAAACTCATCAACAGTACCATCAACAACAATAATAACAGCAGCAACGACAATATCAACAACAACAACAATAACAACAACAACAACAACACAGCTTGTCGACATGCCCGAACGTTCAATGTTACTCTAATTAGACTCTTTCCAACGACCATTAACTAAACAATTCAATTACAATATCAATCAACGCAATTTGTGACCTTCGTTACACACCTTCTGAATCGTTTCCTCGTTCACGTCAAGAATTAATTGTCAATTAATTATAATAACGTGAGCAGCATAATACACAATGCAGAGACCCCAACGACAAATCACCAGTTCAAAAACAACTTTATAACAATAACAATAACACCATGTATACACACATGCGGCAGCAAAGGATGAAGAACCAGAAACAACAGCAATGGCGATAATAGAACGGCGACAACACAAACTATCTCGAAAAATATATCTTCATCACCATCGTCGTCGTTACTTCTTCCACCGTCACCGACAGCACCATGATCATAATACTCATCATCGTCGTTGTCATCATCACCACCACAATCACAATTATCATCATTATCTAAATCAGTATCATAATAATCATTTCATAGTCACCGCCATCATCATTAGCAACATCGTCGTCGTCGTCACCAGCACCACCATCACCGCCGCCACCACCAGCACCACAACTATCAGCATCATCATCATCAACAGTTATTACAATAGCAACATGTCATCAACACAATTAGCATAACCATCACCACCCCACCACCACCATCACAACAACCATCGCCACCATCATCATCATCATTATCACCATACACAATAATTACAGCATCAACGTATCATCAACTTAGAAAGCATATGTATACATGTAGTTTAAATAAGTCGGTTCATCAAAAGTAAGGAGCTTGGTTTATAGGCCTAGTGTATGCTAATGTTTACCATCGCATACAGTTGTACCCAAATGATTTGCAATTACGTCTATAATATATGTCATTATTTCTTCACTAGAGCAAAATGAATTAAAAGTTTTGGGCAAATCAAAAGTTTATGTTTGAAATAAGTATAATTCAACCTTATTATCTAGATGTCGTTTGTACAGTAGGCTAAACTATTCATGGGTTAAAAGTACTTTATCGTTTCAATCAAATGTCTCTATCCATAACATACTATCCACCTATATCTAAGGCAATCACA
>ENA-OREC01001322-OREC01001322.1-marine-metagenome-genome-assembly--contig:-NODE-1322-length-12341-cov-14.803653_pt1 | contig 12341 bp, 7 predicted proteins | sample MGYA00248626_ERZ508543 | MGnify/ENA primary metagenome ERZ508543 (study PRJEB26211, sample SAMN05518279) | marine metagenome | isolation source: Puget Sound, Washington, USA | host: Bankia setacea... | reverse complement strand
TAAGAGAGTTTTAACTGTAAGGCAATGCTGTATATACAGTGAGAGGATTATGTTTTAGACTGAGATGAAGGTAAAAAGGTGAAGTTGAAAGGGTTCTATCTGCTTCTATATACAATAGCACTTAGAACCCTTTAGAACCCTTTTACTTTCACACCATATTGTCTTATTAGGTGAGATCTCAACACAAGGAGGACGTATGGTGCCAATCAGTATACTCCTTTCCAACATATTTTACAATCTTCTAATTTTGTTTATCATAGTAAGTAAACTTGTAAAACAGAAGGTGATGTTTGCTTTGTTAACTTCCAACAGTGGTGCATTGGTGTATTTGGTTTACAAACAGGGTATATACATGCACAGGATTGTTGTCTTGGAAGGCTTTAACGTAAGAGTGAGTTATTATTTACGCTTGACAAACATGCCATACTGCAAGCAAGGTTGAACTACAAACAATGATTAAAAACTAATGAATAGGCAACAAAATGGCCAGTACAACACTTGTATGTCACATTTACAAGATTTCAAGTGTTGAATAGGTTTTGGACATTCAATGTATTTTTGATCATAAAGAGTTGATTCATTCTGTTTCTATATGACTTTTTTTGTGTAAAATAGTCGGTGTTTATTTTTGGCTGGAGGCATATAGTATATTTTGTAAACTTGAAATGAAACTACTTGTAAATTGTTTGCTTAGAAGCTGTATGGAGACTCCCAAACAAAACATACTGCACTAACACTTGTTAAATAAACACTTCTAAACAAATTCTAAAAATGGCTTCATTATTCTAGTCATTTTATGCTCAAATGTTCAAATATTAACTTTTCTACTATCCAAACTTCTTAAAGCCTCAATACTTTTAAAGGTGATGACCACATAAGTAACCATATCTTTAAACAAAAAATCATGTCAAAAGGCATCAACCTACCTCCTCAGTGGCACGTTGTAGTGACCCGTTGACTTGATCGCTGAGTTTATGTATGGGCGTGTTCTCGGGACGATCTGTCACATCCAGGTTGTCTGTACTACCAAGGTTCTCACAGCGACTTGCAGCATTGTCAATCTCCTGACGCATTGTTGTGAGTCGTTCCAGCATACCCTACAGAAAGAGAAAGGTTTTAAGGTTTTTACTAAGACAGTTTTTCTTCCTTGATCATCTATCTTTCTGTTACTTTAAGTTATGATATTTATCCTAATTTTAGTACACATACAATACTCTCCATAGTTCAGAAAAAACAGGAGGCTTTGGTTTTCCAATTCTTTTCTATACCAGACAGTCAAAAGTTAAAATGACGAAAACCTGAAAGTTAAGTTTTTCATCTCACGATTGTTTCATTTTTGTCCTCACTTTTTCTTTCATATTTATTTTCTGATATTCATTGAAAATATTTTGTTGCTAGTCTGTTCATCAAAAGGGAATGGTTATTTGTTGTAGATTCAGAGATATCAAGTCATGCCGGGGAATCACTTACTTTGACGCCTTCCATCTTTCTCTGGGCATCATTTTTACTGTCAGGTACATCTCCGTCTGTGTCCTTCAGCCAGTATGGGAACTCTTCTTTCAGGAACTGGTCCGTGTTCTGTAGCAGGCCACGGTACTCTTGCCATCTCTTCAATACATCGTTCAGTCGATCCTTGAGGATAACACAATCAAATGTACACATCAGTTGATAGTCATGCATCATAGTTAAACATTATTCACAGATTCCTAATTAATTGACTATACTTTCTTTACACTTCTTAGTTTGATAATCTTTAAATAACAGAAGTATATCCATTAGAAAACATTACAAGACAAAAAGTATACATATATAAGAAATAATTAAAACTTTAAACAGGAGACAAATAGTTTTCTCTGATAATTAAAATATTTTCTGAAGCAAATCTTTAAAACATTTGAACAAAAAAACTATATATTGGTCACACAGAATTAATTATAGAGAACATTACATGAGTTACAAGTATAACAGTAATGAAATACAGTGAACAGGGATCAGACTTATATAGTCATGCTAACCTTTAGAAAACATATCTCTCCAATTGGAACAAAGCCTTGTGTATAACCCCCTTAATGATCAAAGTCACCTAATTGTCCAATAACAACTCAAACACCATTAAAGTTGGTACCAAAAATGGTTACTCCGTCTCACAAAACGTGTATTGCATCATTATATGTCAATGTTCAAGTTAAAAAGTTTCAAAATATGTTAAGTATCATTTTTATTACATTTCTTAAAATCGCAAACGAAATAAAAAAAATCTGAAATATATAATTTATAGAGTGATACATGTTTAACACTACATGTATCATTTTCGATGATTAATATATTTTACAATGCATTGATTTGTTTGATCTACTCTAAAAGTCCAAGATTTCTTTGTTGCCATGCCTTCTATAAGCTATTTTCTCTTTCCATCACCCTTTCTCATGGGAAACATGTCGAGGGGAGAAAACAAAAGCGTTCTATCTGGTTCGTTGTTCAATAGCACATAGCGCCCTTTTGTATTCACTCCTCAACTTTCACCTCTAAAATCGTTCCTTGTACATGTATATTGTATAAGATTTAAGGGTATAGTATTGTTTGAATACATATAAACACATAGTTTCTCTTTCTCTACAGATAATAGTTACCCAGATTACTTTCACTTTCTTAGCAACATTTAACAAACTCACTTTTCACTATTCATGAAATTCCATTAACAGTCAAGCCTCAGAAAGTCGTTTTTTATGAAATTTGAAATGTCTCAAAGCGAATGCAGACTTCTGAGGGTCCACTGTATTACTTCCTATTATTTTATTTCTTTCTGAAACCTCCGTCTGCATGATTTCTCTTCAAAAAACGACAAATGAAACAGCATTTTTTCTATAAAATAATTTATTAATACATATATAAAAAACATAAAAGCAAGTTTTTTTACACATAACTATTTCCGATGTCTAGTACACCACACACAAAAATGCGGAAAAAGAAAAAAAATATATAAATACGCATTTCTACTTTTGTTCAGTTCTCAAAGCAGCACACATATTAGCAATTACACATGAGAATATTTGTTTGTGAGCTAGAAAGAATGATTGTACTTCTAATGAGGAGCATAAAAGTTTTGGAAACAACAATCTTTTCTATGTGCGAGATGTTTAGAATCATGGTTCAAGCTGTTGTTACAATGTTTCCTTGGACATCCTAGTCTGTTCTGATGACAAAGTTTGATTTATGAATGATGGTTTAAAAGTTTGTTTCCTTACATCAATCAATCTGGACCCCCAATAATTATTCATCTACAATCTCAGTTTCATTTTTTTCTTTAAAACAATCAATTTATAATTTGGACAAGAACGTACGTTTCACAAAAAGAAAAACCCCATCTAGGACTACTTCTTTTATCAAAAACAATCTTTTCTTGGTTAATTGTGACATCACAAATTTTAGTTTTAGTATTTCACAGCAAAAAATCACAAAGATCAAGATTTCTAACGAATTATAACACCCTAAGAACTTCACCCTGTATGTATGTGAAGTGTGTATTGGTCATTTTCCTTACAGCAGCCCTACTTTTTGCAGACTTAGCATAAAGCAAAAGAGAAAGCTGTGGAAACTGTGCAAGAGTCAAGTCAAGAGTGAAAAAGTCATGTTTGAGAACAAGTGACAAGTCTAAGCCGAGAGAGATTTAAGCAAAGATTTTTGAAGAAAGCAAAGTTTAAAGTTGGACAAATTGCAGGACAAGAGACTTAAGAAGCAGAAGTTGTTTGGCAAGTTTTTATGTGTCAAATTCAAATTCCACATTTAAAACGTCAAAACAAAATACAATATCACAGTGGTCTGTGTAAAAAATGACAGGGGAAATTATTATAACTATTATGATTTTCACTTGCCAACATTTACAAAACAGAGCTATCAAATTTTAAGCTGGGACATATCAAGGTAGGCCAGACACTAGATTTTAACAATTGTATCTAGTAAAGACTGGCTAGAAAATAACAACATTGAGAGTGAACAGACATGTATGCACATATACAAAATAAAGAGAATGGAGAAGGAACGAAAATAGAATGGAAAATAAATATTTGTGGTAAAGGTCCTACATAGATAACACAAGGGACAATAACAAAGTCTACAAAGTATGTTTTACCATGCAAAGATACTTTTATAGAAGGTATACTACGGGTGCCTATATTGTCAAGACAAAGATTGTGTAATTATCCTCTACTTGTAGGGACCAGAGATACAATGATCCATATTTACCTAAGAAGTTTTCAGATAGTTTGTAAGAGTATTGTTGTGATTTTTTATATTTGTTTAATACTGTTCTATTAACCTGCCTGTGACTCTTGAATACACTAGATCTAGTCTACTTATTTATCTATCCTAAAAAACAACAGCATATGTCTCAAACAGTAAAGATTTTATGAAACATTTCTGTGCTCTAAATAACATCTAAGGTTTATTCCAAGAATATGACATACATGACTGTGATGAGTAAAGGACAGAAACAAGAAAGAGGGATCCATTGTGACTTGAAACCCACAGCCAAAGATACCAGATGACACCATAATTCTTGACAACAGCCAACACACCAATACTAACACACTACACAATAAATGGCAACTGCATAAATAAGGGAGGTTACTCGATTTTGGATTTCTATTGAAGGGATGTTATCCATAGGGCCAGGTCAGCACTAAGGGAAGCAATCAAGCTTTGAATTTTAACAAGGAAAACTACATTGTTTCAAAACATTCTTCAAAGAGGCGACTCAGTTTTGTATATAGATAGTCAAGGGTTATATGTGTGTGTTTTTTTAAAAACAGTTGAAAGAATTTTGTAAATATGTGCTCCAAAAACTTAATTGACACTAGCAAAATTGTTCTTTTTCTTATTTAACAATATGCTTTATAACTAATGTGAACTAATTGGATTAATTATTACTCCTAAGCAAAAGTTATATCAAACACACAGTGTCTAGTATGATTGAAAACAATTGTATACTGAACCTGTTACAAAATCTAAGTTATATAACATAAACTAGTGCAAAAATGACCGTTGGATCAACAATGTGCAAGTGAATGGAATTGTGCAATATTAAAGAATCAAAATGTACAAAAAGCACCAAAGTTGATATAACAAACAATCAATGATATCATTCTGATCTATATATAGTTTATAATATATATTAGAAAGTGAATCAATTTTGGTAAAGTATAAAATATGATTAAAGAATAAAATACAACTTAAGTGTTTAATCAAGGCCTGGCGACTTCAGAGGAGAGTTAAAGCGCAAATTTAGCAAGTTTTGAGTAGAAATGATGTTGTATGGCACTTTTTTCTAGCTAAATTGGTGTTAAGTATGAATACCAATGTATTACTGTCATGCTTTCCAGATGCTTTCCAGATGCTTTCCAGATGCAAGCACATGAATAGTGTTGTTTTTATTTTGAAAATGACTAATTGTAGTTTAACTATATATCTCTGAATGTGTTCTCATGTACATATATACTCTTCTTTTACTTCTACCATTATCAATAGATATATAAAATCAACCTGGCTAAGTAATATATGTGAAATAAATTATGACTCACACTTATGATTAACAATATAACAATAAATATACAAAGAAAATGATTTAACAATTAAATAGAGACAAATATTGACGGAATTACTAATTGTTTTATCACAGATCATTTTGTGTAAATGTTGAATATACAATAAATACAAATGCTCAGTCTCTAGTGTATACTATGAAGACACGTGTTTGTAAAAGATAAATAAATAATTACTAAATGGATGGAATGTCACTCAATAATATTATTCTATCACAGTTATTATCATAAAACTATCGGACGGATGCGCCCTACTTCATGAGTTCTTCATTTTCCCCCAATAACAGACCCTTCTAACGGTCCCTCACTCAAACCCTGGCATGTATGAGAGGGGGACCTCAGATTTACTGGCAGTATTGGTGCTTAATATGTAAAACAGTCCTGATTTCAGTTCGGCTGAATCAATATCACATATATAAACCTAATTAAATCCTAATTTGTCTCGGATTTTAACAGAATTTTAAACAGTTATAGACATGAAGGTGTTTAACAATCCATTCAAAAATTATGAAAGAACTAAAATCACATTACTATCTATCTAAGGTAAGAACTCAAATGAATACAGTTGAAATAATGTGTTTTTCTAAATGTATGAAATCAATTGATGTTTCCTAGCAACAACCCTATGTAAATGAAGGTCAAAGGGCAAGACAACACACTTAACACAGATAAACATAGACACAAATACAAGTCCTAGCCAAATCCTTACACAAAATGTTTAAAAGCTTCCAAACTTCTGAGACACACTGATATCTATCCTTCTTTGCTTTATTCCACTACACTCTATTGTCTTTTATATCTGTTATCTGTTTTTAAAGTGTAGTACTCTACATTCACATACTGGTGCCTTTTCAAGTCTAGAGTCTCTCTGTAGAATGTTCTATATTTAAGTCTGGGTTCTCTAGCATCCAACCACCAAGATGGACACACACATTTTTTTCTTGAAACTGTTAAAAATTGTTTGTTTAAGATGTTCATTTTGAACAACAGTCACTAATGAAGGTATGGCAATCCTCAGCTTAACACTAGGTAAATAATGCTGATCACAATACAACAAATTGTAATAAATTAAGAATATCTAAGTAGCCCCTTTACAAATAAAAAATAATAGTTAATTGAACGGAAGCTTCAGATTGTAATACCTTCATTTTACAATTTCAAACTAAAAGTTAACAGGAAACACTGTCTTTGTTTTTAAGAGTCTTTTGTGTGGTGTGAGAGAATAAAACTGTTGCAAGTTGAAACTTTTTGCCTCTGATTGTCACTAGATGGTTGAGGAATTGTTTGTTAGGAATAAGTTGCCAAGTCTAAGCAGCAGAACAAATGGAACAAGCTCACCCTAATACCAGTAGAGATCTATATGATCCAGTACTACCTGTGAAGAGCAAATAAAGCATCTCTGTGTCACTTCCTACTTTCAATTAATGTATACGTTATATGGTTGTTAAAGTCTACTTTCACTTTACGTATACATTACATGGGTATTAAAAATCCTACTTTCACTTTACATAACTTATATGTAGGAATCACAACAGAAGCATTTAGTCTTAATTCTTCATGTTTTATGGTCAACAGCTAAAGCATAAGGTATCAAAATGTATTTTTTATAGATTTCAATTCATCATTTTTACTTAACAGTTATAAGACTCAATATAAAGCAACAGCAAACAAAATCAAAGAATATATGTGTATAATTTTGACAAGCAAATGGTATATTTTAAGAAAATTTACATAAAATACAAGATAAATTAAATTTGTGTTATTTTTGCTAAAAGAACAGTATTTTGTGACAAAATATTTGGTAGCTAGGTTTCATCTTTTCTTGAGTAAATATTTATTCTGCATAATATGAACTAAATAAATCAAAACCTTAATAAAAGTTAGAAAACGATTTGCATGTGTAATTAGTATAAGTCTAACTAAAAAGCTTTTGAAAGAAGTTTTCACATTAAGTTCAAAACAAAAGTTCAGTTTCTTGTTCACATTTTTGCTGTGTTTTTGTAACATATATGTTTGTACAAATGCGACCTAGATCAGAAGTTGCAAAGTAACTTTGAGAACCACACAAGAACGAAAAGAATGCACTCATTTTATGTTTCCTTCTCCTAGATCCAAGGCCCAACTTTTCCACCTTATTAGTTGGGATATTCATGTATTCTGGCGCACCACATTGTAAACATAATGACACGTAACTGGAAGAATCTCATATATACTGTTCAATACTTAGAAATTAAATATCAAACTGAAATCAAAAATAACAAAATATACTACCAACCTTCATTGAACTATACATTTATGCTATTGGTTGGAATAAGAAAGCAAGTATTCTATCGGCAAAATGCTTTATAAATGAAAGCAAACATAATAAATTTAATAAAGCTAAAGCAGTTAAATTACTTTTACTATGCCTTTTTATTTGTTTTAAAACAAGGGTGGCCTTTCAAATAGGATTGCTTTGTTTTTTAACCTCTTAATATTGATGTTTACTTTTCACCCCAAAAATGAAAGACCCAAAAAATCAAACCAAAAACCTTAAAGTACCCCTTTCACCCATTGGTGTGGTAAATTCAACATGCCTTCCATGCACTACAAAATGTCCCCAGAACAGGAAGTAGTTCTCAAAGTTGATCATTGCATTGTGGGTACTCTCTACTGATTGGAGCAAAGAAAGCACATTGAAGGACACCACATAGAGAAGTAGAACAGAACACGGTAAGTAAGATAAGGAGACTGCAAACAGAAAATGACAATGGTGGGGGTTCGCCTTTTTTCGCTACGGAGAAAGCTTGAAAACTTAAAACAAATCATGCATGTTTTTTCAACTTTTCTGCACAGACAACAATTGTGTTTACATACTCATCCTTTCTAAATACCATCATGGACAATTGTCAAACAAAAATTAAACAACCTATTGCTTTTTTCTCTCAAATAACGATACAATAATGAACTTGGCAAATAACATGTTGGCTGAGTGTTAGTGAGCTTATTAATTATTAATCTGGTTACAAGTCTGTTAGAAAGGGCAGAATACATTTGGTTGCTTTTTACACTTGGACAAACTGCAGCTGGTACTATTTCATTCAAACTGTTAAACCCTTATTCTCATTCATTTCTCAAACAAAAAATGCTAGCTTGTGTAAATATTAAATATACATTGGGTGAAAATAAAAATTGCTTATAGTTGTGACTGTAAGTGATTAATTTCAAACATGGATCAAGTTTGTTTGTGCACACCACAAATACTGCTATCTCTACACCTTAGTTCTTTGCTTTCTTATTTTAGAGTATAAAAAAGAAGGCAATGGCAACAAAGAAGGAGTGCATGACCTTCTACCTGCAACCCCTGACCCAGGCGCGACTTTTTGTTTCTATTTATAATTTTTTTGTGGAATTTTGTATTCTTCATAATTTTTAATACATGCATTTAACTAATATGTTTTTTAGCGTTTCTGTTGTTTTTTCATTAAATATTTTGTAACATACTCGGCATCACTCTAAATATATGATAACAATATGTAGCAAACATGCAAAACAGTTGTGTACTTACTCGTATTTGTTCCGCTGTTGCCTGTAGGTTTATATAGCTTTCTTCAAGGTTTTGTAATTGAGCTTGCATTTGTTCTGCGAGACGAGGTGTTTTTGCATTGTTGTCGATGAGTCGCCGTCCTTTCATATTGACACGGTCCAGCACTGAACGATACTCTTCAATTTCACGTAACAGCAACTGGAATAGATAAACTCTGATAATACTACATTTTCTTTGTCTAATATACAAACTCAGCTCACGAAAGTTTGTATAAAATTACTGCATCAAAATATTTACCAATTTGAAGAATTCACAAACGCCCTACATATAAAGTTATATAACATATTTGTTAGCATAAGTACAGTAATGCACAGCTTCAGTATAATATGTTTATCAGATAAATTTTGTACATTTCACAGCTATGTCCCCTTAAAATATTACAAACTGGTCCATGATTCAAGCAGACAGTCACAATTTCAAACCGCCCATTAATAATAAAACAGTGTCTAACAATAAAGATTTCTTTCTAACTAGTTTTCTTATTAGTTAGAACTAATGAACCGGGGTACCATTTTACTGAAGCACTTACGCAAAACTTAAAACTTACGTACAATTTTAAGCTTCAATACAATCTTAATCTTTTAACTAAACAGAACTTCACTTTAAGTAACTTTCTTAATGATTTGAATAGACTATCAGCCGTTTAAATAGTTGTTAAGATCCAAAATAAATGTTTAGCTTAACTTTTTGTGTGAGTGTTTTAGTAAATGGGTACCCTGTGATAATAACACCCATGGTTTATAACTAACCCTGTGTTTATCTATTTGTCTCTGTGTGAGCTCCATGGTGCTACAATTGAGAGAGTTATGGTTCATAAGTCGGAATGATGTCTGCAACAACCATTTCTCACTCTCCTGCTGCGACTCATGGAAACCAAGATGTTCCTGGTAGTTACGGTCTAGTCGGCTCACAAGCTCCTGTAAGAGAATATGTTAAATCAGGAATAATTCTCTACTTCAAAATGTTAATGTAAAAACAATCAAATTCTCAAAACAACTCAAATCAGCAAAAGTTCCGTAATAAAATACTGCTGAAATAATTTACCAATTTGACAAATCAAAAGTTCTGTAATAAAATACTGCCTAAATAATTTACCAATTTGACAAATAAAAAGTAAAATAACTGTATGCAAACATCACTTTGTAATACATAGTAGATGTGATTCAGACAGACAAGTTGTACTAAGTTCTATTTAAGAAACTGTTATGGTATGACTAGAGTAGTTAATGCAATCTGCTCAAAATTAATACTAGTTCATTATTCTTTCATCTCTAATATTTTCTTTTTTTTCTTTCTTTATAACATCAGTCAGTCGGTCAGTCTTTCAACCTAGCTGTACATTTGCCTCTATTTACTTCTGGACTATATGGTCATGTAGAGAATTAAATCAGAAAAAAACACATCATTCCACTATTTACCCTGCAACGAGAGCGGACTCTGTCATATCTGTTTTGTACGTCTTGTAAGGATTCTGTAACTTCGGGATTTTCACTGAGTGCCTCTAGGTTAGCCACTCTCTCAGCTAGCTCATTGACCATACGTTGGTGATTCTCTATGTCACTCATCATTAACTGAAAGTAAAATATATATCAATTTTATACAAACTTATTTCAGACACTGTTGAAACATATATCAACTGTTTTTCAATGCAATGTTCATGTTTTGAAATGTATACAAACTTTTTTGAAATTTTCTTATTTCTATGTCTCAGAACAATTTCTTACTAGCAGAATATATAATTCCACGATAGTTATTATAAGTCTGTGCATGTAGTTGGTGTGGATAAGTGGATGTAAAATTTCCCTTTAAGAAAAAAAACAAAGACTAAATTTTAGGTCAATAAAAATCAACTGCATCACAGATATCAGAGAATAACGTACCTTGTATTTGTCAAGTTGTGTTTTCTTCTCGACGAGTTGTGCCTTTGGTTCAGGATCCATACCCAGTGTGTTCTCCATGTCGGCCAACCATTTCACCAGGCTGCCATAATACTCTTCATAGTCATTCCATCTCTCCTGCACTCCCTGCAAATATATATATAATAATTGTATTTTTCAATTTTTTTAATTAACTTTATTTTTTTGTTATTCTTTGAGTTTTTCATTTCTTTTCATTTATCTCCTGTGTTTTCTGCTTTGAATTTTCTATTTTAGTTCCAGAATAAACTCGCAGTGTCGAAAATTGTTATGCGCATTGAGGCTTCAATAAGTAAAAATACAGTTTGCAGGGTCTGATTTTTTCCAAGTCAATATTTCATTAAAGTATCCTTATATTTTCACTTGCATAAAAACAAAAAATTATCACTTTCAAAATTTCATCTATATATAGAAAAAGAAAAGCATCAATCAAAGCATAATGTCAAGGCAAGGGTATGTAGGTCTTACCTCAAGCATTGCGTTACAGTCTGTGATGGACATGTTGAGTTTCTCCCACTCGTTGGTCAGTTCGGTCACCTGTTGCTCTATGATACGTTTACCCTCGGAGGACGTGTTAGGTAGGATTCTTTCAGCAAGGTCACAAACCCTATTCACCTTCTGTAAACCATCATCCATACCTGCTGTGATGCTCTGTAAATAAAGAAACAATTACAGTAACACAATCAAAACCATTTACAAACATGTTCAACAATTTTACCAAATCAACTTAGCTACTCGGCCCTGCATTAGCTTTAGTTTCACTTTTAATTAATTTCTCTCCAATTTTCTAACAAGAGGGTAATGTGGATCCCACATTAAAGCCAGCGTTTTATATTTTTCTCCTAATTTTTCAACATAAATGAATGTTTCTTAGTACAATGCAAACTCTACTATTGAAGGTTACAATGTGGCATATCAGTGTAAACGTCTCGACTAAAGCAACATTGTGTGTGAGTATGAAGTAAATCTGTCAACTAATCAAAAGGTTATAACTGAAAACTTTAACACAAATTGTTAACAAACAATGTTGAATAACAAGGGCATCTGAAGGTTGTGGTGAAAAGGTCTTAACTTAAGAAACATTGTGTGTGAGTATGAAGTAAATCGGTTGACTAATGACAAAGTTATTACAGAAATCTATAACTTAAACGCAAAATGATAGTTGTTAAAGTAAATCCGGCTAAAAACACATACGGACATAAATAAGAAGGCTTTGACAAATTTAAAAAAAGGGCGGGGGGG
>ENA-OREC01001321-OREC01001321.1-marine-metagenome-genome-assembly--contig:-NODE-1321-length-12342-cov-13.059356_pt1 | contig 12342 bp, 5 predicted proteins | sample MGYA00248626_ERZ508543 | MGnify/ENA primary metagenome ERZ508543 (study PRJEB26211, sample SAMN05518279) | marine metagenome | isolation source: Puget Sound, Washington, USA | host: Bankia setacea... | reverse complement strand
AATACCACAAACAAGTTCATTTCAAGTTCAACACTGCGTGAAAATAGAGGAGAGCATGTGTTTTTTTCTGTAACAAAAACTCATATTTCACTCCGTGTTAGTACTTGTACGGTGTGTATTAATATTAGAAATGATGAGTCATGTTGCATTGAACGCTGTACTGGAAAAGAGCAATATTTAACATTGACTAGTTTAGCAGTACTGACGAGAGTTATGTTGCCTTTACCAATCCTGATTTGTTGTTAGATTAATATGTCCTGGAAGGAAAGCAGATCGATGTATATAAAATATTTCCATTTGTGAGCTGTCAATGCTAAACACCCATGTTTTGTTGTTAACAGAACGCACAGAACGTTGACCTTTTCAGACTCAAAACTATACATTCAGACTACCATGGTTCAAATAATCATTAGCCCAGACACGTATAGCCAAATGCGAAAAACAAACAAATATATACATATGCACAATTTCTGAAGTTTAAACAGGGCATGGGATAGACAGACGGGGTTTCGTCATACTTAAATATGGCCATTGAACAAGTTGATCTAGTGAAAAATTGTATCCGAAAATCATGTTTTATAGTGATTTCGGATTGTTGATTAGAATGGCATTTGGGACGCGGAATGTACTTTTTATCTCCGTCAATGCCCTCGATAATTTAATCAAATAAAAGCACTCGTCGCCAGTACGATTGTCATTGTCTTGTATGGTTCATGTTGATACCAAATGAGATTCAAGGAGAAAACAGATTAGTTAAGTTAGAAAGTATAGTTTTGTAATTTGATATTTATTAATTCAATTCATTTTATGCCTGGTTTGTGTAAATGAACTAAATCAATTGTGGAAACGCGGTTGTCAAGAATGCAATAGACCCATTAGACCAACTGAGTATTAAACACCACAAAGTGCCTTAAAGATTTCCAAGAATACGCGTTACTCATTCTTAATTACCACAGAGTGAGCAATTTACAACAACGTCAACTAATAGAGCCTCAAAGAAAACGTGTACTACCAGTTCTTACCGGGTTACAGAGGAAGCTGTATCTCAAAATGGAGTTTCTGAAGATGACGGCTTCTTTAATTGATGTTACAAGTGTGACAGCGTAGACATGAACGCAAAGAGGAAGAATAACCACAGTTTCAAAACATTCCCATTAGGTATGTGCCCGTAATCAAATTCCAGTTTTGTAAGCAACATAATGTACAATTAAACACATTTGAAATTAAATGATTTACTCGGGAAAGAAGTTATCAAGTCAACCGGGAACAAGCTCAACAATAACAAACAGTACGAGTGTTAAACATAACTAAAACAAAGACCCCATTATGTATGTACCAGCAACTAAACTCCAGTCATGTAAGATGTATTCAAGTCGACCACTCCATACTACATCCAATTGTTCCACACTCACGTTGGAAAACACCCTTAAATACAGGGGTATGCCATGTTCGTTTAATCTAAATTACCTTAATATTAGTAAGTATTAACGTCACACACTTATTTCTCTATTACACATTTCTAACTTTCAAGATTCACGATCTATTATGTATATTCGTGTGTGTTTTTTATTTGTAAATTCGTGTTCTAGCCAGTTTTGTTTAATTGTTTACTCTGCTTCTCTTTGTGTTTATATGTGCTTCCGTTTTGTTTTCTTTTTATCACTGTATTTGGCACTGCTATCATATGAGTTGCCAATGTATTTAAGTAACTATTCAACCTTGGAGACAATTACACAATTTATATATGGATACTATTTATATGTTCACGCGTTCTTTATTTCTTTTTGAATCATGTAACCTGTGTTATTTGTTTCCACGAGCTGTAATTATTCTAAGAAATCATTTTATTTGTTTGTTTTTTGAAGTATGAACAAATAATTTAAAGATCAATACTAGTTTTAACAAATAAATAGAATATTACACCGGTGTGAAAATCGAGGTTCCAAGAAATAACACCGGTGTGAAACGTACGAATGCAATACTATCGGGGTTCATAGATACAAATATTACACCGGTGTGAAACGTACGAATGCAATACTATCGGGGTTCCAAGATACAAATGTTTAAAGCACATAACACAAATTATATAACAGACAGTTATGTGAATACCGTCTATGTATTACAAATACGTGTTATTCGAGAACTCCGTTGAGAGGTACACGTTTCAAAGTCTCGACTCGTATTACATTGTTCTCATGTTAAACTGACTAGATATTGGCTTTTCGACAGACAAACTGGCTTTGAACCAATCTAGTCAGTATGGAGAACACATGTATTGAAGTACAATGTGTTAACATGAATGCAATACGAGTTCATAAAGTACTTCGAATATCAAAAATAACTTGTGTACAGAGGAAATGACAACTCTTGGAAGACCCTTAATAGTATATATACACAGATAAACATTACACTAACACCGTTTATACATGTGACTTTTGTAAATTAAGAATGCTTTGTTTCCTTAGTAACCATTACAGTTTCCAGTGTTTCACGTGTCAACGAATCGATGCTAGAACAGGTATAGAGATACAGATATGCCAATCCGTCGTGGTGATGAGATACGTTGAATACCACGAACTGTAACATGAAATTAAATGTAAATGTAATGTCATGATACTTGAGATACATTTGATTTCAGCGAAAGATGACGCACACATTGATGAAGAATACCAGTTCGCCAGAGACCAGGTACTGTCTTGGTTTACATGTTAATCAGCGGCGTATGACATCAACAGGTTCATGATTTATGTTGCATTTTAAGCCCATGCACTCCTTTAATAGGTTAACTTACTAAGTCGTACTACCTTCATGTAATTGTTGTCTTTAATCAAAACAGACTGTATTGCATCTTCTCGTAAAACGGTTCGTTACCGTAATTATTTCTTTTAATTTTTATTGGATGTTCTCGTCAAAAGTTCGTATTCGTAATCATTTCTTTCTGTAACATTCTGTCATCACATCGAGACTGCCTTGGGTACGCTACATTGCTGATCCAGATACACACACCAAACCACAAATTGGAAACCGCAACTATGCATACTTCTGTCTTTTGATTGGAATTGCTGAAGTACAATAGCCATGCAAAATCAATTATACAAACATACGCTCTAAATATTTACACTCCAAAAGTACGAATCAATCGTCTACGAACAAAAACAGGTAGTGTTTCCAGCACGATGTATGGGCTCAGAGCAATAATGTGCAGAACATATCAACTTTTGAACGATCTAATTACATATGCATTGTTGAGAGAAAAAACTAACAACTTGCGTAATACGTTCACAATGGTGCGAATTATACCGTCTGTGCCAGTATCAGCTCAGCATTTCACGTTTTAATGGATCTATATGCTTCTGTATGTTCTCAGAAATTCCCTCAGCTATAATTTACCACTGGCAAATAGCTATTCAAGACGTAGACATATAGTAGTTATATAGACACTAAAGGCAGTGTTTATATAAACTAGTAAACACCAACTCATTCAATACGCATTTGTTCTAATATTAGATGTGAGGGATATGTCACATTGTATCATGATTATGTCCCCTATGTCGGCCTTTCCAATTTATTTCACCTTCACACCATTTCTCTTAATTTCCTCTTTCATTCTATGTATGCCTCACATTTCGTATACTCAGGCTACTAGTGGAATACCAACTAATTATATATACGAGTGTATGCCATAACAATGGATGTATGGGTCGATTGACATTGGTTCTAAAAGTGCGTTGTTGACACAGCTATACACTCACGAATGATAGCAGTGCCACAAACTCATTAGCGCATTGTCAACAAAGCACCCACTCCACAATGTTTGTTTAAGCAGGTATCATGAGTCGACAGATGGTTAATATTTACCCATTCACGATCGTTACATTAGTGCATTGTTTCTAGTTTACTAATGTTTGCGCTTATAACGTTTATCAGATATGCACATTATTTTACGAGTACATCGAGTTCCCATCCACATATATGTATAGAGCGCTCATGTATGTGTGTAGACAATTGACACGTTGCAGGACCATTATGCATGTAACCGATACTATTGGACATCTCATAAGTTCTACACATGGGTCTTATTCGAGAACTATTTTGAGATGAACATACAGTGTGGTGTTTGTCCTATAAGACGTTGTTTAATCTCAAATGAGGTAAATAGTATGGTGTAGACAGTCTTTCGGTTTAGACTGCTGTTATGGAATAATCCTCCCCGGCAGAATCTCTTATTTATAACTATATTTCCTACAACTACTGCTGTTATTTTGTGACAGGTTTCCAATGGGAGTAAATGTTGACTTTTAGCCTAATAAATAGCCGACAGAACATAACCAGTCAGGTCTTGAAATCCCCTATGGTAGTAAATTGGCTTTAACTTTATGACACAAGCTACAATGTTAGATAACGCAAACAACTACAGAGAGAACATTCTGAGCTCCCAGAGGACTATGCACATATTGTTGGTAGCAGAACAGAGGAACTGGGATACAGAGGTGAAACGTGTGTGCATGATTGAAGCCAAATATATGGCTGGTAACTCCTGTGTTACTCTTGTTTGTTTTCGTTTCATATTCTGAACACCTACTATACAATCAAGACGTTAGTAAACGATATACAGATTCCGTATTACGCTGTTCTATATTTTGACACCGTGCTTTATAAGTTCGTGGTGCAGCAAATGTACTTGTAACTTACACAGCCAACACAGACAGCTAACCGATGAATATATAAGGTATCATGTATATGAAAGTTAATGCTAAATAGTATAGTCGTATATACAAACGCGTTTAATACTTCGCTCGACATATCTTAATCTAATATAAGCTTCCTACTAAATACATGGAGCAGATGTAAACACAATAAACTGAATTGAATTGATGTAGGAATATCAGAGATGCCTTGTCATGTAACTTTCGTACAGGCAAATATAGGACAGCATATATCTGCATTCATTGTACAAGAACGGTGCATTCTGAATAGTATACGATAGGCTTATTCGAACTACAAACGATGGAAACCGGAAACAGAGCTAGAGTCATTTGTAACATGCTAGTACGGCCATGTCTCATCCTAACAAGAACTACTTTCATGCACTCTGCGCGTGTAATCCCGGATATTGTTTGATCACGGGGTAAACGGTAAATAGATTTAAACATTGTGCTGAGTTGCATGATCACAATTGTGGATCGTCACTGTTGTACTGCATACCTGCAAATTCAATTAAACAAATATGCGCTCTTTAAATATTTACACAGTAAGAATACATATCACTCACTCTTCCACAAACAAAGGGGTCTGTATTAACGTTATTGGGTTAGTTATATAAACATAACAATTACTAGAAACTGTTCAGAGTTTTAAATACTGTAATTTTGTTAGGATTATCAAGACGTCAACGTGTTTATTTTCCTTCGCGTTCAGTGTAAGTTAGTGAAACTTCTGGTTTGTATCCGTGTCTAAACAGTTTTATATGATAATGGAAACATCGACATTATACAATTTCATCTTATAACCACGTTTCATTGATCTCGAACATGCATTTGCAGCCTTTATCGCTTATTCGATTTACTCAAATTGAATTAAATCATGACTACACAGATGTGCATTCAAGCCCAGCTATTCAAAACTTAAAATAGAATACATGACATCAGTTTATTGCTTAGTATACCGAAGACTTTCGTGAGAAGGTAATTAACCAATCATCTTTCAGAAACTCATGATGGAGTAACGCCTATTTGAAACCTGAATTAGCTGTATTGTCAATACGATATGATTCCACAAGGCTTTATCGGACGGCATTGGAACAAATATGTCAATGTCACAATACATGTTGTTACAATCATCGCTCATAGGTGGTCCCAGTCGTTTACCATTAACTACAACCCAGGCCAGTTATAGTTATATCAGCATGGCAATAGGGTCATCATCTATGTTAGAAACAAGTAGCCTTCATTTGTGTTAAAATAAAAAAGCGATACGGACACATCAAACGAACTATTATCACGTCCCTAAGAATCGATGTATAATAACCGTACCACAACGTTTGAAATGGACAATGGTGAACCACATATTTCTAGGTTTGGATTTCTACAAGAGCAACTCATGTCGTTAACTCATTACTAATCCGTGACTATTATAAAATATCTTATACTTTATCATGATAAATATATTTTAAGATGATGTTCCAGATGCACATTCATTGATATGTGCATTTCATTGTCAGACAAAACGTCTTTATATCATGGTACATGGTGCACTTGACACAATATTATATATAAAGTTACGAGCAAAGATATGTTCAGTGCAGTTCCGTCTAATAATGGAAACATATTTTATGACAATAACATGATGTTCACGACCTCCTGTGAGAATTAATTCAGCTCGTGTATGGGAAATCATGTCGTTCACCTCTATTCGGAACTGTGTAGTAAATTCTACGAACACATTTGGAACGAGAACAATGGACACTTCACTTTAATATATTAAAATTGACATATATATTGGCTTTGTATGTAGGGTGTGTTCAACTTAGTGCTGTCAACGTATTGTACATCTAACATCTGCAACTCAGTCTGACTATGCATTAGATTATTTTCCGTTACCAATTAATTGGCTTTCATAGACGTGAGTTTGGTAGTGACGTGACTTAACGAGTATATTTGACTTAACGAGTATATTAACGACATAAGCTACCATAAGACCATCCACTTACTTTGGTCTGATTGTGAAATCACGCTCGAACCCTAGATCGAACCAGTCTTAAGCAATGTGAGCAAAGTTACTTGCTAAAACCCAAAGAGAATGATTGGTGATGTGTTTGAATTCAACGACTGACCGATTGAAAACACGTGATGATATGAATCGTTCTGTATTGAGAAAATGGCAACGTATATTAACCGGATACATCGAAAGTACAGTTAACATGCCTTACCAATGCTTGTGTCAAAACCTCCAAGATATTCCGATGTCATGAATTGCTGTGTCAATGCTGTTTTACCCACTCCTTCACTTCCCATTACAATTACATGGGATACGTTACATTGTCCGGTACTTTTCTGTGTCCCAACGCTGTCTTTCGAGGAGCTTGAGTCCAAGGATAACTGCGAAAGATGTAAGTACATGTCACCGCCACCATCTGAGGACATACTGTTTGTGCTTCGGGATCGCATTGTATCCGTTCTGCTTTTAATAACACCTTTTGAATTTACCTCAAACATTCTGACTGTATACGTACTTTGCTCGTGGTCAGCACACTCGTTCCATTGCAACCGTTCGTGATGACGTCGATGTATATGACTTAGATTCGGTCTTTTAATTTCGCTCCTTACTGGCATACTGGATGTTCGTGGACGTATACACTCATCAAATTCGTCCAGCAAGTTGGTATGCTTATCTTTAAACAATGACTTGGCTCTTTCTCGACATGTTCCTGGAACCATTTCTTCTGTTATGATATCCATCGAGATATGGTGCCCACCCGTAGCCATAGTTACACTTTTCACGATTCGTTATATTTTCACCAGAACACCTTTTCTCTTTTTCCAAATCGTATAACGTTTCACTGAACAAAGTGCCACACCTATAGTTACCTCCGTAAAGTAAATTCCGTTAGAGAAACTAATGCGACTCCACGCTAGCTAATCTGTGTGACACTTAGGCTTACCAGCGTGGAGAACTTCCAATAACGAAGTGGCTGCGTGTAGGACTTTCGACTCTTCGACCCAACGTCGCAGAAAATTTCAGATTAATTGCACTATTAACGCTCTGATCCTGACGCCTGATAAGTTCAACGAATTAAATATAAAAAAGCGTGACTTGTTACTCGGTAGCTAATGAGTGAATAACGGTCGCTCTTAAAAATATGTTAACATAAATTGATTATCTGTTACGTTCCTCTGAGATGTCACGCTGTAATCTGAAGACTAGGATTGTATGTATTGCATATGTTAAACACTCCTTCAAATCCAGGGAAATATGCTTCTCTGATTTATGTTGTTATACTGTATAGCCTAAACGATGTGCGGTTCAATTTGAATAAAAAAGTGGACACTTCGAAACTCATAATTTAAATGAAACTCTCGGTAAAATGATCGCAAACCAATATTTGAGTTTTTTTTCACATTACAAGACAGCAATGTAGACACTCCCTGTTGAAAAGAATGTTGCCGTAGCTTCAAATATTGGAACACATATATGTTTCTAAACTCATGCAAAAACAACGCGTAATGCTTTATTAATTGCTTTACAAGTACTAAAAAAGAAACACTCTTTTGAAGTTTCAACATAACAAATATAAAAGCAACATTCTGTCAAAGTCGTTATTTTCGTTCATAACAGAATTACTTTTTTTATTTATTTGTTCACTTATTTTCTGGAAACTCATTTATTTTCTTTACTGCGATCAAATGTTGTATATTTTATTCATTGGTATAGCTACTGTTGATGATAGACGGGTGAAAGTAGGAAAGTGGAAAATAGAAAGGACATAAACAATACATCGTCTAGCACATTCAGACAACGGCCAGCAACTGTTTACTAGTCGTGAACAGCTTTATGGTTCTTGTTATAATGCCTTTGAGAATCACGTTTTATGTCAGGCTGCGCTAGTGTCCACTTATCTTTTTACCCTGCATAGTATATCAAGGACGTTCAACATATGTTACGGCAAAGCTTTAAAGATAAGTAGTGTATCTTGCAATACATAGGAAGGTTAATGAAGACATCAATACCTGTGACATGTATCCGCTATCGGCTCTTCCACAGCGGTAACTGGTTATATGACATTACCACTGTGCATGCATATTAATATAATCTTACATGGATGGGGGGGGGGGGGGGGGGGGGCTACGCTCGGTATCCTCCCTCCCCGCTGGCCCTCGGGTTGGACAAACCAGTCTTCCACCACTATCCATGTTAGATTCTTTTTCTTGCCTACTACGCACCTTTCGATCATGACAAGGGAAACAACTTTTACAGCATTTGCATCCTCCAGGGAGGTAGAGTTTAAATGTTTAAAACATTAGTAAACAGACACAAAAAAGTAGTGCTAGCTAAAAGTATAGCTTCATTTGATATAGTGTATATTTCTAAAGAAAACGATATCAACAACAACTACTACCGGCAATATATGCACAACAACATATTCTTAACTTGAAACTTCGAAACAAGGCAACTGTAAAATGTAAACAGTCATGTACATACTCCGTACAACATCGGTGTTGTGTTTGCACTGGTCAAAGTTAACGGTATAGAGAATATTAGGTCCCTGTCTTTGTAATATTCTGAAGTGTTCACTATTCTAATTATCCTATTATCATTGTCTACAAGCAGTAAAAAGTCGTTTAACAAACAACAAATAAAAGGAGAAACAACTGTGCTACGAGTTAATCGATTTCAAGAAAGTCGTCACCATGACGTCATTGGCACTAAGAGCTGTCAATCAAAATTGAATACACGGTGACAAGAGTCTCAAACGATTTAGTGATGGATATGAACACAATAACGACATATTAGGATACGAGCAATGCGTGGAGCAATGGTAAAGTTTACTTTGTTTGTCTTAAAATGTATAAACAATTGAAACGGGAGGAAAATACAGCTGACAGTGTTTTAATTTTGTTGTAAAGGTCAAGTCTACTTTCGTTTTATCGATATAAATAGAACGAATCAGGTAAACGTGCGAAACATACGAAATACTGATAACTGGGATGAAGTTATTCCTTTATTTTACAAATAATGCACATTTAATGACACAGTAACTTTTGTCAGCGACATTTATGCAGCAACACAGGGTAATTCATCAGTCAAACGTTTGAATCGAGAGAAAAAATGGTGGCCATTTGCATTTTAACAATGCTTACTTCTGACGGCACTATGCCGTGTATAGCCTGCCGTAGATAGCTATAGTATACATGGCAGGCCAATTTCTGTCAAATATAGCAGCGATGGTAGGATAAAATATTAAACATTCCACGATTGATTGTGAACCCAAGAAAAGGGGTTTTATCGTGGAGTTCGGCGAGGTGTTTATTTGAAGTGTACGCTCACAGTGGATCCGATTGTCGACGCATGTTTGCTGAGTCTGAGCGTGGGAAATTGCTACTATGCATATAGACTTCAACACATGCTAAATTTGTTTATTGATGTTATGGGGATTAAAACAAAACTAACTACGATTATTGATCGTATTTTATTTATTATGGAATGGCTATTTTACTAAACATTCATGTATGTATCCTTTACACACTTTCTTCAGCGTAAATCAAAAAACTTGACATCGAAAGTAGAAAAAATAGTCCCTGACGTCATGTGGCGCGTGCCGCTTTTCTTACACCCTTGTGCAAGACAAGGAAATCTAGCATCCGTCACGTGGTTAGATTTCCCTGCCTTTCACCGTTAGATAGGTTATCAGGTGTCAGGTTATATGAATCGGGTGAAATATAAAGCAAGGTTTTACGGTTATTATAATTTTTTAAAAAGTATGATAGAACTAACTGGTGATTACATTAATTATAAACAAAATGTTTTTTCAAGCGCATTGCTGTTTTTCTCATATTATATAATCACTTTTATAATACCTTGTACGTGTTCCATACTAAAAGTGTAGATGTTTTGCACAACTGTTTAAGATTGGACATAAAATAGAATATACGACTTTGTGGAAAGGTGTTGCTACCACTTTTACGTTAATTATGCCAAACTAAAACATCAAGCGTTGGTTTTGTTTTACGATTAGTTACATTAACACAAGCAATACAATTTAATGAGTATCCAGTATAAATATCGAGATTATAAAGGCAGTTTATGGTGCAATAAGACTCCTTTGTCAGTAAGATCAAAGGAAGTTGTCCAGTCATGAACAACAAAATAGCGCATACGAGTGTATGCCACAACAAAGCATTTAACTCGAAGAAAGTATTTAACCACAAAATATCAACATGCGACACATAACCAGTTAATCGACACAAACATCTTTATGAGACGTATATAAACTTGTTTTGAACACAAGATAACTGCCTGATAAACAGCTTAAATAAGACAACTACAATCTAAGGCTATGAAGCTTAGTAGATTATCACGCTCCGATCAAAGGCCACCTGTCAACAAAGGCGACTTTTTGTAATTTCCCGTGGCTGACCGTTGTAAACAGGTTTTTACTGTACATGTTTTGTGAACCGTGATGTTGTCATGTTATTTTTCGGAACTTAAAGTTACTTCGATATTACTCACAGCGAGTGTTTACGGCTTAACACCATCCTACCATTAATATGTTGTTAAAGGAAACGCATTACTGTAGTGCCATAATAAGGTAACTGTATACTGCATATTTACATTACATTTGCTATTGGGAGACAGAGGTTAAGTAAAGTTGATGAATAACTTCTCAAGCAATATCGAAACATCTCTTGGTTAATAATGTCGGTTTGTTTATTACTTACAATAATCACTTTGCGAATGAGTTTGGTTATACCTGGCAACCATATTTGGAAAGTGTAAATATTTCATATGTATACAATTGTCTACATGTGTCCATTCTTTAAATAATTGCGACACACCACACGTATAGTGAGGTAACTTGTCTTATTATGTGAGAATGGTAAACCTCTTAAGCTAAGCCTAACTTCTCAGACATATATTTCACTAACATGCGACGGCGAAATAAAAGAGGAGTTGACATTTAACTTCCAGGAATTAACGTGATTCATTGCATAGTAAGCAACATAAAACATTGGTGTCCTAGCTGACAGCAATATACCCAGTTGTATTCAGTGTGCTGCAAGAGAAAGATGAAAGCAAACTGATCACATTAAGTTAACTCACTGAAATGTTAGGATTGATAGCAGATAACAGAGTTTCATTTCAGAGATTGCTTTGCATGCATAGTTTAGTTAGATGTGGGGGATAGTGCCAGAGAAGGAATGTTCAAAAATGCAGCCAACACAACTACACATTGTATACGATACATTAACGAAAAACATACACTGATACATATAAGAACATATCATAATCTTGTTTACATATATACCATTCAGATACTGTTTTCCTTTTACACAAATACATACACCATACCAACGCAACCACCGGAGTCAATGGTAATAAGTTGTGTAGTTATACCTCGACATTTCTTTTTCTACTTTCGAAAATAAGTGTATGGGGTCGGTTTTGAGGGGAGGTGCGTTTATTCCGGCTTTAACGGTACCTTAAACCTGATGATTTTAATTTGTTTTAAGATAAAATAACTTAAAAAACATTATCCGGGAAACTGATGCTTTGACAAGAGAGACAAATGTTGACTACATGTAAATAATTAAATGACACTATTTCCAATACAGCTCTATTAAATGA
>ENA-OREC01001320-OREC01001320.1-marine-metagenome-genome-assembly--contig:-NODE-1320-length-12342-cov-14.093110_pt1 | contig 12342 bp, 9 predicted proteins | sample MGYA00248626_ERZ508543 | MGnify/ENA primary metagenome ERZ508543 (study PRJEB26211, sample SAMN05518279) | marine metagenome | isolation source: Puget Sound, Washington, USA | host: Bankia setacea... | reverse complement strand
TTCAGTGTTAAACAAGGGCACTACTGGTACCATTTTTATAACGTCTTTGGTATGACGCGGTCCTTGACTGGGGATTGTACACGGGACCTCCCACACTCGAAGCCAGCACTATACCACTAGGCTATCGAGGAGGCATTAACAATCTCAGTAACAACCCTTCATTTCTTTATTTCTATTCTTCATTTTGTACATTGAAGTAACTTGGATATTTTGACAGTTCTCTTCATATATATATACGTCCCAATAGAAATAAAACTGAATCTGAAAACTTATAAATCTGAAACTCCACAGTTCTTGGATCAAATATTTATCCACAATTCTGACGAATTTGCATTTTTGTGGTCTATTTTGTGAGTTCCTTAAAAGTTCCTCTGACTTTGAACAAATATGGCTAGCTATTAGTTATTCCAATTTCGTTGGGTTCAGCATTTGTTGCAGTTCAGAATTTATTAGTTTTAACTGTATTATAACTATTTGACAACATCACTTATCCTGAATTATTATACCTTTGGTGTAAAAAAAATTTTTTTTACAAAGGTAAAAAGATCAATTTGTAATATTTCCTAAACAGTTTCACAAAAGGTTATAGTGAAAATCAAATCAAGTAAGATCCTCTGTATACATTTTAACAAATATGAAGAAGAGATGAAAAGGTTCCAAAACAGGGGGTTAAAGCAAAAGGGTACAAAAAGGGTCCTATCTGCTTGTCTACACAATAGCACTTTAGAACCATCTTGCTTTCAAACCCTTGTATATATGTACCTCTGAAGAGAAAAGGCCCTCTGCGTGTAGTTGTCCAACTTCCTGTGCAAGCTCTTCATTCGTAGGAGTCTATGGAAAAATGACATGCATCATTACTTGGAGTGAGACATTATAAATGACAATTAGGCAAGACACTGGTACTTTTAACTTACAAGGTACTATATACATTACTATGCTACTTTACTATATACACATAGCTGGTTTTAATTCCCATTAACAAGTAACGACCTTGAATCACAGCTAAAACATCAGTGTAGTGTACTTTTTCTTTATATTTACTTTTACCTTTATGCTCAAACTTACATAATCCAAAGACAATCATACAAGAGAATGTATGTGTATTAAACATTGGCAGTGAAGGTTCTCTGCCAATATATTTCAACTATAATTTGTCATGGTCATCCAAAGGTCAATGTCTGGGTATGTAATGTAAGAAACATTATGTGTTATAAAATACAGTGAAAATAGTCAATACAAACAATACATACTCATAATAATAATTTGTATGTTCTTAATTTTTTTGTAGAACAACATAGCAGACGACAAGTCAAGGCTATAAGAATAAGTTTATTTTTCATTAAAACAGCAAATTTAAACATTGTTTTATTTACCACTCTTCGAGTTTTTCTGTCTGCAAAGATCTGAAAGGAAGCAATCAAGAATATGTTAATATAATAGTTCACATCTACGAGGGAATGAATACATAGTTAAACAAATAAATTACCAAATGAGCAATAGACTTTCCGACCAACTAAAGCATATACAACATGACACAGATACCATGAATATCTGCATAACCAGTACTATGTATGCATGCACACAGTTTATACCTATGACATTTGGTAAAAGGTTCTAGCATTATAAGGACTAGCATCTGCAGCACTGAACAAATGAATAATGAGACATTTACTCCTTTAGACAATATAATAGGTCTAATTGAATCAATTGTTCATGTGTTTTTGCAGACAACAAACCGTATTTATAACCAAGATGTAACAAACAAAAAACTACCTTTTTGAGGGCGTCTAGTTGGAAATAGACCTTAAACAACAAAATAGCACATAAATAAGACTTTATATTGTAGAAATGAAATGCAGATCTCGAAGAAATTTAAACAAATTTGCTTTATTAAAATATTGGTTAACAAAACATTTCATACTCAAAAGAATTTGTTCCTCACAGTAGCTGTTATTTACAATGCAATACAATGCCAGCAACAAACACAGGCCCTTGGTGGGTTCAGATTTATAAAATGTGATAATTAAATAATAAGATGTAATACATCTATAGTTTATATCTATACATATGTACATGTATGTATGTGCACTATTTATCTAATAAATACAGTTAAAACTAGATGTTATACATTTTCTTTTGACTTTGTGTGTCTAAGATGAACATTTCAGTAGAGTTAATTTGAAGAGTTTATAAGAGATACTGAGGTTGTAGTTAATTATATAGTATATCCAAGCATATCTTAGAACAGGTTAATATGGTTTAAACTAATTATGTAATCATGTTTCCATAGAGTTTCTTATGTTTTATGAAAGCCAATAGAAGATGTACAAACTTACATTGGATGATCTGTCAAAGGATTTTACCAACTTCTAAAACAACAAATTGTTATTGAATAGACATTAACTATTTCACATAAGATCTAATGTGGTACAAAAGTTCTTTTTAACAAACATATGTGGTAGAAAGTGTTATGTGGTTCTAATTTTACTTCATTAAAAATACATGTACAATTAGTCTCATGAATTTTTATTTTAAAGATAATTCCAGAGGTGAATGCAAAATCTACTTCTTTATTCAATAGCACTTAGAACCATCTCACATTCATCCCTTGAAATGTTAATTGACTGGCTATTGGTAAATTTAGGAATATTTCAATCCCAGTGCTTAAAGATTGAAGCTGATTTCTAAATACCTAAGACCATGTGACCTTTTGTTACAGGTATAGATTACTATGTCATCAAACTCTTTCAAACAGGTAAAGCAAATAAACTTACGATACTTGTCTTCTTCTTCTTGTTTTGATTCCTGAAAGGACCAAAAAAAAAAAACATGGTAAAATGAAACAGTACACATCAAGTTAAATGGAACATTAAAATCCAGTTAAATTCCTAACCCTAACAATAATATGAGCAGTTTTCATGCCGAGGTCTAGATAAAACGGTTCCAATTGTTGGCCTGGACAAGCTTATCCAAACAGCTAACATACAGATGGAAGGATATACACCTCATCACCATTGTGACAGCTATGTTGAGCTTCTGCAACCAGGCTCATCAAAAGAAACTTCATTTAACAGATACATACAGGTAAAAATAGAAAAAAAGACACTTAGCTACAACGTACTTGATTTTCCTAACAATGCAGAATACAATAACTGCAATTATAGCTGCCAAAACCAGTACTATAATCAAGACAAACTCCCAAACTTTCAGTGACAGTTGGCAAATGATGTCATGCTTGGCACAGTAGCAATCATAAGATCCAGGATAGTTGTCACATATTTTCCACTCTGGACACAGACCAATGGCACACTCATCCACATCTGTCTCACAATACGGACCCTTCCATGAGGCTGGACAGTTGCATGTGTAATAGAGGTCAAAGCTGACCGCTCTACGAGTATCATTACATGTATACTCTGCAGTGTTTTTGCCTGAAAATTAAATACGACAAACATATATACATAAAAAATGATTACAATTTGTTAGGCACTTTATTTTTGGAATGTGTTCCCTGATCTTTGAAATTAAGGTTAAACAAAAATAAGTGTCAACCAGTCAAGTACTTTCAATATATTGTATACGATCATTGACCAGAAACTCCTGAATTCATTACACAGACTATTGAATTGTGAAATAGGTGAATTAGATTGTCGTGTTATTACAACAGAGTATAGAACACGTGTCCATTGTATACACATGTATCACCTATTTTGCAAGGTACTGGTCCATGTAATTTATTCGGGAGTGTCTGGTCAATGCATGTTCTGGTCCAGTTAAAGTGACACCTTGGCAAGTCTGCTTCTTACAATTTCCTATTAAACTTCAACTGTAATATCGAGGGATGGAATTGGGAGAGTAGAGAGAAGTGAAGTGAGAGAGTAGAGAGAAGTGAAGTGAGAGAGTAGAGAGAAGTGAAGTGAGAAAGTAGAGAGAAGTGAAGTGAGAGAGTAGAGAGAAGTGAAGTGAGAGAGTAGAGAGAAGTGAAGTGAGAGAGTAGAGAGAAGTGAAGTGAGACAGTAGAGAGAAGTGAAGTGAGACAGTAGAGAGAAGTGAAGTGAGAGAGTAGAGAGAAGTGAAGTGAGACAGTAGAGAGAAGTGAAGTGAGAGAGTAGAGAGAAGTGAAGTGAGAGAGTAGAGAGAAGTGCTATTTAATCAAGTAGTGGATGGAGCTATCTGCTGTCCTTCCCTTAATACTTACTTTTGCAATTCCCTCCATTGACACATTTCTCTTCCATTACAGCCACTGTCACTGTTATCACTTCAGAATACACTCCAGCATTGTCTTGGGCCACTAATTTCATAGCATCAATCCCAGTGAAGTTTGTATCAGTAACGGTGTAGTTAACATAGTAGCCATACCATAGTGCTGATTCATTACACTGCAACATGGACAAATGCAACCAATTATATTCACAATTAGCACAAAGAATACATTGAAGGAACTGAGCTCATCAAATTAGATGTGTCCATTGGTTTAAGCATTTTTACTGCATGTAACATACTACACTTATTTAGCGGAGTAATATTATCTGTTATAATCCTGTGGACAAACCTCAAGTTCCCTGATTGTTCCCTCTAACAGAATGTAACACAAACGGTGAACATACTTATTCTCAGGTTTAGATTACCTTGTTAGAGTCACACTGCATGAGGTTGAGTATTGTGATCTGATCCATGGGTACAAGTTGGAATTCCCCAGTGAGATTGACTGTATAGTTGTGTATGTCTAGGATATCTGTCGTGTCCACATCATAAGCTATAAATGCAGCAACACTCTCCTCAATCACCTCACCTAACTGACTTCTATAGATCTGAAAATTAAACTGAAACTTCAGCAATCTTATGTAACCTAGAAACAACGAAAAATCAGGACACATAAAAACAGAAAATTCATGACTGGTCACAAACTTGATAAAACTGGGTGTACTAATATCTAAGAACGGAATACTGCTCTACCATTGGTCAGTTTATTACGCCTGAGGTGAAGTGAGGTGAAATATTAGTCCTAGGACACCCCCCCAGAGAGCTTTTAAAACACTCAGAAATCATGACTCTTAACTGACATTACAAATCAGCAGTTCAAACTTAGAAACTTAAACAGTTTGAAAAAATAGAATGAAATCAATTCCAGAAGGTTAGTAATCTCCGACTAGTAAAACATATGAAAGCAGAAAGATTGGGGCAAAAAATGTGATAATAGCAACTTTATGAGAACTTTTGAATTAAATATAAGCACTGGTTGTTCCTAAGAGTAGGTGTTTTTTACAGAGGTTACTAGACATTGGCTTTAAGGTATAATTTAAGTGAGTACAGAGCCACGTTTGCACCTGTGAAACATCACAAATTTGGCCTTTAATGCCTCCATCATGAGTTTCAGATTTGCATGACAGTGTAAGTAAGTCCTTGTTATCTTGTGTACACGTATTACTTTATTTTGAGAAAACTAGTTGTTGCAAGAAAGACTTGGAAGTTACAGCCAATATACACTACCTACCATGACTGGTTCTGTGGGATCAGGTTGTAGTATAGGCAGTCCACCCAGGGAAAACAAATGTACTGATGGTGGGTCATTTATAGATGTGATTTCTATTGTGATCACATACGTCTCATTGGCTGACTCCCCATCCTCCACATCTGGTTGGTCTAGTAACAGTACCTCCACTGTTGCGTTGCCATAGCAGTTCAAACACGTTAGCACTGACAACCTGGATTGATAGGAGTAACACAATGTCCCATAAATGAAATACTTTGTGCTTGTAAGACTTTTAACCCTATTTAGTTGTTTTAAGATCCTGTCATCAAATTCCTACCAGTTAAGTGAAGACTTCAACATGTCCTTCAACAAAACACCCTAAAAGGTTTAGTTTGAAGAGGATACCCAGAACCATTTGTTTAACCAAAGAGTAGTTAACTGCATGATTGTAATGAGTCCAAGTGCATTGCCACCTTGATACCAACCAGTACTATATTCTTCAAAGAGATTCAAATCTGTATCTTTAGTTTATGAGTCTGGCACTCTAACCATATAACAAAGCTAGTAGATACCATTAAGCTTATGCCATATACAAATCTTTCCACTTTGATAATCAAACTATGTTTTTACAGTACCTATAACTTTATCATCAAGCAAAGTTCCTTAATCTGATATAAACATGCAACACATTGACCTCTCCATACTTAACTACCTTACCTTAACTGATCATCCAATGAAAAGTCTTCTAAGGGAAAGCCACTGACAGATGTGATGTTTGCTGTTATAATATCCCCTTCAAGATCTATTACTTCTAAACCAATGCTATACCAACCTAAATGAATGGAATTATACGGTTATATATATATATATATATACACAACGTTACATGAGTTGTTATTTAATATGCACATTAATAATAGCAGATAATACAAGAATATAATATAAAATAAGAAAAACTAACTGTGAGGCCGTACCAGTATATATTAAACTTACAATGAGTGACTTTCTAGCACACCTAAACCTAGCAGTAAGGCACGGTATGCACACGTTTCTTTGACTCCCAACTAAGGTTATATTGTGTAACATATAATATTATAATTGGATGTTTTAGATAAGATAAGAACATATTAAAACAAGTCAGCAAGACACATAACAAATAACAATAAGTATATAGAAGCTTTGACAACCAACTGTGCTGTATATATTTCAAGTGCATCTCCTATTAATATTTCTAAGAAAAACTAAAACACCATGTTATTCAATAATGTCAGTTTGCTTATACAGGTAACAAAGATGAGCTCTTCTTCTTTTGTATTCAAGCCTGTGTACACTGTCACCCCAGCCACAATGATGAAATACACCATCAGTTCTTAAAGAGTTTACTGATTCATCTAGATGAGGTTAATTTGTGCAATTAAGTCCTATAATTATTATTTACCATTATCCTCTGGTATACTAATGACTTTTGGTGTCAACAGTATGGGAGCAGAGTTAATATATTCTGCTGTCACTATGGCAACGGCAAAGTGTGTTTCTTTCCACAAATAGTGTGCAGTTTCCGACTGTCTCGTATCACACACCTAGGAGGAAACAGACGGGTACTTTGAAATCATAATAGTTTATAGGCCACTAAATTTTCTGTATTTCATGGCTAAAGGGAATTTAAAAAATATCAGTTTAAAGTATTATCAGTGTATTTATTATGGAATCCACAAGTTGAAGTGCCCTATCCATTTCAAGGAATGTCCATTTGTTTTACAATTTAGCTCAGATTCATTAGGTTTCTTATGGAAATTTTGGTATCCAGAGAAAATTCAACTACCTGCAAAAATCTTATTAAGAAAACTGCACTTTTTTATGTCAACAAAAACAAATACTGTTACTGTATTCAAAGTATTTGTGATATACAAACTTGTTTAGTGTACTGCAAGACCGTAGTTTTCAGTATATATGAAAGACTTATTTTTCAGAGTCAGGTATTTTCATATGTAAATATTGCATTTGTTTGCATTTTGTTCTCACAAATTACGATCAACATACTGAAAATGAACTATACACCATTGAAATGAACTATACACCATTGAAATGAACTATACACCATTGAAATGAACTATACACCATTGAAATGATCGAGACAATATGAGTAACTAATAGTAAACAAGGAGATGCTCAAAGATGGCAAAAAGAAAGAAGAATGAAAGCAAATCAAAGATCAAGAACATTGTGGTTCTGTGGTTCTCGTGCTCTCAAAGGTGTAGGTTACTTACCTTCATAGTTGTTGTTTTAGACGTATAATCATGAACAAATTTCTCACTTTCATTTGTACATGTCAGACTGGTGTCTTGCCATTCTTGCATATCTAGAGGTATAACAGATAAAGAATCAACTATGATATTTTAGGGTTACATGCAGTAAATTTGATTATAACATTGAACATAATTCGGTAGACATCTGGGGACTGTTTTCAATAAAAAGGAACACAGTTTATAAGAAATAAAGTTCTGTTGGATTTAAGTGCTTTTACAAAACACAGAGGAGAATCTGTTCATTTTAGTATTCAGCAGCCATGTTCTTTTCCAAGTATTTAATCTTCTATTTGTCTACACAGGATTAGGGTGATTAGAAGGTTTTCAGAAGTCTAAATACAAGGATTGTGTGTGTGTTAAAATGAAAAAATGATCTTTATTCAATGATCTTTTGGCAAGATTTATTACATTTACAGAACTTTAAAGTTTACAGTCCAAATCCTACGTGTCTACTTGTTTTGAGCGAATGTTCGTAAAATGTCCACCATTAATCAGCCCTCCAGACTGATCTTACTACACAAACCAGCCACATTTAGCAACTTTTTTATTATGCAACCAGCAACCATATGAAATCACTCACAAAAGGCAAATATTGTCTTGGAAAGTCTCTATCAAGTCGACTATTACATGGACTCGCTATTGCTACTTTTAAATTGATTTCTATATTTTAATTTCACGATATTTTTTTTAAATCTTAAAATAAATATTTGCAAATGTTTGTAACATGTTACACACATGACAACCCTACCTGGATTCCAATGTATTATAGAGGTTTTATTAGCATCACCAGTGGCGTTAAAGTTGATCTGTGAAAATGTGACATTGACATAATCTGGCAGCTCTGTCTGGCCAACAGGACTGATAGTGAAACTCATCACAAACTGCTGGATTCTGAAAGTGAAATACATTTTACACTAAAACTAGCTGTTTGAAACTGAAAATTGGTAATTTAACTAGCTTTAATTTGACTGGTCTAAACAAAATATATTGTGGGCACAATGTTTTGTTTTTCAATTGATTTTAACTTTTTAAACAATATGTAATTTTAAACAGACACACATATACACCAGACCACCTGTTGGAAGAGATCACCTGACTTCAGAGACCACCATATCTTGTTGGCTGGACGTGTTGTGGTATTTGATCCTACGTACAATGAAAACCCATGAAAAAGACCACTTATATGTTGAAATAGATGTTCTTTGTTTAAATGTTTGTGCTGTACCTTCTGAACACGGATCTATCTGTCTGGGAGATGGTGGTATTAGGATTTGTAATATAGGCAGCAAAGTTGTTAGAAGCGCTGGAACTGTAGGTTGTGTTCATAACATCATCGGTCAGTATCTCTACAAGAGCACTCTGGCCAGCGGTCATTCCTGCAAGAACAAAAGTTGACCATAGAAGCAGTTTATAGTTTTTAGGAATCTGTGGTATACTTGGGTCAGCTAAAATCTCAAATTACAATGTCAACAAATATAAATAGTAATGTACATGTGCATACCGTATTGATTTGTTTTAAGCTAGTCAAGCACTGACCTTGTTATATTTACAGAGCTTAAAACATCACATTTAAATGAAACATGGTGTTAAACATTTCAAACTATGCTAACAATGTGCTCAGAATACTTAAAGACATTCGGACTGTATCTGACAAAATCTACATCTGTATTTTAGAGATGTCTTTTATTAGGTTGAAAATATAAGAGATTCATGTAGCAATTTTACATTCACCCTGTGATATTTGTTCAGTTAAGTTTGCCTTTCTCCTGTATTTTGTTTTATATATCTATGCTAAAGAATATAATACATGCTGGCAACTTCAGAATAGTCATTGGTTTTTATTTAAAAGTATAAATTATTTGAACAAAATATTTATCAAGGAAAAAATATGAAAGTTGAGTAACAAAACCAAAATGTAATACAGAAGTATATCTAAAGAAATTCATGGTAAGCAATTACAGGTCAATGTTTATACAGATACCAGTGTTCAGTAGCTGTGGACCCTTCGAAGCTGACACATCAACACTATTTAACTAATTATTGGGACCTTACAATGTGTCCGGAATTTGGAATCAAGCATTAGAGAACAATACCAATAGGTAAACAGTTCAAGTAAGTTGTGCTGTGTGTCATAAGAATTTAACACATAACATAACATTGTAAAATTGAATCTCTTGACATTACCTGCAGGGAAATCAATCCTGAAGTTACTGTCTGTACTCCTCTTCTTCCTCCCACTGCTACCCGAGGACTGCTCAAACGTGACAGCCTCACCAGCAGACGATGTCAACAACACAGTATCATTGTTCATTATTAACAGAGAGTTTACAAATTTCACGGAGCACAGTTGAGCTTTGTTGCATAGTCTCATAAATAGGAACATTGTTCTCCCAGACTCCATAAGGAATTCATTGGCTTCGTTCTCTTTGTAGTTATAGATACCTTGACTGAAAGCTTTAAGTTCTGAGAGTTTTCTATAACAGAATGTATCTATATACAGACATTCTCCTTCAATGAAGACACTTCCAGACTGGTTGTATCCAACCCAAGAACATGGGATTATGTCATCGATGACTTCTTCTGAACTTCCTACACAGAAATCTGCAAGTACAATTTTTCCCTTGTAAACCAGAAAAAAAGATTATGAACAAAAGAAACCAATTTAACTTGTCTTTCATGCCATTAGCTAAAGCACTGACAAAACTATCATCAATCTTCATAGACTACTACTCATAACATGTCACCTATTGTCACAAAATAAAAATAATTCTTAGAGCCAGTGACAGATAACACTTCCAAACACTTTACCCTTACCTCAGTTATGTGGTGGCCTATACGCAAATTATAGGGAAAAAGCCCTTGCAAATACATATTAAATGAACTGTAACTAAGAAAACAGGTTCATCCTAACCATAGCGGCGTATGTTTGGATCAGGGCTGACGGTCCAAGACTCTCCACATGTTCTAGGGTTGGAGGATTTCATCGCGGTATCTGGGGACACTGGATGATCAAATTGTTCTGTACCAATGGCCTCAACATCTACAGAGTCTGGGTCTGGAGCCTTCAACAACACCGTGACTCCTGTAACAAGTTGAATACCAGATTAAGTCAATAACAATACCAAACTTGTACAATAAATATAATGACCATCATAATATACTATGTCTACAGTTACATCAGAATATTCAAAGTACACATTACATGAACACAAATTTCGAGAACAAACTTTAGTTTGGGTTTAACTGCTTTCACCTACAAACTGTCTAAACTAACCACAGACATTAGTTAGTACCTGAAGTTGCTTTTACACACACACCACTGCAGAGGAAAAAAGTTGTTTTATTATTAAAGTAATACTATGCGCATCTGAACACATTTGTTCAATCGTACGACATTGCTTCAGAAGCTTTAAACAACTTTAAAAAGATCCATTACATGTATTAACCGATGCGAACGTCCTTCTTTTAATAGATACAGACCAAAGCATTTTTGTTAACGGAAGTTTTTCGCTCCCGTCAGACATTCACCGACCAATAATTTATGCATAGCACCGTTAATATTTGAACATCGTAAATTTTTCCGAAACTCGTTTAACTTCGGCAATTTCCGCTTCTTAAAAAAACTGCCAGTGTTTTTAACTTTTTAAATATTTACCTTCGTTTTCAAAAATGTACGAAGGGATACGTTATACGTTCATTCATTTTCTTTAATATCAAATATGAGTATAATATTACTTTAATTGTGTAGATATGTCTCCTAATTTTCATTTTTTACATAAGCTTACAAGTTACTACTGCAACCCTATCATGTCAACAGAGACAGAAAGATAAGGAATGTATTCATCTATAAACAAGACACCTTGAACAATTCTTTTTCTTTATATGGTTAGAGTTGTTCAAATTTAACTGAAATATATTTCATTTTCACATGACCTGTAATTTTGTTTCTAATGACAACCAAGTGCAAAGATTTGTTTTAAAAGAGATAGTAAAGTTTTTGTTAAGCGAAAATACAACTACCTTTTGTGTCTTCCCAAAGAGTTGATAAGCCAGCCTCATTCTGACATTTCACGGAGACATAGTATGTTGTGTTATGCAGTAGCTTGCCTTTGAGGTTGTTGTTAATACCCACTGATAATGAGCCAGTGGATGTAAACTTCTGTATCTGTTGTCCTCCCATAGATGTCCCTATTGCCCACTCATACTCCTGTACAAAATACAACATGAATTTAAATACCTTTCATCTTCTTTAAAATGGAATCAGTTGAACTTGACTTAATAGAGCAACTGTATTCTGGTAATTGCAATGACTGTCTGTACAGTTAACCACCATTTGCATTCTGCTAGACTTAAGAATAAATTTCAACTGAGCTTGTTATTGAACTTTAGTATAATAGTAGACATAGAGCTGAACAATAACATTTTGTGTGACATTGGGGCCTGGTCAATCATGCAATAACATTGGGGCCTGGTCAATCATGCAAGAACATTGGGGCCTGGTCAATCATGCAATAACATTGGGGCCTGGTCAATCATGCAAGAACATTGGGGCCTGGTCAATCA
>ENA-OREC01001319-OREC01001319.1-marine-metagenome-genome-assembly--contig:-NODE-1319-length-12344-cov-13.149262_pt1 | contig 12344 bp, 4 predicted proteins | sample MGYA00248626_ERZ508543 | MGnify/ENA primary metagenome ERZ508543 (study PRJEB26211, sample SAMN05518279) | marine metagenome | isolation source: Puget Sound, Washington, USA | host: Bankia setacea... | reverse complement strand
GATAATGTAATGTTTCTTTGTTTGAATGGTTTTTACTCATACATGTACAAAAGTTTCTGTAGCGTGGCAATTCTTTATGCCCTGATTTAGTTAGAGCTGATAAAGGTAAAACTATGTGACATTAACTTAGTTGGTTTTACTCAAAATTCAAGCTTTAGAATAAAACATGCGAAATTTAAATCCTGCTACATCATTCCTCAGGGTCCCCGTCCTTACATTAATTCAATAACCGTATACATAAAAACAACATCTTAATATTTGGTACATAATCTTTGTTTATATTGGCCTCTGGAATTCAGAGGAAATTGATCAAAAGCACTCCAGCAAAGAAAAGTTTATTGTATATCTTGGTACATACATTTAATACATCACTTAGTATGTGAGCTCTACTGGATTGCACCTGTCTTGCATCATGTTAAGCTTAATGGTATATGATCTTAGTTCAGCAAAAAATGCCATATGTCACTTCTATTTCATAAGAATTTAAGATATTTCTCACTTAAACCCTCTCCAAACTAATCTTTCACAGTCTCATACTAACATTATACATATACACAGGGCTTTTTGATGTTTAATCAAGTGTGAACATATATATATAGCAAGGGGTTAAAGCGAAAGAATAAAAGAAGCAGATAGGACCTTCTTGCATTCTTCCACTCTATACATTTCTTCATCATGAAAAAAAACAACGAAAAATACAGGTTTACCTTTTAAAGAGTAAGAGTTCTGTACATCAAAGGTGGCATGAATATAAACAGGTGTTATAATGTATATATAATATGTACTGATCTTGAGTATATCAGTGATCTCATAGCTGTGTGTTGAAGAGGGAGGGCGGGGGAGATGGAAGGGGGAGGGGAGAGGGGGTCTAAGACATTGACAAGCCCTCATTCTCCATCTTATAACAAGCATCCAAATGTTAGGAAAACAAAAATTCCCAACATTTACAATTTTACAATATGATTATACCATTGTCAAATTCTACCTGAAGATATTCAATACCAATAAAACTTTTTAGATATTATTGGATTATCCTTATGCTGGAAATCAAGTCTGCTATCTCGAAGGCATTATTCCTCGAAACATTGCCCGTATCTAAGATTCCGAGTTAACTGTAACAAACCAGAAACATTATACAATAATAGAAATAACATGATATCAAACTCTCTCATAAACATTATCCGTCAATTAAATAAACCGATTTCTGTTATCTTAAAACTATCACAAATTACCTGGAAAAAAAGGCCATACAATTTTACATGGGTTGTTCTGGATATAATTAAGATTGGTGATAGAAGATGGAAGGAGAGATACCAATAACTTAAGGGCCGGGGAGTACATGGTTCATTGGTGTAGACTGATCTTATCTACAAACGATACACAACTGTTCTACAACTTGATCTTACATGGATAGTTAACACTGGTGGGTCTGGATACAGTGATGCCTTTAACCTAAGTAACATTTGGACCAGATAGATTCACAGAATTTTCCACACAAAAATCAACAAAAGTATATATACATAGCGTTATAGAAAGATAATGCCTGTCCAAAATACAAGCTGCCAAACTCTAAATCTTTAAACATTATCAAAGAACTTCAATTTACAAGATCGAGAAGATCGAGGAACGTTATTTCTCATGATTTCATAAACTAAGACAGCCAAAAGCAACTTAATGCAGAAACAGTCCTCTCAAGAATATTGCTACAAAAGTGGGATGCATGAAGAAAAAGAGCTTGATTTTATGAGACTTCCTCAGGGTCGTTATGCAGCTTCTCCAATTCACATTGTTTTAGGAATATACAGGAGTCAAATTCCTGCCATATATAAGACAAATCTTTCTTGCAAAACCCCTGCCATGTATAAGGCAGATCTTTCTTGCAAAACCGCTGTTAACAAATATGCTTATAACATTAAACAATATGGTCTGAAGGAATGAACTGAGCCAGTTTTTAAGGTCATGCTGCTGTGACAAGATAACACCGACAACACACGGTATATGATGAGACTTATGTGTTTTCATTTGACTTTTGTATCTCCACCACCTTCCTAACAGCACAGATTAACATATATGTGAGACTGAGTTTACCTAGGTGTTATAAAACCCTGCTAACTTCCCTGGTAGAACTGAGCTATCTGCTGAGCCAGACTGTTCCTTCAAGTACCATCAAACACTTGACTCCCACAGACCAGGCCACATAGCAGAGATGTAACACTAACTTCTACACACTACTACACCAATTACTGACACAAAACTGGCATGCCTAGTACTACCAGATTACATACTTGTTTAATACTTGTACAGACGCTGGGACATGGATATTGTGTTGTGATAAAAGCAACAGTAGTATTCACTATTAAACATGTAACAAGTGAATATTTGAATAGTAATGTTTTTCTGTCATAGCTTTTCTTCTGTTTCTGTGTGACGCAATGGCATATATCAAAATTATGCCTTCTAGTACCACTGCTTCTATACATAATAGAGGAATTTACATTGTTTATACAACACACCACAAGCTGCTTTTCTTAAAGAGATATCAGATATTTGTTTTCAGAAATGTATACAGTTATAAGATGTAACATTAGTGCTAACAAGATTCTCTGAAGAAACCCATATGTTGTATTATTGAAGCAGTAATGAAACTGGGAGAACAAAATCCAGATTTCTGCCTGAGAGAGGAAAGAGAACCTCCCATCTATGTTTATAATACACCAGAAAACGCATACCCTAATTTTCCAAGATAAAGCCTCTGGATTATAGAAAGCACAGGTAAACAGTTGCCTCAGTACACATCCTGGCACCGAGAGTTTTACTAGGGAACTGTAGTCTTAAATGATCATTCCAATAACCAGTTTTAATTGAGCAAGAATTTCTGCAATATTCTGTTTTACTATAAGTATAACATGTAGTGAAATATAGTCTAACACATCTACATGTATGAACCATCAAAAGTGCAAAGATTTTGGTATAGACTGAAGTAAACAAGCCTCCAACTAGAGCCAAAGTTAACACTTTTAGGATAGAAAGATGCAAACCATAATTACAACTTGAGCCAAATGCAGTGCATGATGGAATGGTGCAACTTTATGAGAATATAGCTGCAAAAATGTACAACCAGCCAAACAAAATAATGATTTAGACCATTTGGCTGCATCACCATTAAGCATGTCCAATGACAATAACGCCTGGAGTTCAACAGTTTACGTCGCCTAATAGTAACAATATCTAGTTCATTTGGTGCATGTAACAGTATCATAACAAACTTCAAATTTCTAGAGCAAGATATCAAAAAATATGTTTGTCCATTTGTAAGTAAATCATGAGAAAATCCCCTTCTTAGAATAAAAGTATTTGTCATCAATGAACCATATGACTTTTAGACAGACCGGTTTGTTACATCAGCAGATTGAGCACACTTTTAGACAGACCGGTTTGTTACATCAGCAGATTGAGCACACTACACATTGACGATAAGGTCTGCAACTGTAATGTCCTGCATACAAAGTAACCTTGGATCAATTTATCCAGCTGCTGAATGTTCTAGACAGACAAAAACAATAATCAATTGTCAGAATAGCTGTATATGTGTTGCTGAGTGTGTGCAGCATCCCAAATAGAAAATGTTTGCACTGTTTTGAGCTAACTCATAGATTTCATTATGATTCTCAGACAAACAGACTACAATAAAGGAGCAGCCAATAATGCAGATATAACTTATGGGTAGAGGATAGTCTGGCTAGGGGTAACCTTTGTTTTAAAACTAGTACTTAGAACTGCTTGTTACACTTACAGTTACACATGGTTTGATTAATAGAGAACCTACATGTAGATATAAGAAAAACGTGTATGTTGTATTGTTAGTACACAGTTCATTCCTTTGGTATCAAAATAGAAAGAATTGATGCAGCATGGTGCATCATAAAGAAATTATTGCATTTTCATACTCATAGTAAGTGACTTTTGTTCCTTTTACAAAACCGTTTTACATCCATTAACCAAGTAACGAGTAGCAAAGGTCCATTGCCCACTGTTGACCACTACTTTCACTGCAATAAATAACATGGTGACAGATCAAGGCACAGGTGGTAGATCGTAAAGCTTTTTTATACACTATTACTTGATCATAAAGTCAAATAGAATGTTTACATGTGAGATTTAACCAAAGAAAAACTACAAGTTATTTGTACAGGTCATGAAAGCCTAAGCTACATTACAAAGGATCACTGAATATCTTTACACTTTGTCAAACAATTTAAGCTTAATTCAAAATATCTGTTTCAAAACAAAGTGAAACAATAATGAAATCCACTTTATTAACATATGAGCAATAAAGCCTGGGCATGTTATATGCATCAGTTACATTATCATGTCAGCATTCAAGGGTTGGTATATCTATATGAAAGGTACTTTTGCAGCACTGTGTCTCTTTCAAAATGACATGATCTATTACAACAGCTGCAAACACTGAGCTTATCAGTGTACGTCCAAACAAAACAAAGTTATTACCATACAAATCATGCTAATATTTGCTTTCAGACAATTGTTCCCAATCTTATGAATTTATATACTTTGATTGACACTGGAATCACAGAGAGCAACTGGGCAATCTGATCAATATCCAGGATCGGAGTATTGCTATCATTGACTACTGGATGACCCGAGACTTACACTATAAATCAAAATAATGGCAGCTCTGTTAAGATAAACTGCCAACATATGTACAGAGTAATAACGTGAGCCATGGACCAACAGCTCCAATACTCATTTGCATCTAGGAAGTTCCTGATCAGTCCAGAAAAACAAAGTACCCGGTATTATTCTTGGCCTTGGATTGACAAAATTGCATAAAATACTTTCCAGAATACTGGATAATCAATAATGTTGAACTCACCAACAGTTGAAATACATTAAAACATTTATATGATGTAACCTATAGCATGGCCGTCTAGTACATCATGCAATCTTGGAAAGTTGACAGAATAATTGCTGCTCAAATGCATATATCAAACAAAGTAATGAAAACAAAATAACCCTGACTGGCAACATTTATAGTTTCTTTTGCAAAGATAAAGCTCTGAAGGATTAGGTTCATGATTCATTAAACTTATAAATGCCAGATTTTCAGGACTCATTTTAGCATACAGTTACTAGATGCGTATTTTGGATATGCTTGTGATATTGCACTTGTTGAAATAAAATATGCATAGGAAAATTCTGCTTTCAAAAGGTGGATTAGTTGTAAGTTGTTATTCTCTAAATAAACTTTCGTGACCATGACTTTTGTGACCTATTAAATACACTGCGACTCCATTATAACGTGGTGCTCGGGGTCCATGGGAAAAAACGCGTTATAACGGACCACTTTATATACACACGACTGTTGTTCAAAATCTTAAACGCGACCTCTTCACATGTTTTCACATACGTAAACAAATGCCCCACCCAGCGTCATTTGGTATGGGACATTAGTCAGTGACTCAGTGTATTTAGTTTTATCGTTATAACACACACACTTTTCATAAACCGCAGTATCAATAGGTGTACGTTTATTAATGTATTCAATTATTTGAATTATTGATGTTTATTATGTAATTTAGTTGCAAGTTTAAAGACATCACATCAACTGCATTGTAGACCATCATTATCACGTTTTCCACCTGCCGCAGCGGTTTTATTCTGTAAACAGAAGTTGCCAAATCGTCTTTCAATTACACATGATCCCAAATTACATAAGCATTGTATATTGAGTGACCCGTTGACATCGCCTCGGGGAAGATTAACTGGTTTCAAACATGGCTAGGAAATACACATGGAGTACGATTTTCACAGCTTGCATTGTGTATACCGCGATCTTCTGCTGACATTTTCACACATTATATTGGAAACATATTTGGGAGCCATGCGGAGACCGCGTTATAATGGAGTCCGCTTTATACAGGACCACGTCATAATGGAGCTGCAGTGTATTTTTTTCCGACAAGAATGGTTTGAACACTACCTAGAACTAGATCGAATGTTTATGGGTTTGCACAAGTTTATTAGTAAAACGCTAAAAGAATCTTAATCTGGCTGATTAATGACAAATGTCCAAAATGATGTTTTATAGAATGTTGTCAGCTTTGCTAAAAAAATCTGAAGGCAATCACAAACCAAGTGTTGTAACTGTACTTCATCTAAAGAACGGCCTTCCTGTAAGTATATACATGTAAAATGCCCCCAAAAATTGCTTTTACTGCATATTAAAAATTGTTGATAAAAGTGGCTTCCATGCTTGAACTATGCAAAGGCAGGACATGATCATGAATTTAATAGTAAAAAGGGTAAAATGTGGAGCCAAAACTTTCATAAGTCAGATTTGACTTTGTGCCTTTTTGAATAGGAACCAAATAGAGGTATTTAACTTTCCTTTTATATTTTCACGGGAGAACGTAGCACTGTAGAATAGGCAAAGCTGACAGAAGATCTGATCACAACGAATACAAAAACAAAAATGCACACATGATAGGCCCCAGATGCCCGACTGTAGCTAGATAGGGTCCATAATTCAATACACACATGACTTGAAATTTAAAGAGAACATATCGATAGATTGAATAGAACTATATATGCACCCAGGACATATCACTTGGTGGTCATCACCTCAAAACCTTTATTACTGAAGTAGATTGGATATATTTATACTCTGTTGAGTGTAGTTGATAATATATTATGTTGTCTGTAGTCGCATGATAGATCGCTTCTGAGCGTGATGTGCTTTGTACCAAACCTTTTCAAAAAGGTAATTTCTTATTGCCTACATGTACTTTAAGGTGTTGGACCATAGTCCAATCATGCATAGGCACCTTGATACAGGGTGTACAGGCTAAACACTACTTGTTGACACTCTTTTTCTTTCTTCAAAATCAATAGGCAACATAAATGGTAAGGATCTGTTTTATTCACTATAGGTAAAGTAAAATAAATTGTTTGCTTTTGACGCAATAATTACCTTTAGTTCTGCTTGTGTTGCTCTGTATTGCTCATTCAGTAAGCTGTACTTGGCACTTTCTTCTTTTCGTAATGATCTCTCTTTCTTTAATTCAGGACTCCAAAATGTTTTAATGCTGTTCATAGTGGAACTAAGTTTATCTTTTGTTGAATCCAATTCTAGTTGCATTTTGGCACAGTCTTGATTTAGATCAGTGATTTGAGACTGCAATTCTAGTATTAATGAATCTCTGCTTAAATTTCTGAACTGTTCCTGAGTTTGTTGTAACTGTGAGGTATAATCCTGCCTGTCAGTTGATCTGGATCTGTTGTTTGCATGATAGTAATGTTCTCTTTCCAATGAACGAGCACCCATGTGTGGATATTGTTCTCTCTCTTGTGATCTTTCACGACTAAAATTTAATGATCCTGTCCGTCTATCCCGTGAGATTGGCATTGTATTTGACCCTCCTGAACTACCTAGATCCATATGTTGATCAGATGGCATCATCATTTGAAGTCTTTCTATTTGTCTTTCCAGTGAAGCTTCACTTGCAAAAAGACCAGAGTATTCACCTTTCTCTAGTGACCTATGTCTAGTACTTGCTTTACTTGCATTAGCATTGGGTGTGGTGTAAGACGCATGCACCGGGCTTTGGTACGGACTTCTGTTCTGCAATTTTGACTTTGAAGATGAACTGCTAGAATCTATGCTGTTATAACTTTTTCCAAGATTGTACGCTGCTGTAATGGATTGAAAGGTCTCTAAAGGTAGATCTAGGGGACTGTTTCCTCCTCGGACATCCTGTGCATGCATCTGGTTCATACTGCCACTGAGATTCAAATTCATATTTCCAGACCCTGATGTTGACCTTGTTGGAGAGGTTGGCACATGACCCTTCTCATTTCCAGAGTACATGCTCTTTGGAAGAGATGAGTAACTCTGTGATGATACATTAGCAATTTCTGACTTCTTTGTCAGTGAACTGATGTCTTTTGCACTGGGAGATTTCTTCTTACGTTTAAACATGATTGTATGATGACTATAAATCCTGCTACTGAATAAAATATCCTGTTTAATTTATATTATCCCCAGCTCTCAGAATCAAACACAGAACACTCATTTCTTTAATCTAGCTTCACCACTCAGCATACCGTACGCCCAATGAACATGGTGCACTATTCATTCATCAATGCAGTAAATGAAACTAAACAGAAATATCCATTATGCATTTTCGAAACATCTTAACGCGTGACATATTGTCTTTAGCCCTGAGCTATGTGTAACACCTGTTTGCGAAATAGTCGAAACATTTATTTTTGACACGAAAATCTCATGGAAACACGTTCTAAAACTTTAGCAGACACTTTTCCAAACATAAATTATAAGCGCCGTCTATTTCCTGTCACTGCGAGAAGTACATTTCGTAGTTTTCGCAAAGTAGCGGAAAGATAACTATTCGGCGAAAGAACAAACTTCACTACGAAAGAGTATTATCATTGTCGTCATTATCACCATCGTCGTATTCAGCATCATCGTCGTCAAAATCGACACCATGAACATTTCCACCATCGTCATAATCGTCTTCATCGTAATCATCGTTATTATCGTCATCGTCTTCATCATAACGACATCAACAACAAATAATGTCATTACGTACTGACACCTAGCAGGGTCCGTGATAAAATTAATGGGAAACAAAAGACAGCAAATATCGAAATGTCTTGGTTTATAAATGGAATGAATATACATTTAAATATTTGAGTATTGAAGCTAAATCATACTGAGAGGTCAAGTTAAATAACAATATTAACCTCCATTACATACATGTCTCACTATTGATATACTTTACCTTTATTCTATTGGAGTATGCTTTCTATATGTAACACAAACTAAATAATCATGACCCCACTGGTATGGTATAAGAGTTTAATGATAGAAACATATGTAATTTCGATACTGTATCTGGAAAGTCGATATGTTTGGCAAACAGTTCAGAAGAACCATGCAACATGGTAGGCCTTAACATTTTCTGATCGTAGGAACAAACCACCAATGCAGTTTATGTACACACTAGAAACAGTCCTGTATTTTGTCTGGGGAAAAAACACCAGCGATTTTGTTAAAAAATGTTCTCACCATGTTGATTTAAGTGCTTTATAGAGCAATAGTTCCGAACTTGAACCTTCCAATGATTTAAACCTGACCCATCACGTATCGTATGTCTCAAGTAATAATATTACAGAATCAAGTGTTTGTCTGGAGTCACAATCATTTGTTTTACATCACTCCTTCGGTGTACCAAGTTCTTGCACAAAGTTAAAAATAGTCTTTGCCAATGCATGAGCGGATCCAGCTTGGGTCCGAGGAGGTCCGACGCCCACTGGAATGGCTCAGACCCCCCTGGAAAAAAAACATACTATAAACAACAAAACAAACACACCCGGATCTATATAAGTGGAGACCGGTAACGTTTGTTAAAAAAAAAAGAGATAGAAACGGCTAACATATGTTCGTAGTCTCATGTCAAAACTAAATGTGCCAGGCCAGAAGTTATTGATTATATACAGAAACATGAACTTGTATGTTTTGCCGAGACAAAACTTGACACATTTGATGTTCCTAATAGTGATGGTTTTATATTCAAAGGGGTAAATCGAAAACACTCTAAAAGAAAATCTGCAGGTGTGGGTATATTTTTTCGAAAATCTCTTTGTAGTGAAATTGAAATCTTTGACAGTAACAGAGAACACTATATCTGGCTTATAGAGGTTTACACTTATTGATTATATTTTACAGTCACCTGAATTGTTTCCGAATGTTGAACATTTTGTAGTTCAAGATTACGATCCATTGTTTTCTGATGCTCACTCATGTTTACAATTTTCTTTAACCCTGAAAGATAGTTTGGGTTCCAATGTTGATAATGACCAAACTACCTCTAATGTTGATAAAGATGTTAATGTCTTGAAGAAACCAACATGGGATATTAATACTAAATACATATTTGTACGTCATATTGATAACTCTAGTATTGGGCGTATGTTGAATGAAGTTGATCGAATATTTGTCAATTTGATAGTGATGTCATTAATACTTTAACTAATGATATTTCTGCTATTTTGAATGAATGAAGTGGCAGCTATGTCTAATTTAATTGTTGATAGAAAAACTGTTAGAAAAATACCTCCTAAAACATGTGTAAACAATTTTAAAAAGGAATGGTTCGATAATGACTGTAAGGTCGCTAGATCTAACTATATTAAACGTAAAAGTAGGTATAGATTTCTCCAAACAACTGATACGCATAATGCACTAATTCAGAATTTACTATTAGCAAGAAGCTTATTAATAAAAACGATGAATGACTTTAAAAATAAAGTTAACAAAAAGTTAAATAGTGTGGGGACAAACAGCAAACAAGAAGTATTTTATGAGCATTATTGTCAGACACAAACAATGAAACAAGTTCCAACATACACTTTTATACTTTACCTGGTAACAATGTTAAAGTTAATCAACCGCTAAGTGCTGATGAAGTAAAAAAGCGGTTAACAATTTAAAGATTGGTAAATGCCCATCTACCTTCGACAATATCTTAAATGAATATCTCAAATACAAGGAAAATGACGTTTACCGGCAATTGTTATGTATACTTTTTAATCTTGTTTTTTGAGTTTGGTATATTCACAGAGGTCTGAAGCAGGGGTACAATTCTTCCAATTCATAAGAACAAAGGTTATGCCAATGACCCTGATAACTATCGTGGTATTATAATCTTCAGTTGTATGGGTAAACCTTTTACTACAGTTCTAAATAATCGTTTAACAAAATTCCAGGATAGCTATAATGTTATTTGTGAAGGACAAGCAGTCTTTCATCAGAAGTGCAGTACTGTTGACCATATTTTTTCACTAAAGTTGCTTATTGATTACTATTTGTTAAAAAGGCAAAATAGCTGTATTGTGCTTTCATCGATTACATAAAAGCGTTTGATAGTGTGGATAGAATAGCATTGTGGATAGAACAGCGTTGACAGTGTGGATAGAATAGCGTTGACAGTGTGGCGTGTAATGTTCAATAATTCAAATAAAACAGACTGAACATGAGGGATATACCCACACTATGAGCATGTTGTCTTATTTAAATGATGTGTATATCGAAACATGCTTAAATAGTGTGTTGTTGTTTTTGTAAAGAATGACAACTCTGTATTATTTTTAAGACGACATCGATAAGTCCGAGTGTAATTCAAGGGAAACAACTGTGTATTGCATTTCCGCCATTGCAGTGCTTATTTCATGATTGAAGTTATCAGAAAGAAATAGTCGATTTCAAATGGCTGCTGGTTTACCGCGTCGAATTATAAAGGTATATCATACAACAATATATGTTTTTCCCGATATATGTTATTTTCCATTTATTTAACCGTCATGTAACATTTTTCCGACACAAAAAACATTCGACGGAATTATTTGGTTTTGTGTTTATAATTTTCCATCATGTTGAGTTTAGATGTTGCCATGAAAATGTTAGACATAAACAAGGGTGCAAAAAGAAACACCACTTAACAGACCATTTTATCTAAAGAGCAGCATATGTATTTTGCTCAGCACCTGTCAATGATGATATATATATGTGACTCCCCATGTCACACAGTCACTCCCTTACCTTATATTTGCAATGAATGTGGGTCAAAAAGGTCTACTTCCATAATGGTGCAGTATCAGAAAGGCTAATTACCAGAAAGTCCTGATCCAGAAAGGCCCACTATAATGGGGGAAAGGATAAATACATCTGGAAAACATTTCTTATTCATTATTATTATTATATTGGCTATAAATGTATCTATGTTTTACACCAAATTAAGATAATGTTATGTTATAATAATTTGAACTCCATTTTGAGTAAATCACAGGTATAACATAACACATACATAATATTGATATATGTTTGTCCCACTCCTTCTCCCTAACAAAACCATGGATTGGCAACTGCCTTCTAGAGCTCAGAGTTACTCTGAACGCTCGTGAAATGTGAGATGACCTCCGAGATCTATCAGTTGAGCGCGTCCGCCATTTTTCATATTTGTTATCAACAAAAACAGAAGGTCTGCTGCTCTGAAGTATGACCATACAGCCAGTAGTGGATGTTTATGACCTCTATCCTATCAACTCTTACATAAGCAATTAGTTGACAAAGAGATCATATTTAGGGGGTATGTTTGGTCATGTATAATCCCCTAACTCCACTGGCATGTGTCCGTTTGTCAAAACATTACACAACTAAAACAACAACTTTGTACAGATAATTGCGTATTGAGGGGAATGGGATCCAACCAATAACCAACATATTTAGACATGATACGGAAATT
>ENA-OREC01001318-OREC01001318.1-marine-metagenome-genome-assembly--contig:-NODE-1318-length-12346-cov-11.887032_pt1 | contig 12346 bp, 6 predicted proteins | sample MGYA00248626_ERZ508543 | MGnify/ENA primary metagenome ERZ508543 (study PRJEB26211, sample SAMN05518279) | marine metagenome | isolation source: Puget Sound, Washington, USA | host: Bankia setacea... | reverse complement strand
AATCACACATTGAACAAGAACGAATCACACATTGAACAAGAACAAATCACACATTGAACAAGAACGAATCACACATTGAACAAGAACGAATCACACATTGAACAATAACGAATCACACATTGAACAAGAACGAATCACAAATAAACAATTAGTTAGATGATTATGTACTATAATGCGGACAAATCAATCTTGCCCTCGAAATTTACTTTATTTTAGTTTGAAGCAAACATCTCACGAATGCATTTTGGTTATATTATACTGCGATCACAGTTTTCCTTTTTTACTATATGTGCCAATCAGGACTGGGTTAAATTGTTCGCATTGTACATTTCCGACCTAATCAATTGGAATATTTAAGCAATCGCAGTTTAACTGTATGAAATATAAATATCTTTAAATTGTCTCGAAAATAAACAGTGATACAGTTTAAAAGAAATCAGGAATTGAGTGCTGAACCTAAAATTGTCAAAGAGTTAGTGGAGTGTGACCCTGGAATTTGAAAAGAACCAATTATCGCGAGGCTTAAAGGCAGTGGAACAGCAATCAAATCGAAATAAATAGTTGTTTAAAATTGAAAGGAAACCAAACTTCTTCTTTATTCTGGACTTCGGTATATGAGTGAATAAAGGTCGGAAGTGTAAATAGTTTGGATACAAAACAAGGTAGTAGCGGTTCTATGTCGTTTTAATGAATAGGAGCTAAAGGTGGTTTTATGTGAACAAATGCTAGTTTCCATTTAGTTCAAAACCCCGAATCTTGTTTGTTTAATACGGAGAACAGCTTGATTTATGTACCAATACTAATCCAAATTATCGAGTATGACTTTTTTCCATTCAATCCTTCAAAGTATAATTAGAGGCCGCGTTTGAATCGGAATTTCCTTTCTTTAAACCTGAGCTATTTTTACAGGTTTGTTTATTAACACGCAGGCAAACTGTCCGACAGCACGCGCGTATGTTTAATAAAGACTTTTTATATAGCGTTTACAACTGTTGTTCTGAATCGATATTTCATCCTTCTGGTACAGCCATAACTTTTTCTTTATCTGTCCTCACGACAACACAAGGAGCAGTTTATGGTGTTGTTGTTGTTGTTGTTTTTACTTTATTTATTGCTAAAAATACATATTTACTTTATTTCGAGAGGGAACATACTTAACAATAGTAGTTAATCTGCCGTATGGCCCTCAAACTATAACAATTGCAACAAAACACCGAGAAAGTATTAAAAGTTATGAAGAGTGACCCAAGATAAAACAAGTATATCTACAGTATAACTCTATAGTAGTTGATATGAAAAGAAATCAGAAGTATCAAAGTTTCACTAAATATAACATAATCTGATTGAAATTTAGAGGTATAATAAACTACCCAAAAGTTCTAAAAAGCTTAAATTATAGTAAAAGGTGGATAAAACGGAGTGAAAATGCTCCAGTAAACGAATGTCTGTTTGTATTACATTGAAACGTGAACGTGTAGGACGTGACGTGAACGACGTAAATGCCTCTAAATGCGCACACTAGATCACCGCAACAGTTCCTGATAAAGGCAAATGTACATATCCCGACGGTAACAGTGAGGTTTTCTTAGACATGACCGAACCTTTAAGAACATTAACTATAGTGTTCTGTTTGTAAAATGTCAAGCGATTTTTACTAGGGAAAACATGAGGAAAACTGTAGACCATTTTGAAAGAAAGAATTTATACTCGAGTTACACAAATGGCTACGTGTTCACATTTGTACCTGGTAATGCATGTTTATGAGCATATGTATTTTTTCTGACTACTCCGTAACTTGTAAAGACGAGCTGTGTTTAACAGAAACTGGCAAGTTGAATTATAAGCTTAGATGTCATTCGTCACCACAGGTTTGGAGACACGAGGGTTGTTCTAAACACTAGTCCCAATAACAAGGACATCGGATATAACGAGATCGATCGTAACAGCACTGTATTTTCGTTATCTATACTATGTATATGCACGGGTATGTACACAACCAATAATTAAGTACTTTAGACCTGGGAGTACAGTTCTTTGTAACTATTTGTTCGCTATAACCAAACTTATTCATAACATTCCTAACGTGGTCAAACGAATACACTCAGTCTGGCTCAAATGTTCGCTTAATCGCATTTTCGTTATATTGCATATTTCAACACAAACTTTGCTGTATTGTTTATAACTGTATTATACTGAGATGAGTTGTATTGTGGTATACAGTAAATGTAGATGGTATACTAAATCTAGTTTTATGTTTTGTTATTCTGTCTTGACCAGAAACGACCAACCCATGTTATCATCGCCACAATACAATTAGCAGAAAAGAAAACAAATTATCACTTTCTATGTCGCGATAAATATAAATATGTGTCTGGTAGGGATAATGTCTCCTTAACTTTGGGTTGTAAAGTTCAAGCATATTTTGAGAAAAGACTTTCAACAGAATAGTTATCGTGTTTAGTTCCTATATGACTCACAGTTAAAACAGAACTCAAGTGAAGCCTGTCATAACATAGTTTCATAATACTAAACAATGACAAAACTGTACCGAGCCATCTGGACAAAACGTACGATTAAAACAATAAAATGAGCGAATCGTCCTCTGATCTTACAACTGTAAACACGAACACACCAACGAGCCTAGCCTTGGTTTAATCTATTTTCAAACTAAATATACGCTCAGGTGATGTTTAGATGTATATATGTCAAACTCGTAACTTGATAATGCGATGGCCTGATGTAAAATATAAAAAATAGAACGGAGAATTAAAGGCATTTCTACGCATCGGTTGCACAGTACATATTAATTGTAACATTTCCCACTTTTCTGCAAAATTGCTCAATTACATGTTAACCATTCACTTAAGCATTAATTAGGCTATATATTTTTTTCATTAATGGGTTAGGGTTCTTCTCTACTATAATATAATCCAATATAACTTCTATTTTGGGGTTTAAATATGCTGGGCTTTATCCTTGTTTTCACTGTTTATACGTAAATGGAGAGTGTAGAAATGATGAAATAGACCTCGTATAAATATGGTACATTCGGGCTCATTAGGAGTGTTTATTTGCCTTTTTCAGATTATGTATATATTCGAAAGTATCCAGTCTTTAATTTATCTTTGGCGATTTATAGGCGAAATGGGTTTTTTCTTCTGAGTATTATAATGTTGTTTTTCATGAGTAGTGCCTTCAAGCAATATTCACTGAACAACAAAATGGAAATTAAACTCCACTATAGTGATGTACCGTTATGTATCATGTTATTTTCCTACGTTAAACTACATTTCTAACTAGGGTTGACTATAATATAAACATCCATGTACATATTGCAATAAATCATTCTCTTGTCCAATCTCAAAGCACTGCAACATTACACTTACAAACCAGTCCTAATTATTCAAATGGAAAGTGGATTCAACTTAATGTATTCCCCTTCTGGTTACAAATTGACGTTGTTATATAGATTTCGTTAAAATCAAACAACACTTACAACGTTCCACTGATGAGACAATGTATACTTTGTAAATAGATAAACGATTTACAATTACGTCGTATATATATAAAACCCATTGGTATCTTGATAAAACACATCTTGTCAATTAGCTTGCGTAAACGTCCAAAGGGTGGCTTAATTGACGAGGTTTCGTTATTGGGGACAACCTCTATATCGAGACCTATTTTGGATTATAAACAAATGATCGTAGCAGTGGTCTCTTTATCGAGAAATGATTATAGACTAGAACATAAAATCGTAAAGGACACCAAAGTGCATTAACTTTATGCTGACATAATCTTAGTATAAAGGTGGTCGTAATGTTAAGGGAATCCTCAGTTAAAGGTAGCCTTTAAAAAAATAAAAATAAACACAAACAAATGTTTACTGTGTTTTTATTACATGTGACCGCAATGGGATGGTCGGTATAGTAAGGTGACCTCTTGTTAAATACTACTCTTCAAATACAAACTATCTTATCGTAGATGTGACCGTCTTAAGATGGTGGTCTTTAATTGTCAGGTATGATTCATTGGTAAAACATCAAGTATCACATGTCTAATCCTTCTAATCCTTCCAACCTGGGTAGGGTCATACTATATATAGGTGAGCCCACGTTACACCTACTTTACTGATTGCTCATCGTATAACCGCTAGATACATCCTTAAACTGAACTCATTTGCTATATTCTTAATTTCTAAAACATAACCTAACTTTTGCTTAATGTTGAAGATTTTAGTAGTTTTTTTAGTATAATTTACCATATACTATCCAGTATTCTGACATTACTAAACCAACAGAGGCACCTATTTGACAGAGTTTTGGTAATTTAGTTTTACAGTACTTATAAAGTTTTACACTTCTTTCTCTCCTTTCAAAAGTGGAAGCTTATTCAGTGTATACATGCAGTGTTTTACCTTGATTTGACATTGCGTCGTACGATCATATCTAGGACATTTGTTCAAGTACACGATGCATTTTATAGCAAAAATTTACATGTTTACACATTGTAATAAACCTAAATATCAACTAACCAGAAGAGACACATGTATCCACGGAGATTTGGGTAAATCACGTTTAACCAGTCAATTCTGATTACACAGACGATGTTTAAACAAAAAATCGATAAAGCATGCTTGGGAAATGATGACGTTGTACTTTGTTCTCTAGTATTGCCAGAACGTATTCGCACCCAGAAAAGCCTAACATACACGGTTGAAGTTTTGTATTCTTAATTACTTGTCCACAACTTACTATTATCACTCTAGTAAAAACATGAAAGAAAATGAAAGACAGAACAAAAATCATATCTGCATAAGTATCGATATTTTTCACGGAGTTCTCTTTTAAACCAAGCTTACTACTTAATTGTTGTTTTTATTCCAGTAAACGAAAATTGAAATGAATTGAAAAACAGGAAAAAAACTCATTTGTATGTGTATACTGAGATTCATTCTAAATGGTGAACACTCCTTATTCTACGTATTGTCCACGTCTGTCGCTTTTCCAGCAAAATTGCATACATTGAATCGTTAACCACACGGTTCTACACCCTTCTGGTTATTTTGAGCAAAACATACACATCGCCTAAAGAAGTTGTTCACTGATTTTCCTTAAACAGTTTTAAGCAGCGAAATTCCTAAGTTTTTGTGTGTGTTTTTTTTCGTGAAGGAAAGGTTTATACTACTCAAACTTTCTAACAAGATGTCACGCGTACATTCAAATCAACCGATAAGGTCAAATCATACGCGTAATTAGCATATCAACCTGTATTTGTAAAGGTCACTCAGTCTTGTCAAGAAATCCCCTTGTCAATCAGAAGCAATCGATGTAAAAATCAAGTGCATATAGGTCATATTGACAAAACAAATAATGAGTTATTTTTGATTGTCTATATATAGGTTTCCAGAAAATAAGTTCTATACTTGGACAAAAAAATAAAAAAAATGACTTACCTGTAAAATGTGTTTTCTAATCCGCTCACTACTCCATTACTAATTTTCCGTAAGAAATCATATCGACAACATGTACGTCTGCCACTTTCGTGTTCCTGACCATGACCGTTTTCCTGACCTTGACCTTCATCCTTATAGTCCAAAGGTACTGTCTCCTTATAACTGTTGGTTAGTTGAGTTTTTACTTCACCATTTGCGTAGTCCTTATGCTTCGCCATCTAGTCACAATGTAAGTCCAAAAATCCAAAAGAGTGTCGTCTGCTAACGTGAATATCAAAGTGCCGTCTGCTGCAACCTGGAAAACAATCACACGTCTGTCTAAACTGATGTCTTTCAAGCGTTCGTGAGAACTGAACTTACACGTAAAACCCGCCAAGCCACACTATCGTCTGCTGCTAGCCTGCTACATAACATTCACCGTCAAACTTAATTTTTTTTATGATATTTTGTGACAAGTCGCCTTTTAAATTGTCTCGTTTAACTCCCTCCGAGAGTCAGCCTGATTTTATAGTATATCCCCACGGTTTTAAGACGATTTGTGAAGCAATTTCTCACTTAACGGACAGTAAACGCCGGAAACATAAAGGTCAAACTGTATAACGTAATTCTATTAACCAAGACAGGCAATCCAAGCATTTCAAATTTCACGCAAGTATATATACAACCATCACGTTTTAAAGAGCTGTCACTCTACCGAACACATGTTTTAAAGTAAACTAGCCAAGCTTTTCATTCAACAATTATTACTATGTGTACAGTAACCCTTCCCGTTTACGCTCTATCGATCAATCCCACTGTCGTTTTACTAGTATCAAATAAATTCCCCACAATGACTGCAACAAAAATCGTTTCTCTCTCTATTCTCTTTCATACTACACTGCATTCACACTTGAACCGGTTCATGCGGTTGAATTAATTACTCGAATCAAGTGCACCGTACCGACCTTTTACTGGCTTTTGGGTTCATCATATATCATACATATTTTAAAACCAAACAACTGCATGCTCACTAATTTAACGCAGACACAACACGCTCATTTCGCCATACGCACGTGATTAACAACTCCGATGCAATACACAAAGGTAGCCTACTCTAATGATCTAATCACACTAAGGTCTCCACTTCCTACAATCAAGTATTGGCCCATCTGTTTCACGTAGGTTTAAGGGCCCACCGTAATGTTTCATTCACATCATAATTGTTCATGTACGTTCTCATCTGCGTATAAGCTCATCGATGTATTTTAAAAATTAACCTTGCTTACGTTCGAACATAAGGTGTTACATCCGTTTAAATTAAAACAGAACCTTCGTTGATTACAACCAATTGTTCGAGAACCAATCAAAATGCCCGTTACTGTCGAAAATCATTTCCGGTTCCGTACTTCCGAACTGACTGGCTTACGAACTGAGTTATACCGCACGAAACGACACGAATTGTGCCGAGTTGTCTACGAACAGAATACCTTACAGCCAAATTGCTTACAAAACCACACTGGCCATTAAAACGTATACATGTATAGTTAATCACATAGGAGTAAATGTTAAAGAGTGTATTGGGCTTTAAACTCTCGTCTGCCTTCACTGATCACAGGGATGGAATAATATGACGCACTCTATTGTGTAGTCATAAAACAAACACTTTGTAAAAATCGCCAAAGCATGTGTAAAATCGAACATTAAATTTGAACTGGTTCAACTGATTTTTGGAGATAACATTTCAAGCAGATGGAGTAACAGTCATGCAGCCACGATGACAATGGAAAATAGACTCAAATCACAAAAAGAAACACGGTCTAATAACATCCATACATGTATAGTACATCATCAAGTTAATTTGAACTAATTGAAAGATGTACAAATGCAATGTTGAGTCCACAACCAGACCACCTTACGGACAGTGACAACTAGTGCGTTTTGGTTGAACTTGTCTAGGAACGATGTGCTGTTTTTAAATAATAACTACATTAGGTGGTCTCTAGTTAACGAGAATGCTAGCAATAATTCTGTGAATGTCTGTCTGTCTCGACTCTACTCCGATTGAAGACGTGGTCGCAAACTACCTTCGATAATAGATTACTAAAACATAGCAAAACCCTAGTATTTTAATTTTATTTTCATTCTGAACTGCTGAACTTCAATGTTAAGTATGTTCAACAGTGTGGATGCCTTATGACTGTCTCCCGAGATTTTAACAAGAGTCCTAAATCTTTAAACACCAGCCTTTATTGTCACAGATGGGTAGCACACATAATCGTAATAGTACGTCTAAATAACGTAAAAAGGCAAAGAGTTATTGATCAAGTAGTCCCACCGTAACCCCAACGCTAAACTGTCAATCAGTGGAACTCGCTTTACCATGCAACAACTCTACGGTCTATTGTTTACCGTCACATACATACTATTAACTGTTTGTCTGTGTGCATTATTCGTCAGTACCATATATCTGGACTGTGATGACCGCTGTGACAAAACCAATGGTCGATATATTCAGGGGAGTTCGAACCTTGGTTGTTGGTCCCAACATAAAATTGTGAAGAAGGATACATGTGTAATGATGTTGACAACGACAACGACAACGACAGACGTTTATGTAGATGAATCATGGAACTTATATAAGGCAGAACAACAGACGGATGCACGAACAAGACGTTTGTACTTCGATTGACAGACAAAAGGGTGAGTTTTTAAAAAAAGAAAACCATACGGCAGACATAGATATATATTGGCAATAAAAGGCAGTCAGATAGGCGGGAACGCGTCTCTTTAGATATGACTGACTAGCATACTAGCTATTAGTCATGTACGGACGGACGAACAAAAGAAGACATGCCTATTGACTTATGTTTTGCTCATGTCCATTTATCATATGAGAAATAAATCTATGGTCTTACAAACAAAACAAAAACGCTGCCACTGTTTTTTATTTGTGACATTTATTTTTGGTTTTGACTTGCTGCTACTCTACCATGAGGAACTCAATTTATTTTTCGATTGTGAACACACGTTCGAATCTGTTCCAACCAGTATAATGCAATGAGGGTAAAGCTTCTCGCTCAGTGAAGCGACGGAAGCCGTTGATGGGTCTCGATTTAGAGCCCTAGTAACTAAGCCAAGCCGCCCCACTAATGCACGAAGAACTCAAATGCTTCCGTTTCAAAGTGTTCAAACTATCAAGGGCTAAATGACTGTGAGGCAACAGTTTCACGTAGAGCACAACGTTAGAAACTGACAATGTTGAAGGTCGAACTCCTTAACTTCGTCCGGGGAGAACTTTGCTGACTGAAAGCAGTTCGAGTACCTCTAAATAAAAAAAACAGCTGCGTGATTAAACATATTTAGCATGCCTCCTTAACTAAAGTAACTATGCTCATTAAGGTGTTGCATCCGTGACAGGATATCGACATTTGTATCTTTCCGGAAAACCCCGTAAACCGATAATATTTGCACGATGTTAAGCTCGCGTTAGTTCGTGTATCTTTGTTCTTTGCTGTTGTAAAGAAGCGGAAGAAAATTATCAAGAAACTGGCCATCCCGTTTGTCACCGAATGCAGAACCTTTAATGGAACACCTTAACTACTTTCACATCGAAGTGAAGGCGTTTGTTGGTGCAGCAGAATAATAGAAGCGTGCAGATTTAGAAGTGTTACAGGTGCAGATCGATTTTGAAAGAACTGCAGTCAAAACTTTGAACACGGCGACCCTCTGGGTATAACCGGGTGCGTCAAGTTCATAGGGTATTATTTCTTTGTCCGTTGGTTTGCTTGGTTCATTCACGTTATTCCGACGAACCCTTCATTTTCACATTCACACAGATTTCTCCTTATCTCCAGGACAGTAAATGTAACCGATATAGACTTATGTCTGCGTAGGCTTTCCCAGAGGCAGACGAATATCAATGTATCTGTTTTATTAACACGACTTTGAACAGTTTATTCACTTCTAATCACCCCTCGACCTGTTGTTTATAACTTTGATTCATAGAATCTATTATAACATATATATATATATATATAACTGCCTATGAACATGTATTTTATTACATATATACAATCTGGAATTCGCTCCTGGAAACAACCAGTGCTAAGCTATGAGTATACAGTGCCCTGCCGCCAGCTGTTATTGAGTGTTATTGCTATGACTCAGTTCGTACTCACGACACACACCAGGAAAGGTACGGAAAGGTTATCTACGCCATTCACACCAGAGACAAACAGTGTGAATGTAAATGCAGGTTTATTTACATTGATACTGTTTGCTTCTGTTCTCCAGTGTGATTTCTTGGAACAATACAGGAAGGACGAAAGTAAGAGAGATGTATTACTTGTAATTGGTAGTATATTGATTTTCTTGACTGTATCAGGCCAGTATGACAGACTCATACGGTGTAAATAAAGTCCCCTCGATAATAACTTACGTTAAAATATGTAGTTGTATCTGTGCTCGCTGTATAATGTCTATATACTTGAACTATGTGTACTTAACAGGTCAGGAGGACTCGAAACAAGAATTTAGAAATTGATTTTTATCTTTCAAATTTCCTGTTTCTGATTTGATGTATACGTTATTTGTTACGTGGGCGTGTCTGAACGTTATCAATTAAGGGACGTAATTATGTTAATCGGTTCAACGGTTTCTCATGTGAATGCCAGTCAAAAAGTATAATAAGTTGCCACTTTTTGTTTCTGCACATGGCTGGATTTAATATCAATATCTTACACTCAGTGCAAATCCCAAACATAGTATGCAAACCTTTACACATTTCAGAATAAATATCGGGAATGTTAAAAGTAGAATATATGTTTTATCTATATGAACGTCCGTTGTAAGAACAAAACAACGACACATGTACAATTTGATCAACACTGTTAATTCTTTACTAAGAAGTCCATTTCAGGAAGATAATGATATAATACACTTTCATTGAAAGGCAAAACACGCGTGCCGTCCTATGTGAAAAGGTATATGACTATTTCCGAAATAAATCGTATTGAAATAAAGTCCTCGATGCTATAATACCAACCGTTATAAAGAAAGTTTACACTGTCTTGTAATATATGTGTAACTATCTGCAATTAAGAAACAGAGTGTTTTAGATAACTATCCATTATGTTGTTTAATTAGGATTTACCTAAAATGAGATAATTTGTTGTTTATAAACGTTGGAAATACTGTGGTGGACTCCCTCTCAACATGACCACCTCGGGTCCAGACACATGTTCGGATTGGTGGTTATTTATATAGGAATATATAGACTTGGGACCAATGTTCGTTATAGAGGTGATTCCAGTATATAGGGTGTGTGATTTAGAGGGATTTCACTGAATGTCAAACCTAAAAAGTAAACATTTATTCAAGCGCTTGATTGTACATCCTGATTGTTCTATCTAAAAGTTCTCGGTCAGAATTAATAGATCGTGATCACTGGCAGTGGCACATGCCTTAAGTTCTGGTATTTCACTGTAAAAGTACACGTGCAATGATAACGCTGATGATCTTAGTCTATATACCGTCTAAACCATGTTACATGAGTGCTTTACGACATGAATAATTCATTTGTTATTACGCCAACACATGAAGAATGGCTGTCATTGTGGTTTGTACTCGTTGGCAGTGAGCAGGTTGCATATTTAGACAGCACAAACAAACTATCCTATCTCCTTCTTTATTGCCCTATAATTAACACAGTTTTGTTCTCACCCCTTCAAATGCCGTCTGGAATATTAATTTGAGAGTGAGGGCCAAAGTGTTGTATCTCATCTAAAATAGTTCGACACTTTACATGCTTTTATAGTTTCGTTATGCGATGTAATGGCATTGGCGCAATGAACGTTAAACTGTTGTATTTACTTTATAATTGATTGAGGCAAATACAGTTTAGTTCTCATATCTCAAACTGCTGTCTGGACTTTTAGGTTTAGTGCTTGATAGCAAAACTATGGTAAATGCTTCACTGTGTTGAGACACTTGATGTACTTTCGCTTTAACATTTACTCGAGTTTCAATAGTATACTTGTTTAAACTGACGTACGGACATGAAAGTTGAACGAAAACTAGGATGATGGAAACAATAGCTGTATGGCGAAAGTGGTGAGGTTTGTTCCGTGTAGTTCAACCCAAACTATATCAAGTGTATATCAAATAACAATGGAGTTTTAAATTAGAATAGACATGCAGTGCAATGTATATTCATGAACGAAACAAACCAGTTCCGCATCGTGCATCGCTCAAACAGAACAACATAAGCATACAAAAACCAACCCATCCCAGCTACATGTAACACCGGTTTGTTCAGATTGTAAACTAAAACTAGAATATGTGTTTACCTATGAATCAATTCAAGACCTCGGGCGTTTTTTCCATTTATTCCATTGATCCGTTTATCTCACCACCAACAAATAAACCCTTCACACAGTGCTTTGTGGGTTCTAAGGATAGACTCGACTAGAATATAAACTGTAAACCATTGTTTTAAGAAGACGTAGAGGAAGTTCAAAGTATATCGTTATTAGTGTTATGATTGTTATGGTTACGTGGTGGCGATGGTAGCGGTAGATGGTAGTGGTAGTTGTGGTGATGGCGATGGTAGTGGTAGTTGTGATGGTGTCGATGGTACTGGTAGTTGTGGTGATGGCGATGGTAGTGGTAGTTATGGTGGTGGCGATGGTAGTGGTAGTTGTGGTGATGGCGATGGTAGTGGTAGTTATGGTGGTGGCGATGGTAGTGGTAGTTATGGTGGTGGCGATTGTAGTGGTAGTTATGGTGGTGGCGATTGTAGTGGTAGTTATGGTTGTGGCGATGGTAGTGGTAATTGTGGTGGTGGCGATGGTAGTGGTAGTTGTGGTGATGGCGATGGTAGTGGTAGTTATGGTGGTGGCGATGGTAGTGGTA
>ENA-OREC01001317-OREC01001317.1-marine-metagenome-genome-assembly--contig:-NODE-1317-length-12349-cov-13.094280_pt1 | contig 12349 bp, 6 predicted proteins | sample MGYA00248626_ERZ508543 | MGnify/ENA primary metagenome ERZ508543 (study PRJEB26211, sample SAMN05518279) | marine metagenome | isolation source: Puget Sound, Washington, USA | host: Bankia setacea... | reverse complement strand
CTAACAACTTATACAGGCTCCACTCTTAGATAGTTCAATATCAAATCTAACAACTTATACAGGCTCCACTCTTAGATAGTTCAATATCAAATCTAACAACTTATACAGGCTCCACTCTTAGATAGTTCAATATCAAATATAACAACTAATACAGGCTCCATTCTCAGATTGTTCAATAACAATAGAAATATTCTCTTGTAAAACTAGTATGAGGGAAATAAGTCGGCAATCTGTGTATGCCAGCTACAATCTTTTCGCAGTTAATAGCTAATTTTTTTCAAGTGTGAACGTATGCTATAAGCTTCTTTATCGAAAAACCCTTACAGCAGTCTGCCTTCAATCACTTAATTTTAAACAGTCAGGTAGAAGGAAAAAAACTAGTGCAGCACATAATAGAGGCACAATTGTTCTGGCAGTCTTAGAATCGAAATAAAACATCGTTACTCGTGTTTCTTTGCAGAATAAAAAATAGGTACGAGTTCTGTGCATATGAATTAAAGCGAGAGTCCTTTAATTACACACACCCGAATTCGTACCTATACTTTAATTCGTTAAGACCGATTGTGCCTCTATAATGTGCTGCACTAGTTTTTTTAGAAAGCTTATATTCACAGGATGTTGTTTGGTTACGCAGACTGTAAAAGTAATAAGGACGGACCTAGAGCACGGACCCATATATAAACAGATAAATAATACACAGTTTGTTTCCTTCTTTGTGCATAGGAGAAAATCACAGGACCGTTTTAGAATTTCCAATGTATCATTCTCATTTCCAAATAAGGAATTTTCTACAATTCTGTAAAAGTGGGTGAGGAGATTCTAGTTTAGATGAAGATATACTGTGTAAATGAGTGCTGCCAACTGTCCGACTAGACTTCTTATATCAAAGCTAAACTCAAAATGAACCATGAATTTGTACACCGCTTTATTGCTTTGAAATCTTAAACTCAGTAACCAACAAAACCAATGTAATATTTCTTTAAAATCTTTATATTAACTGATGGGGAAATCAATGAGCAAAACAATAATTTAGTTTTTAGTCCATTACTCTGTGACCAATAGTGTTAAAGTTAGATTTAAGAGACCTAGAAGTATAACTTGATTTTAACCTTGTTTTAAACTTTGTAACAATGCACTTTTTTCACTGCACACCAACTCTATTCTACAATGAAACTAACACAATGATGATTTTGACATTCTTAGCATCACTGCCCTATGTGTGACTTCTGTTCAAAACCAGATTAATTTTTTTTCAAAACACTTCAATTGAAATAAGAAATCTGTACAAATGTTCTTAAATAAATAACAATCATCAACTTTTCTGATTCTGGGGAATATTTATGTTGATCTGTGTTCCACCAAATTTGATCTTCATTAATTTTGGGCAAACTCTACTGCACTCGCGACCATCACTTTTAAAAAGCGATTTCACCGAGCCATTCTCCCCGTTTAACAAGTTCGGCCGAAACTTTGTACAATTAAGTGGACTTTCTTCTTCATCAGAGTCACTCATGTCACTGGAGTCTGGGGTGGTGTGCACGGAGCATTGTGGACTCTCCAATTTAAACTGTACACTACTAGATGTCGTCGTATTCTCAAGTGCCTTCTCTAAAACTGGATCACGCCGCATTTTAATCGTTATCTTTGGAACTTTCTTAATTGGTGATATATTTGCAAACAAGTTCCTGTACTCGGCCAAGTTTTCATTCAGGGTGTTAATCTGTTTACGTAATGGTTCACCGAATTGTGGCGTCCCTGCATCCCCAAAACTCAGCCGTCTCTTACGTTCTTTCCCATTTCTCAGCCGTGGTGACTTTCTGCTACTTGTACTATCTCCCTGCCCTTTAAGAGACCGTAGACTCCCATTCAGCCCCGAGCCACAATCCCCACACCCATTTACCACCTCCATCTTTCTCCCATTCAACAGGTCACTTTTACAATCTCGTGAACTCCGGCATCTATCATTTAGTGTGTCAAACTTATCAAACACATTTCCCCCTCTGTATTTGTTCCCTCTAGTTTTCTTGTTTCTGCACAGTTTTGTGGACTCTTTAGCCTTTGTTCCCATATCTCTCCCTCCCATACAAGCACAAGTACAAGTCTCACAAGCAGAACTACTTTCAAACCCATTTGCTTCCCCAAGCTCCGCCTCCAAACCCTGATTTTTCAATTTGTTCCTAGGACTATGTCTGATTGGTAATTTTGTGTGTGATGCTAGCGAAGATGATTTTGACGATTTCACGCAATGAGAATATTTTGAATGCTTACATACATGGTTACAGCTGCTATGTTCTGATGTTCTATACGATGTCAGTTTCGGGCTAACTCTACTATTTTTGTATGAGGTATCGGCCTGGGGATCTGAGTCATATGGAATAAGGCGGGGCATGTCGGTAGGCGGGGCCTTTAACTGATTAAGTAATGTTGGACACTGGTTGGTGAGCAACGGCTTACATTTACTGTCATAAACCTGTGGTATTCCCCCATATTCCCCGTCACTGTCCACCTCTTGCTTTATAACCGGTACATCTGACTGAAACTCAGTAAAAATATTACGATTTAATTTAAATGATACATCTGGATCATCAGTTTCCATCAATTTTCCACATTGCTCACCGGACTGAGGCTTGAACTCACTTTCACACTGTGCCGTGTCTTTTCCCCTTAACCGTGGACTGTGTCGCAAACCAGGAGCCATTCCATCTCCTTGGTTACCAGAGTCTAAGCAGTCTAAGTCTAACTTTAGTACAGCGCTATGACCGTTTTTCTGAGATCTTGTTGCAGACCTATGTGCACATTTATGAGCGTAAGTGTTATTGTTGTCTAGCTGATGTTTTTCTGATTTAATGCTAGTTATATCTGAGAGAGGTTTCATCTGTCTGTCACTGTCGCTAGATTTGTTCCTACTACTTTGATCAAATAAATTTCTTTTTGCCTGCTCCTCCTGCTCCATAGCTGACTCTGGTGATAAACTTTTCAAGTATGATTGTGATGACACATGTTTCCGTGGTGACAACCGTAGCTCGGATACTTTCACAGGTTGACTTCTACGCGCAGCAGACGACACTTTCTCCCCCAGGTCGACCTTGGGATCTGGTAAACTTTGACCCTGAGCTAAAATTATCTCAGCATCATAGCGAGTAATTCCACGGCGTTTAAGTTCTGCCTTAGATAACAAGTGAGCCTGCTTCTTTAGATTTCCATCCCTCACATCCCAGTTTTCTGAAAAAGACAAAACAAATTTACTTGTGCATACTCTTAAAAAAAGGATGCGAAGATTGCTAACTTAACTGATCTAAATTTCTTTTGTTCTTCGTCTTTCATGAATTTCTCAATAATTTTAATTCACCTTTTTGATTTTTACAGATCAAAGTTTAAGGATCAGCAACTATGAACAAGTCCTAGTTTTATGAACAAGTCCTAGTTTTATGAACAAGTCCTAGTTTTATGAACAAGTCCTAGTTTTATGAACAAGTCCAAGAGATATGTTGTAGCTTAATTCTCTTCAGAAAAAACATTTTTTATTTTAACTCAATCAGCAAAATAATGCATGTAAACTCCAGTCTTTTCATTAAGGTATAGTTGTACCGGAAGTTTAGTTGTAGATGTAAAACTTGTTGTAGGCAAAACCACCAAATAAAACTGGGCACTTATTCTCATATACTTCACAAGTCAGCTGAACCATGAAGTTTAACCATTAATAAAAGTTTCAGTGTATGTATATGTGTTCAAATTCTGTAATCTATGAAAAACAGTGCCATCAAAAACATCCTTTTTACTACAACCAAGAAATGTCCAGTTAGTTTGTTATCATTGTGTTTACCATTATTTCCGGCGACATTATTCATGCTGATGAAGGAAGAGTGGTGTTTTTTGGCCTGAGATTTCATACGATGTAAACGATCATCTGTGTCACGTAGACGGTAGCCTTTGTCAACCTCTGGACTACGTGGATCAGTTGGTAGAAAGGCTCCTGTTTTACGCCTGGTGTTGAACAATAAAAGTGTAACATTTAACACAAAGAAAATATAAAACTGGTATAATTTTGTCCCAATTATCAAGGGAAAATCATACCATATCATTTACAGTATTTTAAAAGGATGTTGTTTTATCATTTGCGTATATACATTCTTTTACGATATGTCATTCATTAAAATGTATTTAATAACTGTTCAGTAGATGCTTTTGTGAGAACAACCTGTATTCCAAGCATGTCATGGATTTTGACTCTATAACTTCAAACTTTTGAGCAAAAGAAATCACACAATTACATCTCACTTAAACATTCTTGTTCATTGTACGAATAGTTATAGTAGGGGACCAAGATATAAATCTGTTATCAAAGAATGGCAATGTAAACAACAATAATGGAAAGGCATAAAAACTAACTCTCCATTTATTTATTTTTTTAAAAAGTGGAAATAAAAATATGTTGATCTGATGTTGAGAAGTTTAGCATACCTTTCACAAGTCTCACATTCACACAGGGAGTTACTGTCACCAAAGAAGTCCTCGCCATAGAAACATGTGATCTCCTCCCCAGCCTTAATATCTCGTAGTACCTTCACACACGCAGTGTCACGACCAGTCGATACAAACTGTTCACATACATACATAAAATAAAGCATCACAACACTTTTATCATGTATGCAAGAGAGACAGACATTTACATCTTTTTATACATATTTAGTGTTTATTTGAAAATGTTGAAGATAAATAATGCTCCCATTGATAGCTTTTTAAAGTTTATGCACAGACAGACAGAACCATTCATTAACAAAATCATATTTATGTTCTTCATGAAAGCACCCAATGAGGTATAATAAAAAACTATATCTTGTTTTTAGTGTGCACAATAATGTCAATCACTTTTTTTCACTTATCACTTATTCCAAAGCAGTACAAACAAAAGTTATCTCTATGTAATCTATTGGAATATGACATTTTGTAAATAAGTGTTTTAGTGAAATCTTAGCCTGTAGAACTATAGCAAGTTCCAAATTGCATACATATACATGTATTACATAGAACTGGTTTGATTTTTTAAAGAATGGAATTAGGTCAACTAACTAAATATTGTTGAGAATGACTTTACTCCGACCAAAAGAAAACACACACAATATTTCAGCTTAAACCATGCCCATACCTTGCAGTTAGCCCGACAGTCGTGGTTGATAAAGGAGGCAGGACCTAACCATAACTGTGCACAATTCTTTCTACAGGAGAACATCACACTGAAGTCGTTCACACCTGGAGTTAGTAATCCAAGTTCTTCTTGTTCTGTGAGTTCTGCTATACAACCAATCAACATCTCAATCTTCTCATGCTTCTTCCTGTAATTAACAAATGAAAAATGAATTAAATACAAATATATATTTAAAAATAGTTCATTAAAAGTATACATTAGAGTTTCTGAGTAATTTAAACAGATTTAATTTGGCGAGTTCAAATTCCATCAGTCTTGTAGATATGAATGGTAATATCACATGGTCAGAGTTTGTCTTTAAAAGCACAATGAAAAGACTTTGCCAATAGAGGCTACGGTAAACAAGTACAGATTTTCTATTGATTACAAACTAGACGTAACTTGGATATGTAATCAAATTGATTGTCCTGTTTAATTTAGTATTATGTATATATATATATATATATATATATATATTATTACTGTCTTTTCTTGTCAATGTAATATTTCTTAGTTTTCTATTGGTGTAGATTCAACAATTATAACACAGTGTTACCAGTCTTGTGTTGTACATATCTTTCCTCCAACATGTCCTTCCATGGCGTATCTCTTACATGGCAGTATTTCAAAGCCTGCTCTCTTGTCAAACATCTTCAGGTAACGATACACCTACAAACACCCATCAATATCTTTAATATCTGTCATTCATTTTCAAGTTAACTTACTGACATACAGACAGACATGATCAATTGATATTTGATTTGTCTCAACATTACATAATTATCTCAGTATACTAGTGTATGTAGATACACTGCTGGATACATATGAACACATACAAAACTTTCAGATTCATTTCAAATTTTGGTTTTCTTTTCCAATATATGTATTAACATTTTAAAATATAACTTTAAATTCAATGAGCAAATATAACTATGTAGATTTGTATGTGTTTGAGTTTTTTGTTGTTGATGTTATTTTATAAATAAGGTAACCTACATGATTATTGAAACTCTGTTGTTCATTGTCGGTTTTGTACATAAGGAAGTTTCGGACTACATCCACAGACAGCATTTCACGGTAAGCTTTCTCATACTGCTGGTGTTTCTTAAACCTCTCCATGATTGTCCTACAATCGACCTCTTGCTTCTTTTTAAACTTGTCATACCTGTAAGATAAACATTCATGTTATGAAAAATCACTTTAAAAATACTGTGTATAGTATACATGTTCAATGATCATTAAAGACAGAAGTTTTCTTTCTGTTAAAATATTTTCAACCAAATATTTGCCTGACAATCGACTGAAATCCTGTTACATACAGGGTCTACTCTGGCCTCAGAAAATAAGGTGAAGTATTGTTGACTTTTGGGAGATGTACGAAAGAGTTTTTGATAAAATTTGTTACAATCGTTGAATACAGTAAATCATTTAAATGGCTTCTTTCTCACATAACTGTTATCATATATCACAATAGACAGAGATATAGAGGTCAGCTCTCAAATATATATACATCTCTATAGCTTTAGCATGGACAAAATACAAGTTAGATTAACAACATAAATGTCATATTTCAGAATGGTTTTCAAAATGAAAGAAGAAATTTCTACTGTTGTCAGTCATATTTACTTTGTATCCATCTTGTGTGTCTGAAACCCGAGGTAGGAATCGATGCAGATTGCGTTTGTAATATCATCATTCTGACAAAGCTGGGTTGCCGTCATGCCTGTTGATGGGGCATGTCTTGAGCCACCACTATCCACTCCCATGCTGACCTCACTTTTAGTAACACTGAAATTTAAAAAGTAAACAAGTGTCAGCATGTATTTCCGTCATAATATATAACAAGCAGTCCCCAATCAACAATTAAACAACCACACCATTCGAATACCTTTACTGTTATGTCTTATGGTTGTTTTCATTCAAATATAATGCGACTAGACTCAATTTCTATTGTTGCATTTGTCCGGCTTCTGGTCACATCCGAAAATTTGTTATACATGCCATTTGCTGCTGAACTAGACAAGCTGAGGTGAAATATTGAGTTGGTACCGACATTGGATCGTCCCTTTTTAGTTGTATTGAAAACGGTGCCACCATTAAATCACCAATAAATCATATTTTTTAAGTTTATATCAGGATCACTCACATGAGGATGTTAAAACTAACGCACCGGTAAAGAGTTCTTCGTGACCCGATAACAACAAAAAAATCTTGAAAGCAAGCTTTACAGTGTAGGGCAAATCATCATTTTACAGGAATCGATAGATCAAAGAATTCTTTACACATTCAATTGAAGAAAACATGGGTCTACAGTTTACTTATCCATGTAATTTACCTTGATTTTGTAGATTTTCGTACACTATTTTTTTCGGAAGCCGAAGTGCAGCGCAGTCTATTTCGTGCGCGCAATATGTAGTTCTAAATATTACCCTCAAACAATGATTGAGAAATGATAGTTCTCATAATTATGCTCAATATTAAAACCATTTATATAAATATGGACACAATGTATGAAGAATTTCAAAATCTGATACAAAAAAGTCGAAGAGTACGAATTTTACAAATTAGCAATCTCTAACATTTCTTGACCAATCAAAGGACGGAGGGAGATTTCAATGTAAGTCAATTTACTAAGGTGTTTAATTTACTGATAAGCTTCTCATTTTCAAAACAATGATTGTGTTCAGCACATGTAAAGCATATGTTGACATCTTGTCTTGTAATGATTTGAATAAATTCATACTTTGAAGTTGTTTAAAAACGTTATGCTACTGTATACGTATAGTCGAGTGCAATGTATCACTACATACGAGTGGAATCATTGAGTAGTGACTGTCGAGGTCACGGCATTGTGCACACTCTCGTCGACATGCGCGTTATTAGAGACTCTCGTATCTTTTAAATGGAGAATCTAGGTAGATTGATAATTATATATTATAATATGTACCAGCCCAAAGTGTATATTTGCTAAGTCTTTATCTGAGAACTGACATCGCTCTATATATTCACACAAAGTAAGTTAAAGTATGTCCAAATAACCCTTGTGAACGGTGTCAACCTGCAATGGCATTATTTGAGACACATATGATAGTCAGTCAAATGGAAGTCAGTCAAATGGAAGCTAAAACAGGACTAAGTCGAGGTTAGTAAATATGTGGTCATTATGATTAAGTGTTGATTATTTTTATAGAGGTATATGAAGAACAAGTCAAATGCAAACTTCAGTATTGTGTAACCTAGTAATTACAACGCATACATTTGCACTAAATAACAATTAATACATCTACAATCCAGCCTCGGGGTAGTATACACAGTCAAATCTAGTCGTAGTCGTCACTTATGATACTAAATACGTTCGACATACACTAATGTTTAAACACACGTGGTTTATGTTGAATAAAGTTAATACAATCGACATTATATTATATATGATACGAACTTAAGTAAAGTTACGTACAAGTATACACTATTACAGATCTAACAACGCAACGTGAAAACAGTCCAGTATATACCTAACTATAATTATATTCAATAAAATTCCTAAAATGTATGCATGTTAATTCGATGTTTCATTTGTGCTTCTGTGTAATTGAGCTAGTAATAGAACAGTATAAACACTTTTAGTTCTAGGAATAAAGATGTAATTATGATTTCTCTGCGAAACGTGTTATCCACGTTTGATTCCTGTAATCTATATCAGTAAAGCTCTATCTGGATTGTTATTCTATATATCGGATTCCTGATCCGAAATCCGAAATAAAGACAATTCACGTTAGTTTTCACAATAACTCATTCTTTTTAATAATGGCGTTATTAGATCTGAAATGGTATATTTCTATGAAGCCAAAGTCATGCATGGCTCTGCATGAGCGGCATTGTCAACAACGCATGTATCTTATAGTCGTGCCCTGTTTTGTTGTAAGAGGTTAGACAGAGTCAATCATTATTGGAAATAGCCATACATGTATGATCATGTATTAATATTACTCATCTGGCATTATTAATAAGAGACGTTTTACACTTGTTAATAACCATGTTCATTTGGGTTTTATGATACAAAACATGTAGGACTAAGCCTACACTTAAGTACGTTATATTTTCCAGTTTGGTAACTGGTACAAGTTGCAAGTGCTTCTTGCAAAAATATCATTTGAAAAATCAACAACAAAATAGCACTCGGAAGCGCTCTTCAATTAGAACTATAACTCAATTTCTTGTCTAGTGAGTCTTTCTTATTTTCTTTACTCTTTAGAATTCATTAGATCCTGTGAAGTTGGAAGCCTCTTCAATACCGCAGCATGCCGTCAAACGTAGAGATCAAAGCGAGGGTACATGACGTGGACGCGTTAAAGGAGAAGGCGTCGAAGCTCAGTGGCGGAGAGCCTGTTACTATACGACAGGAAGACACGTTCTTTAATGTAACCGAGGGACGACTTAAACTACGGAAACTTGAGGTTTTATTTTATTTCTGCTGAGCGCACATACTAACTTGCTGTTTGTATAGTATGAGTATATGAAAACAGGGCCTTTGTGTGGGTGTTTTTTATTGATGTTGGAAACGTGTGCCCTCAAGCACAGTAGTAGCTATCACATTTTAATTCAAAGAACGACACAATTATAGTACTGGGTAATATAAACGACGATCATTGCTAGTTGTAGAGCACTTATAACTGCTATGAGTGTGTAATTGTTTATTGTCCATTACATGTAATCGTTATACATTTAACGTATACTTTGTCGGACTAGATGCACTATAGTACGTTGGATTTTACTTGTACATGATGTTTTAAAATGCAAATTGTATACCTTTGTCACTGTCACTTCGCATCACGGTATTGTATCGTTTTACAATTAATAAAGAGTGGTACATGTATTCATCTTGCGTCCGCATGTCCTGGACTATGTGTTACAGGGATCGTGCAAAAGCTACTTTTAAATAGCGTTAGCTTTAACATATATACTAATAAATTACTATGCATTTTAAAGTTGAACTTTCGCTGAAAAATTAAAGCTGACATATTCATCTGTACTTCATAGCCACACAGTACTTATGAAGTAATGCCCTTGTTGAATATATAGACAACTGAACTCAGTCCTATATCCTAATAAGCATATACTGAAATCGTCAAAAATAATATTTAACGGGTTAGTCATAAACGATTTTTAGTGTTTGGGAGCAATTTGGAAGTAGGAAATGCAATGTCGTTTTGTTTTGTATTTGTACATTGGCTTTAACTGTTACGTTTACAAAACAACAAATGTAATCTTTTCAGGGAAAGCTGTCACAGTTGATATTCTACTCAAGGAGTGACCAAGCTGGACCTAAGTTCTCCGACTACAACATAACGGAAACTGACCAACCAGATTCATTAAAGGTAAAACGTTAAGGTTGATTAAAGGTGGACTTTCGCTCAAAATCAAATATTTACATATTCATCTGTACTTCATAGCCACACAGTACTTTTGAAAGTATGCCCTTGTGGAAGATATAGACAACTGAACTCGGTCCTATATCCTAATAATCATATACCGATATCGTCAACAATAATATTTAACAGGTTAGTCTTAAAAGATTTATAGTACTTGCTGGCAATTTGAAAGTAGGTAAACCATTGCTGTGCTGTTGTTTCTTCAAAACTCAACACAGATTCTTTCATTAGAAGCAAGATTTATCATAATATATGTATGCTAATTCCTTGAAAACTTTTTTTATGAAATGTATTAATTGGGAATGAAATGGTAGCATTAAGGTATTATCACAACTGTTATTGTATAGTGTACGTGTCGGTCATGTGATACGAGTGTGTACATTGTAGATACTAGATAATGCACATTCATACGCTGGACGTCAAGACTGGTGTTGAATCAGATCGAGGTTGTTGTCATGACAACCGTTTTAATGATAAAAAAATGGATTGGTTGTCAACGCCTTGGTGTCGTCTGCGTTATAAGTGCAATACAAATAACTTAGTAGTATTATTTTTATCCACTGACAATACAATACAAATACAATACACTTTTGTTTATTTTGATTGGTCCCATTATGGGAACGACTTACATATTTAGTATTTGTACTCCAACTGTTCATTGTGAATCGTGTGGAAACCATTGACGTGTGGTACTACTCACCTGGAGTCAGTACTAATGTCTTATTGGATTTGTCCCATACAGGAGACCCTTAGTAAGGCAGTGGGTATTAAGGGTACAGTAAAGAAGGAGCGATTACTATACCTGGTTGGACAGACACGTGTACATGTAGATAACGTGCAGGGGCTGGGTAACTTTATGGAACTAGAGGTAAGTGGTTATTCGGTTAAAGTGACAATTGGAAACTTACCTCTGATTGATATGTAAGAATAGTTAGTAGTTTGTATGTATATGTACATGTATACTCATATCTTGAGTTGAAGGGCTTGGGCCTGCATAGTAATAAGGGTCAGCAGCTATACATCTTACAGACTGACCTTTAACGTAACCTTTGCATGTCGATAGTCTGTCAAAGCATTAATTTTATATAATAATTTTTATTATGATACTAGTGATGAAAACGTTTACAAGTATTCTAATAAAGTTAATATTTGATTAGACTTATACATTCAAAAATTGTAAGGCATAACATGAATTTCTCTGGTTCAATTGTCGGTTGCTATGACAACGTACACATAATGTTGTCATAGCAACCGACAATTGACCACAGTGTGTTTTTTAAAAGTTACTTATACTTGCATTAAGATTATAGGAAGTGAACTGCGAGTTAATTTATCTTCTTTGGTTCTAAGGTAACTATATTTTCAAAGATCAGAGGGGAATTTCGCTTTATTCAACGAGAAAAGGAATCTTCTTTTAGAAATTCATAACAAAGAAATGTTTAACAGAGATCTTTACATGTTAAATGATTCCGTCAGTTTCCGGCTGTTTTATTTCAATTTGAGAATAACATTTATCAAGAAGATTATCTAAGAAATAAAAACAGAAGAGAATTTAGTCCAGTTTATACAACTGTTTCTTAACTGTTGATATACAAACGAATGCTGCGTATAGAGAGGACCAATGCAAACGATTTCTGTATATATCTGGTTCATAAGTCAATATCACCTAGAATCTGTATATATCTGGTTCATAAGTCAATATCACATAGAATCTGTATATATCTGGTTCATAAGT
>ENA-OREC01001316-OREC01001316.1-marine-metagenome-genome-assembly--contig:-NODE-1316-length-12349-cov-14.579368_pt1 | contig 12349 bp, 7 predicted proteins | sample MGYA00248626_ERZ508543 | MGnify/ENA primary metagenome ERZ508543 (study PRJEB26211, sample SAMN05518279) | marine metagenome | isolation source: Puget Sound, Washington, USA | host: Bankia setacea... | reverse complement strand
CATTTAACAATTTAAGAATAGGCTTTTTGGTGAAATGAAATATTTAATTATCTGCCAAAATTTGAGACCAACTTTTAAATAACATCTAGAATTATCCATTACACATATTATTTCTTAATTATACAGAAACCAGCAGATGCAACATATGTCTTTACTGAAGATATGACAACAACATGCTATCAATTACTCAAAGTGCTTCTCCCAAAAATTCAAGGCCTGTTTTTATTCAATATGGGGACAATATACCAAAAGAGTTTGCACAATCTTGGTGTGACCTCAAAAAAAGAGGGAAATTGCATGATTCTGTAGCAGGGTTACATTTTCATGGTCTATTGGTTTTTAATTGGTGTGATAATCCACTGGTCAGTGAATCCAATAATAAAGAGGGTTTTATTTGGGGAAAGTGGATGTATTTAATTCCGTTATAAATTATATAGAATGCTGTGGAAAACAAAAATTGAAACTGAAAAAAGACGCATCATTTCAAGTGTTACCTCAGTCCTCTCCCCAGCTTCTGTCTGTACTTGGTACAATGACAGGATTCCTTTTTTAATGTTTGTACAGAACACAGAGTCACTTTCTATGGCATATATACGACCCACTACACCATCTATGTATTCAAAGTAGAGGGGAAACTTGACCATGTCCATCAGCTGACCCTCCATACCTCCACGGTGCATACTGGTCAAGGTAGCTTTTAATACCTGTGAGATAGAAGATGATTTTTAGTTCATATTAATCAATGTGTTCAACCCTATGGGATTTAACTTTAATTATGACAGGATACTTGTTGAATAAAGTTAAATAATGTCAATCTTACATGACCTTGACCTTTGAGATAGCGCTACCAGTCATAATAACTTGGTTCTCTTTCTATTTCTCTCTCTTGCTCTTGTAGCTTTGTATATTATAGTGTTTGACAATGTGCAACCAAGCTCATTCCAAAATGTTGACATTTCAATGAAATTTGTTTTTGTCACACATTTACATTGAAATCTCGCTGATCTGTTACATCAGGTTTTAAAGGGCAAACTAGTTTACTGCAGTACATATACCAAATAAGTCAGGTCTAAAATTAAATAGCTGTCAATTCATTCTTACTTGTAATCTAATCAGTTGAGAATCATGCCCTTGGAATATAGGTGTGAAATCGAACTCCAGTCTGATTCTGAGACCAACATCTTGCTGTGCTCGACTTTCCTTCTGTGCTGACTCCTCATTGAACAGAATCTTGGTGTCATAGGTGTACTTGTAATTCTTTCCATACTCAAAGTGAACACTCTCACCTGTACCAATAAAGGAGTAGAGCTGGGTTTTTTAAACAAGTAAAGTGTAATGACTGTGTGATGCTTGTATTGATACAAAACCTCACTTCACATAAAAGTTAAACACTTACAAAGTTAAGTTCTGAAGCGCTTACTTCCTTAAGTTCATAACTTGCATGTAACCTAACCTCATGTTTACTTGATTTATTGGCTAAATGTAGTTATCAATGACAGACGCCAGACATTTAGTGATCCAAAGAAAGTTTAAATGATATACAGAAGTTGTGCTGTAACAACTTCATAAAGACTATAGAGTAGCATACTTTGAGACTTGTGGAACATGAATTTGGTTTATGTGAAAATGCTGACTTAGCAAAACTAATTTGAGAACATATCTCTACCAGTATTTAAAGTGTTGATTCATTTACACAGATATAGATCAGTATTGGGAGTATGATGCTTAACAATGTTTAATGTTCAATATAATTTTTTGCTAAAATACATTGTACATGCATGAACCTGGCTTTCGACAGATGATTTGTCAATCCTGTATTATTAACATGTTCATACTGTCGAAGCCCCAACCCAATTTTGCTGGTTCACTGTTTAGGTATTGTACATGCACCATACACATGCAATGTTTAGATAATATAAGATTGTAGATCGTAACACTGTGAACACATAAGATAATAAGTTGCAGTCATAAAACTAATAACATAGATGGTGACAATTCCTTTGACTGTGTTATCAATCAACTACCCAAAGCCCTTGTATATTAATTTACAGGACTGTCTGTTAGGTCATAAACACAAACACAAGAGCATAAAGGTAAACATATAATAAGAAAAGAATAAATTTGGCTACATCCAAGATAAAAGAAAGAAAAACCACAACCTTTTTCCAATTGTCTTACCTTTTTTAATAGGCACAGAGAATGCTGCGAAAGAATTATTCACATATTAGAAAGCTGCATGCAATAGTTAACTAAAACATCTAATTTCTTTCTAGAAAGAGTTGTTAATAGAATAGATGGATAGGAGGTATATAGCACAACCTGTAATATATGTGAAGCAATACCAGTATTAAGATATAGTTTTGTGAGATTTAGGTCTGTGTTGCAAATATAATTCTAAAGAGGAAGCTGAATATGTACATGAAGCTGAATATGTACATGAAGCAAGCAGGTGAGTAAATGTATAGCTAAAACACAGCACATACTTTAGTTAAGACATGTCACTAGTAGCTATATGGATAACAGGCAAACTGTGCATATCTACTATATACAATCTTGAACATAGAATTGAAAGAAGAAATCTAAAAAACACAGCTTACCTAGAGTGGCAAAAGTCACAGCTATCAAACAAGTACACACAATGTGTTGTAGCACTGCCATGGTGTTAGTAAATGTTGCAAACTCTCTTTCTAACAATGAGTTGGCCACCACTTGACTGTGAACACTGACGTATCAGTCCAAGGTTCAGACTCCACTTAAATAAACTTGATAAAACTTTGCAATACACTCGCTGATGTGTCACTAACTCACTGGTCACACACATACACAGACATACGTCGTATACAAATCCAACACTGTAGCTTTATATTTACATTTCCAGAACCCTGCTCTTTCTCAACTCACAGAACTGTACACGTCAAATAATCCAAGCACGCTGCAGAACAGTTGGCCTACATGGAACTATGAATGGCGGTTTACTTCACGTTTTACTATTATGGTTCACAACAAATAATAGTACTGGTGTTGAACAAAGACGGTAATATTAAAGCCACTTCCTTGTAGGAATGAGATTACATTAATTGAGGGTAGATTATATAAGATTAACAACATAATTACGCCAACGGGGCTTCTGCCTTTGACAGCAAGTGGGAAACAGCTCGTGCAGACGACATCTCGCGTGTAATGAGAACTAACGAGATCCAAGATGTCTGCGCCCATGACAGCTGATTAAGTTCAGTTTTGTTACACGTTTTTGATTAGTTTTAAGCTGCTTACCTTGCTGAGTACATATCATCGTGACAAAGTTTGTTATGATAAAACATTTCAAAGTGTCAAACATTTGACCAAGTCTCTCATACGTTTAATGCTATGAAAATAATCGAAAACCGTATACGGTTTCAAAACTAGATTTCCTTAGGAGACATTTCGTGGATGTTTCATCATTGTTTGGATTTACAAACAGCAACAGAGTTAAATATAATTGAATTGCTGGCAATTATTACTATTCTGAAACTTTAACTATTTGCAAAATGGCCACTGTTGAAGAAGAGGTAAAGGATCAGGAGGCACAGAATGGAGAGAAGACAGAAATGAAGGAAACAGCACAAGAGTCCGAGGTTCTTCCAGAGGAGTGTAAACTGTCCAAAAATCAGCAAAAGAGGCTAAAGAAAATGGAAATGAAAGAGCAATGGAAAACACAAAAAAGGTGAGGCTCCGCCGCTCCAGCACATTATTAGCGGTGATGTGGCTAAGTTAAATGTGCTCTATAGGCATTAACTATAGGCAGAAAAAAGTATTATTAAGTCTTAAACAAAAAATGTTGAACAAAAATTGTCTGACATATGTACATGTATATGACAAGCTTGGGATGAACATGTTGAGTTTGCATATTAAACTCTTGTTTAACACTCTTATTAATGGCTACCAATTTTGTTCTGAATCTATGTCTAGAATATCTTTTTTTTATGAAAGTCTGCTTGTGTGTAGCTTATAAATATAGAATATTGAACTATTTAAGGAAAGCAGAGAAAGAACGACTCAAGGCAAGGAAAAAAGCATGCAGAGAAAGAGGAGAAACATTGGGACCAACAAGAAAACAACTTGCGCGTAATAAAATGTCCAATTCTAGTTGCCAGATCAAGGTGGCTATTGACTGTGGCTTTGATGACATCATGGCTGACAAGGTATTTTTTCTTTCATTTTTTTTCTTTTTGTTTTAAGTGAATAGAACAAAATGTTCACAACTTTACAGTAGGTAAAGGACAACATATTTTTTCGTACCAGTCAAAGTTAAATGTGTTTAGGGATCTCTGGTATTTTCTCTTTGCCCTTTTGCTCAATAGATAATACAAACTATAATGCAGTGTAGTAACTTAGCGTTCTTCTTGTTAGTATATATTTGATTAAATGTAAGGAAGTGTGAACATCATATTTTAGTGTGTTCCCAATGTATGTGCTTTGAAGTCACAAAGTCAAACGTCCTACCAAAGTGAACCTTAGAATATATTCTTCCTTATTACAGGATATAAGTATGCTCGTCAAACAGATCCAGTTCAGCTACTCAGCCAATAGACGGGCATTAAACCCATTACAGGTACCTCTTAAACAAGCATTATCTATACCTGCTGAGGCTGGTTAATGTGTTACATACGTTCTTGACAATGCATCAATAAGCAGGGTAGTAAAATGTATCTTTGTCTAAAACACACACAAAATAACAGTTAACCTGTTTATTTAGATATCGCCAAATTAGTCATCTCAACTTTTATCTTTTAAAATGTGTTTTGTTCTTTGTCTGTTTCTGAATTTTCTGAATATGTTTCTAGATAGACCACTGTCTTTGAGAAAAGCAGTTTACCTGTTAAAAGAAGGGAGTGAACATGTTTAAAATTATTTGCTTAGCTTTTATATACATGTTTTATAGTACCTGTAATCTATTCATTTCATGCAAGTATTTTGTATTTCTTGTAATTTAAGGATGTAAACTTTCTGCTACTCTGTAAATATGTTTTGAAATGATACATTTATGCCATTATTAATATTTCAGTTCTACTGTTGTGTAGAAGGAAAGACCAAGGCAAGACTTGATATGTTGGGAGATTACAAGAACTGGGATGTAAGTATATGTTCTACCAGTTGATGAGAGTTAAAACTAGTAAATTGGATTCACTTTGTACAAAGAAAACTGTCCATTCTAATTTTCAAACTTGTATTTGTTTATATGATACCTGTTATAGTGAAGGTTACTTTTTAAAAAATGCAGTGTGTACATGTTCAAAACTTTGATTTCAGTTTTTCAGGTAACATGTACTTACTTACATCTACAAGTATTTTGTCCATGTTTTAGGTTCAGTTTAGGGACGAGAGTTACTGTGAGATATTTGACAAGTCGTCTATTATCTACCTGTCCAGTGAATCTCCAAATATTCTGGAAACTTTGGAGAAAGATAAAGTCTACGTCATTGGGGGACTGGTTGACCATAACCACCATAAGGTACTGTACTTAACATTTACATTTTGTAATTATAGCAGATTTCCTTATAAGGAACTTACACATCCATAAAAAAGTTACCTGTTATTATCCAACCATTTAGTACTATTTTTCTACATAGTTTGTTTTTATTACAGCGTTGGTGAATATATATCATAGTTATACCATCCAATCTCTGTTGTCTAGATTCAAGGGAAGTAAAAATACAGTAAATTTATAGAACATCTGTGTTGTCTCCCTTTGATATGTATTTTAGTTTTACTAAAGCACTATTTGAATACAATTTAATCACTCAGTTAATTATCTAATTAAACTTTTTATTTCTTATTACTACAACTAAATTAACTGATTGCATATTTTAACTAAATAATACATATTAGTTTTTAAGGTCAAGGCGTTTGATTACTATATTTTATCTAAGATGAGTGCTAAATTTCAGGGGTTATGTCACAGACTGGCAGTAGAGAAAGGAATTGCCCATGCACAGCTGCCTATCTCCAACTATATTGACATGAAAACAAGGAAAGTTCTGACCATTACACATGGTAAGTAATAGGTGACCCTGTACAATGAGAATAATCACATGAATGTCACAGCTCTGTTTTCTAAATCTTTACTAAAGAAAGTCAGGACACAAACAAATTCAGACATTTTTACCTGTCCTCCATGCAAACCGAGTTGTCAAGAAGGTAGGATGAGTGGAAATTGCGTGTCATAAGAGTGTTCCATTGATTTATTAGTGTTAAAAACTGTCGGTTTAGATAGATATCCAGAATTTACACTTGCTGTTCTCTTACAATTCAAGTCTGATAGTTAAAAGCACAATACTGTTACTTGTAAGGTTACTGTTGTGCAAGAATCTAGAAAAGTGTATACTTAAATGTACTAGAACTTAAAGCAAACAGTCAAGTGTAGTAGTTTTGCTACTTACATGTCTAATCATTACTAGCTTATTGAAAGTTGATTTTGAAAGTAACGATTTCTAAAAACAATTTATATCTGTTTGACTTTGAGAACTCTACTATCTAAGGAAAGCTAATGAGTGTGTTTTGATATACATACTGTATTGATTATCCATTGGACTCTGATGTAACCTGACTTCTTGTTTTCAGTGTTTGAAATTCTGTTACAATATACTGAGAATCCAGACTGGCAGAAAGCTTTTTACACAGTGCTACCACAAAGAAAAGGAGCAAAATTGAAGAATGTGAAAAGTGGCGATGATAAATCAAAAAGTACCGAAAGTGAAAGTAAAGATGATACAAATGATGAAAATGTGACTGATGATAGGGAAGTAGAAATTGAAGTTGAAATTAACGATAGTGAAGATGTTGCAACTGATACTGATGCAAGTGATGAAAAAGAAATTGAAGTGTCAGGATCTAGTGTTGCAGATAGTGGTAGTACTACAGCATTGGACTCAGAAAGAACTATGACAAAGAGTGAAAATGGTCATGGTGATGTGATGGAAAAAGAAAATGTAGAAACAGTTAACTGGACAGATAGTGAAAGACTAGTGGGTCACACAAAGCAATCTATTGAACAAGATAAAAGTACTAGTGATGTTGTAGAATCAGATTCTGAAGAAGCAAGTTGATTGCATTTCAAAATTTAGTCCTTATTGAAGTAGCATTAATTTGAGTTGTACTAGAATATACTGTGATGTTCTGTATTATGTGTAGTGATAATTAAGATAGTACCTACCTGCATTTGTTATGTTGACTTTGTTTTAGGAAATTATCTTAGCTTTTCAGTACAATCTGCCTAAACTAATCTCTCTCATAATTCTAATCTAGAGGTTGCAAAAGACATTTAATATTTACAGGTTCGGATTTTTTTTTGATTTTTTCGCTTTGGTTCTTACCATTCATGGCCGAAGAACCATTGTCTTTTGTGTGGACTGCAACTCTGAATGCACTCCTTATGTGAGTAAAAATTTATATTTCCTCACATAAACTGAACCCCTCCACTAACTGTACCATTGTCCGGTCTGAAGGGTGGTTTGGTTTAGTCAGGGTCCTCTGTATACATGGACACTGTAGTAAGAAAATTAACTTGGCGTGTGTAATATTTGAGAATTTATTGATGGTTTGATAAGGTAAACAAAGAAAACAGGAATACATTTCACACATTTGTACAGAGTTTGTTTTGTATATATCACAGTAGTATACAATGCCTCATTAACAGTGGTTAGAAAAACAATAAAAAGAGCTGTAGTAAGTATATACATTGTAGTCATTTTTAGAACATCAGCTAGTTTCAAGAACAGTATAGTGTATGGTATATAAGTATTAGAATTACCATGGAAACAGGAGAATTCTAAATAAATAGCAGTTTTATTGACATGCTGTTAGGGACTTTTACAGTGATGTTTGTTTGTGCTACAAAGATAACTTAACGTGAAATTTCAATGTGTCCATAGACTTACTTGTATTAGTTTCCAAACTTGTTAAAACCACATAGCTGTATGACTAAGGATGATATGTTAAGATTAGAAAAAAACATGATTTAAAAAATTGAAAAAAATAATTGTATCACAGACCAGAACAAAATATTGTAACAAAATACGACAACTGCATGTATACAGTAACAATGTTTACACACTTTCAAACATTACATACATCTGGCAGTACCCTGTAGCATTCAAACTCAAACATACAAACTATTATAAGAGTTAAGATAATTGAATAACCTATCAACAAACATAGCCATCTTACATATACATAGATAACATCTTCAAATCAATATGTGTCAAAACTAAGTAAAAAACAAACGTAAATAAAACGTAACGTATCTCTATCATATAGCTTACTTATTCTCAAACTAGCAGTAATACATTTGCATTCAAGGGCTCACACATGCAATCTTGTACCACATACAATTAACAAAAAAAGTACCCTATATTTAACCAGCTACATTATAGATCAATACTCCTTATCAGGGTTTACTAGTACAATAGTTTACAAGTAATGATATGTACTGTATTTTATAACGTGAGTCATTATTAATCACACAGAGAAGCAAACAAAAAGCCAGAGTGTGTGTGTGTGTATAAATTAACAACAAGTCACTGTTGAATATAAAAAAAACAGCTGCAGAAATAGATGTTTCCAAATAAAAAATACACAATACATCAGTGAATTGATTATATCCCTTCAGTGAAAACAGACTTTAACAGTGAAAGGGCTTAGACAACTTGTAGGAGTTCAAAATGAGTTGATTATATGTATTATATGTGTATTTACAAATCCATTTTACCAAAATTGATAGGTTCTGCTTTACAGGATGTTAATCTTATATCAATGCATTTTGAAGACACACATTTTAAGATTTTCATTTTATACGTAAGCATGATACAACTGAACGAATTATAATAAAACTCTACAATAAAAACAAACATAACTGACACATGGCTAATTTCATTCCTGGTAGTTTGTAATACTGATAAATAACATCCATAATTGGCAATTTACAGCTTAACATTTTAATTGTAAGGTTTATTCTACATGTACATTCAGTAGGTAATAGAATTGTGACAGTTAGTGCATACTCTGGTTAAATGGCTTATATATATTTCACAATCCAGGGTTTCCTTGAAATGCGCTGATTCACGAAAACGCTGTAACTTTGCAATTCACATTTACAAGTGTTTGATAATAAGAACAATTTACAAACAATATTTATTAAACGAAACAATCACCACTGGCTATGCACATATATTCCTAGACTTCAAGTCAGTGCTTTTATAGTCACACATATAGTAACTGTTCATTTACACATAACAAATTCTGCAAATGAACTTTATTTCTGTTCTATTTAAAAAGCCATTGTCATCTTGATATTGATTTGTTTCTCACAATTTGCCTGAATTTGGGCAGTACAAACTACAATTAAGTATATCTAGAGCTAGACCATGCTACAGATTAAAATGTATTTTGGCTGGGTTCTTGTGGACCAGCAAGTTGTGCGGGTGGGGCGACGGATGGACTTCTCTTCCCATGAGCTGATGTAGTTAACCTTAACACAGCCTGTTCAGTAGCTGGGGCAGGTTTAGGAGTTATGTTTTGTTGACTGCGTGGTCGAGATTGAGGACGCTTAAATGCATCACTGGTCGGTGGGCGGAAATACTCTGCAAACAATAATGGTGTTATGTAATAGTTGGAAAGTGGAATACAGGTGTCACAGGGAAACACATATTGACTCGATAAAAATACTGTGAATACTTTTGTATCCTACTGTACCTTTTCAGGTAATGTTTAAAAATTGCTGTGACTATTTTCCAGACAAAATTTGCTTCCATGTGTAACAGCAACAACAATATTTATTGAGTTTAAGTATGACATATGCTTCTAGTTTGTACATATACAAAAAATATGTGGCATAAGGAATAAAAATGAGAATTATAGAAAAGTTTAACAATTACTGAGAAGTTTTTTTAGCAATACATTTAACATTTAGAGTACTGTACTTTAATTGGTTATCTAATTGATCTCTTTAATGCATTGCATTGTATTTATATTTGAAAAGATTTATTTTAATGTTTTTGTTTTGTAACATTAAGTTTGAAAACTATTGGACCAGTTGCTGTTAAATTGAATATTTAATCTAATTGTCAGCAGTTCAAAGCTACCATGATATTTCACAGAACTAATTTAAAAGTTGGGTATGGTATTATTGGTTTTTCCAAACAAGCAAAAGAATGTTTAGATGTGTAATGGTAGGCGTATATATGTAGTTGACAATGTGCAATCAAACGGAAGCCTTTGGAAGCATTCAGCCACACAAAGCAACCTGTGCTAACAATCCACAACGGCTAGGAACTCAAATATAATACTTATAATGTGAAACTATGGGGCAAAATGATATATGGAAATTGAAAACAGTGCTGTAATGCAGATTATACCATAGGGTTTAGAAATCTGGGAAAGTTGTGAAATCCACGTATTCTGGAAAGAAAATGAGTACTTGCACTAATTTTGAACACATACTATTGGATTGTGTTAGGAACAATGTTTACGTTGTTTGGAAGGCCTTTTAAGCTTGATCCGCCTGTTTACTGAAATTATGTTTTAACAGCTAGACTTATTGTCAGAAATATATTGAATGATAACATGTTATGTTCAACATTTATATGTTGTTTCAAGGATTCTCAGTGTTGTGGTAACTTACTCTCATTATAAACACAATTGTCCTTCAGAAAATTTAGTTCATTTTAAGTTTTGTATTTATACTCTTTAAAATTATATAGACTAATTGTTCATACAAAAGGTTTTCAAATTGCAGATAAATTTACACGTTATTAAAAGCTACATGTGGGAATGAAAACAGTCTATAGCTTAAATTGTTTCCCTTTGTCTATGATTGTAAGGTCTTTTCTTGGTACAGTTTATTATTTGCGTGGAAACCTTTGAAATCAGGAACAGCCTTTAAAAAGCCATCAATAAATAAACAATAATCTTCAAGCCAAAACATAGATTGTTGACTTAACTAAAGTATGGTCAGATTTCTGAGACGTCACTCTATTTAAAACCAGACAGCATAGATTGATCACAAAATACCTAAACCAGGTGCACTATGGGATTAACTTGTGATTGCTCCATGTCAGCTTTATCTATCATTTCCGAAAAAATATCTATTTAATAAGCATTGACTGTGCAAAGAAATACATAATATGAAAGTGAAAGTAGCACTTGTGGAAGTATTGTTTGGATATAATAAGTAAATTGTTTGTTTGACCAAGGGTAGTATACGATGTTAAACTTAGGGACTAAGTTTCCACATAATTCTTTAAAAAAAAAAACTTATGAAGAAGCTAATTTATCAGTACAAAAATCAAATGCATATAATGCCAATATGCATTAAAAATAAAAGAATAAATGTTTTGAACATCAATCTAAGCTGCCTGGGTATAAATTAAAGTTATAATCATGTGAGGAGTTAGATAGCTTACCAGCATCCGTTACAACTTTAGGTTGTGTCATGGATTGGTCCTGGTTCCACACTGTGCCTGCTGCCAGTGCTGGCTGTCTCCATGATTCGACCTTGTCAGTCCCATTCTCTTCAACAGTCAGTCTAAAGAGCAAGACAAACAATCATTTTAATCTAGGTTATGTGAAATCAACTTATCATTTCTATCACTTCATTTGTTCTCTGCTGCTTCCCAGCTTAATGTTCACATACTTGTACACAGATTTGGTGTAGTTTGTAAAGACACACTCACAAAAACAAAACACAAACAACACACACTCACAAAAACAAAACACAAACAACACACACTCACACACACAAAACGGTGAAGCACCTAGTTAAACATTGAAAATAAATAAGTTAAGAGCAGATTTCCTGATTTATTTCAACTGATGAATGATTACAATTTCTCTGACTTTTAAATGAAAACAGAGTTGGAATATTGTGGTTTCTGTAGGTGTTTGGTAACCCCCTTGGAAAATGTGTGAAGCAGTGGGTCTGTGCATGCTGAAAAGTCCTTTGATTAAAAGAATCGTAAAACAAACGAAACTAGTTCTAGTTTTTAAGCTCTCAAGTGGTTAGCTCAACAAAATTCTCTCAATTTGTTTCATAAAAGTTTATACTAACTGACAACTCATGTAAGATCATTTATACATTACACACTATGCTTACCTTTGGATGGTCTTTGGTCTACCATCATTCTCTACAATTGGGGGAAGTTTGACTACATTCTCCTCAGGTACAACCTCTACTTTTATGTCTCGTTTGTAGTAATCGTCTTTGGAGCAAACAGCTGTTTTAATCATATCTAGAACCATAGTCTTCTCTGAAATGGAAAATATTCAACTTACATCTCTGTATTGTACCAGGAGTAATGCTTCAAATTGAAAGGCC
>ENA-OREC01001315-OREC01001315.1-marine-metagenome-genome-assembly--contig:-NODE-1315-length-12351-cov-12.946798_pt1 | contig 12351 bp, 3 predicted proteins | sample MGYA00248626_ERZ508543 | MGnify/ENA primary metagenome ERZ508543 (study PRJEB26211, sample SAMN05518279) | marine metagenome | isolation source: Puget Sound, Washington, USA | host: Bankia setacea... | reverse complement strand
AATAACATACAACTCTAACAAGCGTAGAACAACATTCAAACGTACAATAACACAGAACTCTAACAAGCGTAGAACAATAATAAACACAACTATTTTACTTAGTTATACTGTTCACATGTTCGAGTATGTAATACAGTTGTTGAAAGTACATGAACATTCAGTCGAAGGTTTAAAATCAAAGCGAGTATCTAAGGAAAACACTTCACTTCAGTTTTTCATAAAACAACTAAATTCGGTTACTGGTTTGGCGTACATGCACTAATATTCAACTACATGTATTTGTATTTTTAATTTTAAACATATTGTTCCTGCGTATCGTCAGAACCATATTTTTCTACGGACCATCATGTAAGGAAACGCTAATGTACATGGTCAACTACATACGTGTTTAACATAAGCTTAGAACAGGTGAAATCAGCAAACTCACCTAATCAAATGACTGTACTTTTTAGCGACCGTATGTTAATATAATTCTACTTTGCGTACCACCTATTACACGTTAACACTTAAAACACGTTTACCTAGCTTTATGAATAACCAACATGGCGACATATATCAACGGTCAATTGCTTGTAATACACTTCATGTAAACTGTGTTTAAGTCTTATGCAAGGCAAAACAAAAAGCTGCCAATCCAAGAAGAAATACTTGAAAATGTACCTTCGTCTGTAGACAACGAAACCCCATACGGCCGCAACACAAGCAACTATAACAACGATAGCGATCGCAGCTTTCCCTCCAGAAGAGAGTCCGCCAGTTTTATCCTTCTTACCACCAGAAGGTGCGGCCTTAGTTGAACCGGAAGAAGAAGATGTTTCTTTTGTTGTTGTTGTTGTTGTTGTTGTTGTTGTTGGGGAAGCTGTTGATGTTGATGCTGCATTCGTTGTTGAGGTTTCTCCTTTTGATGGAACTGTTGATGCTGTTGATGCATTCGTTGTTGAGGTTTCTCCTTCTGATGGAACTGTTGATGCTGTTGGTGCTTCTGACGGTGAACCTGTTGATGGCTTATGTGTCGTGCCACTTGATGTTGTAGTTGTAGATGGTTGTGATGTTGTTGATGCAGTGGTTGAAGTCGATACGGATGGTGTCGATGTTGTTGATGGTGATGCTGTTGAAGGCACGCCAGAGGGCTGAGTTGACACTACTGTTACACTTGCATTAGTTATTGTTGATACTGTTGATGAGTCAGATACTGATGGTGCTGTAGATTGATCAGTTGTTGTTGTTGCTGGTTGACCAGTTGTTGTGGTTGGTTGACCAGTTGGTGCGTTTGATTGACCAGTTGTTGCGATTGGTTGACCAGCTGTTGCGATTGGTTGACCAGTTGTTGTGGTTGATTGACCAGTTGTTGTTGGTACAGTGGCTGGTTGCACAAAGTGACAAAGTTGGACCAGCAGCAGAACTGGAAATAAATGATTACAGTGAAGAAATCTTCTTCCATTTCAACAATAACCCAAATGCAGACATTGTGCAGTGTGCAGTTTGATAGAATATGACTAATGTTCATTATACTGCTAACTCTTCATGTATAGATTCTCCTGAAGATGAAATGTACACGAGTGTTTAAAGACCCGAGTTCTCGCATTGACACGGCCAAGTTAAAGTCTACAGTCAGAGCTTGATTGCATTGCTTCCGATATGGATCGCTAAGAGGCGCAATGAAAACAAAGTTGGTGTAATTTTAAGTTAGCAGCATAATTATGAAGAATAAATAAGATCGTTGCCCTAAAAAATCAAAGAGCGTCTGTCAACCATACATGCCTTAATGTGCATAAGTTTGTGTGGTTGAACAATATATTTCACAATCATTGTGGAAAATAATAGGCACGTCATTGGCTTGTATATCATTAGTTGAGTCTCGTTTAACATAATAGTGTTTGTACGTTTATAATTATAGTACAAATCATCTAGTTGTGCCATAGTATATTAAGTCTACTTGGCAAGGACGTTACTCTAAATTCAAATAGTTTCACAATTGCTTGATTACCATTTAAAACTTCCTGTTTAACGTAGGTCTGGCAATATAAATATTATTGGTAAAACAGCTATATAAGGACGCAAGTTCTCAATTTTAATGGACAAAACTGCACGTGACGTAAGGGTTAATTATTACAATCTACATATAGATAAATATGTTCTACTAGGCGAATATAGTTGATGTCATATTAACGTTGTAGATGGAATCAGCCAACTAAAAAGTACAAAACTATATAAAATACGAAAAGAAATCTATGAACACATGCAGTTGGAAAGATAGGATTCTGAACGAAATTTGAATGCCTTTTCAGTAATCAATTATGAGAAGGTTTTATATGTAGTTAAACATGTTCTCTAAGAATATCTAATCGGTCGTTTTATGACCAATTCTCGCTAAACTGTCTAACATTCTTCTGTGTGTATTGGTTCAGTTATTCTTCCATTTGTTTATCCATGTATTCGTCCACCCATCCAATAATTTCATTCATTTATCATTCTTGCTTTTTGTTTTCAGTATAAAAGTCAATTAAGTGAGTCAATCACCACATTTCGATGATTCATTTATCACTTCTATCATTCACTTATGAACTGGGACCATGAATTTGACAGTATTATTAAGTTTATATTACTCAAGTTTATATCTTCAATATATAAAACATCTAAAAACGTAGACAATCAAGTTTCTTATTTGTTAGTCATTGTTCCTAGATGATCAAATACAAGTGGTCTTGTTCACCTGTTTGCAGACAACACTTCCCAATGTTCTAACAGGACAGATTGAATTTAAAATAACTCGACTTTAATGAAGAACAAAACTAAATAGTCATTGTTTTTTTTTCTGCCCGTCGTTCGTTCTACATCGTTAGTTCGTTCGTTTTTTATAATAACTATCTATTGATAAATTTGTCATTTATTACAACGTTGATTGATGTTTCGAACACTGAGTAGATATAAATGAAAAATGAACATTTACGTGGGAAAATAGTGAATGCTGTTTACGAAACGTAGAGGAGTTTAACTTTAATAGCATGTGTTTTACCAACTTATACAATTTAGTGTGTGTACATTTGACATCGTATATGGTTACAGTTACGCTATACTGACTGATGCATTAAGATAATCCATGAGTGTAAATGTATATCCTATTTGAAACGCAGTACCAGTGTGTGTCATTATAGGTGCGTTCGGTCTAAACTAACCGGGAACAAACACTGAAAGCTAGTACACGAGGTGACGCAGGTGAATTTGATTGGTGGAAAACTGTTTTGTATCAACTATTGCTATATATATATATTACTAATCGCGTTGTTTTATGTTTAAGTTGCTTTCTTGGCATTGATTAAGCTAGTATTGTTACGTAGTGAGTGACTGAGTTGTACTAATACCTATGGTGCACAATACTGCATACATTAGACAAAGCCCTAGTCTCACCAGTGGCAATATATATCACCCATATCAAAACATTATTATCTAGTAATACGCAAGAAATCACTATGTACATTTGATACTGGGTATGTCTAACACATAGTGGGTGGACAAACTTTGCCAATATACAACATTAATATGTTCAAACATTCAAGTTAACAGTTTACATTCGGGTAGTAGTTTATGAGACGGCCATCTTACACCTGCAAAGACAAATGCTGTTTTAATACGTAAACATTCTCTTATCTATTGATAACAAGAGAAGTGCTTCTAGTACACCCAGACGATTATTTCAGTAGAGATGAAGATTATGTTTAATGCTCCATTAATGCAAACATGTCTTACTGATCAGTTCGATGCATGCCTTTTCAAATTACCATATATGTGAAATATTTAGGGTTAGGCGCATTTAACTAGTTATCAATTTTCAACACGTATTTGTTCAAACCAAAGCAGACGAGGTGTGGTCGGTATAAGGCCGGGATTATGTTATAAGTCGCATTAAAGAGGTATCAAAGCGCACGTATGATATACATATGATTGAACAGTTTGTCTTCTAACAGTTTATTGTTATATACAGCGGACAAGCCCAATCTTCGAACCTGTTCATATACGCAGAACAACCTATATATTAAACAAGGTAAACACGTATAAATAGGTGTATGTACACGTATGCATACTTTGGCTAGAGGATAAACAAAATGCAATAAATTAAAATAGCACACTTAAGAATGCCAAAGACAGTTCATGTTACAATTGCACCGTTTTTGTATAAGACTATTAAAGTAGATAATGTAGACTTATTTTAAACGTAATGTAGTTGAGAGATGTTTTACTATTATATATTTTGTTTAGACAAGTTTGCTGTCCGTCTGCTTCATTATTGCACATGTCTTTTTTACTTTATCTAGCTAGGACACATATTTGACATACATGTAACTTTACCATACGGTCCTAGATTCATTTTGTTTCGGGGGTTAAATCGCACTCGAACCGGTCCCTTAGCACCAACCAGTACTAATAAATGATGTTATTTCTTATCTTTCTCAAGAACGTAACGTCTTGGAGGGGGTTCTTCTGCTTCGCCATGGTCATTTGTTCGTTCGTATGTTTGTTTTAACGGTGTATTTACCTAAAAAATGCTCAAAACCAGCGAAACTTTAACTAGATTAAAATGTCTACTGAAGCGATATCATTAGTACATGTAGATTTAACACGAACTGATACATTTACACAAATACCAGTAAACATTCATTTACTTATAGATACACTTAAGTTCATTGCCACCTCGAAATAAAATAAAATAAATTTAAAAAAACATCTCAAAATAGTTTATGATCAATTCAACGTCTACATGTGGTAATTAAGGGTTTAGAGAACATTATTACAAGTAAAGTCTTGATAACAGTCGAAACTTGAAGGCATACATGGGTACATGATTTTTTGATTTTTTGACATTTTTTAATAATACAGTAACATTTGTAAAGAACATATCATAACTAGATTACTTCCTTGCGCAAAAGGGGTTATTTACTTTAACAATCTTTGGTAAATGTCTTTCATACATATTTTTATAAGTAGGAAATTCAGGTTCCTTTTTCGCAGATCATATGATAAATACTTGTTTTAACGATCAATAAACTGTGTATAGGGTTCTATTGCATCACTGCCAAATTTACAAAAGTTAAATAAAAATTATCAAAAATAGGGCCAACAAAGGTGTACGAAAAGGAAAACAAATGTAAGAGTATACAGTAAATATTAAACATGTAGTGCAGTACTTGTATAGACAGCAGGTTATCATTTCGACACGGATATATTTCACCTTTTGTATTGCACATTATTATGTACATACAATGTCATTTTACATCCTGTATCGTTATCTTGTTACAAGCAGTTAATAAATGACACAGGAGCTTGTTTTTTTCTTACAAAATACCTGATTACAACAAACAAACGCAATACATAATTAAGAGGTGCGTTGATCACATCCACAACATCCGTGTATGTGATCGTATTTAGGTCTCTTTTATTATACAAGGTTGATTGTAGTAATAAAGAGAGTACACTTATTTTAAAAGTATGAGCGATGTACAGTGTTAGATATTATGTTTAGAAACGTGTGCTGTCCGTCTATTAAATTAGTTTACATTTCGTCTGCTTCTCTTTGTGCAGCTATCAACAGGGCGACGCATCGCGTCTTTTCGCATTCTCCATTGTTTAATATTGAATGGTGACTTAAAGGCTTTCTTATCAGACACAGGAAAATAATTCTGTACATGACCTCTTCTGTGTAGGCTGATTAGTCATCGTTTTCGTGTCATAGTAGCACATGGAAAGGTGAGAGCGAAAGAGTGTTAAGTGATATCATACATAATAGCAGATAGGAGCGTATAATTGCTTACTCATCTAAACACGACTTAAATAAAAGACACATACACACAATACGACTACAGAGAAGACTATCCATGAGTGATTATAACAGGCTGATACGCTCGAGATTAAAGACAAAAGGTGAATTCGACAAGGCACATTTAAAGACTACAGGAAGACTATTTGATCCCCTTGACCTACAGTTGCAGTCAAAAACAAACCAAATAGTTGGAAATATGTAGGGTTCTTATTCATACAAAAGGTCACCATAGCCAATTCCGAGGCCCTATGTTTATAAAGGGACTAGTGAGTGTCACCCAGCATCACATGTGTTAGTGTCAATACATGTATGCCAGTTATAAAAGCGAGCTCTACATTTGTTCCCTCGTTAAATTATGTTTTCCAATCAAACGAATTTACAAGTAACGTAGCAAGGTAAAAAACTATGTAAACGCTTTAAGGTAAACAGTAATTTATGGCTCATTTTATATTTACACATGTTTCGTCATACGCGTGAGTACCTTTCGTTTTTATACTTTATTTAATTAATGACATTTTGGGACGCTTTTAAATACACAACCGCTAACAAGTATGCGATTTCAATGTGGGAAAGAGGATCATTTAAATAAGTATACACAATTAGAAACACTTTAATGAGAGTATGCCATGCAGTGAATGAACTACCCAGAACAGCAGCACGAACCAAACTACACGATGCACATGCTAAAATAAACATAGACATAAATCAATGGTGTAAATAATATAAATAGAGAAGAAACTGGCCTCAGACAAGAGAGAAAAGAACAGGTCCCACTTTGGAAAGGACACTTATTGAGGGCTCAAAGTTTAGATGGACGCTACAGAAATAGGATACATTTCATACTGTTATACATGTTATAGAGTTCCACATGTGAACATGTCTTCAATGAAAAGTTGTTTAATGTAATGTCACCATAACCCCAAAAAGAATGTATTACGCTCAATGAGACATCACCGTTACGTGTACATGATTTTACACACAACGTGAGTTAATAAGACTGAAAACAAACTACACCAGAGTTAAAACGATGAAAAGAAAATCAGAACAGGTAACATAGCTTTAAAAACAAGTGCGCGATTTCTCGTCCTCACCATAATATATTACCTTCGGATGACATGTAATAAAAATACTTACCAGATAAGCAAACTGTCTTAAGTTTAAAATCCATTTTCGAATATATGTACAGAAACTATAGAGTTACAAACGTATATCCTTTAAAACTAAACACACAAACAAAATCACATTTACTTAAATAGATCAAAAAAGTGTCATAAAACAAGTCTGAAACATGAGTTAATCCATGTATAATTAAAATCTCAGACGCGCATAATTTTGTTTAAACCTATTGCACAACCGGGTAGCGAATTGACTTTGAATATGTTATAAAAATTACTGTACACAGTTAAACATGGCCACGTGGGCTTCTTTGGGTAAGGTAAACCCCAAATGTCGAATCGTGTCATAGTTTAAATACAAGCCACCACTGTGAAAAGGATGTGTACAGTGGTGATGGGTTATGTGCTAACGTGAGTTAAATGTTATAGTTTGTGGGTTACACTTGTGACAGTCTGGCGTTTAGTCCTAGGATTAGTGTTGTCAATAAAGCCGCCTTATCAGTAAAATATGTCGTCTGCAACGTTTAAACAGCGACCACTCTTATCTCATCAGTGTTGATATTGAAACGAAGACAAACAAGTTGAATCTAATTTATGTCCCTTAGATAATGGTATGTATTGTGGAAAGCATCTACACCGTTCAGTGACTGTGTGGTGTTTATCAGCTTTAACTACGTCATCTTAAGCTGTGTCATCATCAACATATTCTGTTCCTGTTTCTACACTGTGCTTCCTTTGAATCTCCTTCATCATGTATTTACCTCGAGTTTCTATAGCAACGGGCTGGCAATCAAATATAAACGCTATGAACCTTTTGCACTAAAAGATAAATGTTTCCGTTTTATGCACACATAAAACTTTGATTCAAACATCGAGGGGTCGTTTGCGAAAGGGTTCTGCTTCTTTATTCAGTGTCACTTAACAACATTTCGTTTTCAACTTCTCGACCTGTACTTGCCAAATAGCTACCTCGCACACTATATTTGGTTGTAAACAATGGAATTATACATGTCGCAAACATTAATGTAACTTAACATGCAAAATGAATACATTAGGAACAAAACACCAAGTTGTGCATGAATAAAAATGAGTAAATTAACCACTGCAAATGTGGTAAGCGTGACAAAACGATATTTAGTCAACAGGTATGTAATTGGATAGGTTACTGGTCCAAGTACAATAAGAACCGCTATCCGCTAAAATAAATTCCACCGCAATCCGGGTTTTTAAAAAAAGAAAATGGTTATAATAATCAGCTCATTTTGTGGAACTATTCAGAAGCGGCAGACTGAAATTAACGTGTTGGCATGGCTCTTATATACTTATATATACTTTCGTTGCCAGTTAGCAATACTTTAAGGCATCTAGATTGTGAATATGTAATGCAAGTTACGTTGTCGACATAACTAGGTAAAATATTACGTCTGCCATTTCGTTGGCAGAATAGAGTATATAACAACTAATATCCATACTCAATATATGCATATCTATTCGACATTGACCTATCTATATTTACCTATATAAACACACGCTGTGGCAATCATCGACTCGTCGTTAGTGCAGTTCCATTTATTGGCGTGTTCTTGTTTTTAACACATTACTATGGTTGTAATGGTTATTCGCAAGTTTAAGTGATGAGTACTATAAGATGCACCATTCTAGCTTAGACGGAATGCCATTGTTGATACATGGTGTAAATTCTAACCATGCCACTTAAACCAGTTTCCTTTTATAGATACAGAGTTGTCCTTGGGCAATATACATTTTGCTTCGAGCTGCATTGGAACTTATTGATCGATGGAGTCCTCATTAAAATGAACGATTTATGCAGATGAAGTTTTACTATTGACCAAATATGTATTATATGTACAAAATAAACAATACCGTTGATCAACATTTTATTCAACAATTAATTTGAAAAAAAACAACATAATACAAAAACATCCCTAGGTGATTGTTTCGATGGTCATGCTGATGGTGTTGATGGTGATGATGGTGTTGATGATGCTGATGCTAATACTGATGATGATGACGAGGGTGGATATGATGAGGGTGTATGTAAACACAAAATGTAAACATGTGTTATCACTTTAGCTTATATAGGTAAAGTTCGATTGTACTCTTGGAAAATTCAATACAATATACGCTAGTAAACAAGGATATACTCGTAAAGCATTGACGCACGTGATAAGAACAACCAATCAGATCCGTTTGCATCATGGTTCATCCACATTATAACATAAGCAGTGTGTGTTTGTGTGTGTTTGTAATGCCGTACGTGTATAAGTCAATTTTGGAGTCGTATTGCACTGCTTCATCATTCGATTTTCTTTCTCGATTTACGTATGACACGAAACTTCTTCTTTAGGTGACTTAAACACTTGGCTAACCTGAAAAAACAGCGGAAGACACGTGTTATCGTTTAAAACAAACGTCTCCGTTTTGTCGAACCTATTTTATTTCTGTAACTTTACTTGTGTTGTCACCGTTGATATCATTCAAACGCGAGACTATATTACCACAATAAGAAGCTAAGTTATACGAGAGATAATGCCAGTAGTCTATCATTGGTGAAGTTACAAGATATTACAAATGCCAGTAGTCTATCATTGGTGAAGTTACGAGATATGATGCCAGTAGTCTATCATTGGTGAAGTTACGAGAGATGATGCCAGTAGTCTATCATTGGTGAAATTACGAGATATGATGCCAGTAGTCTATCATTGGTGAAGTTACGAGAGATGATGCCAGTAGTCTAGCATTGGTGAAGTTACAAGAGATGATGCAAGTAGTCTATCATTGGTGAAGTTACGAGAGATGATGCCAGTAGTCTAGCATTGGTGGAGTTACGAGAGATGATGCCAGTAGTCTATCATTGGTGAAGTTACGAGAGATGATGCCAGTAGTCTATCATTGGTGAAGTTACGAGAGATGATGCAAGTAGTCTATCATTGGTGGAGTTACGAGAGATGATGTCAGTAGTCTAGCATTGGTGAAGTTACGAGGGATGATGCCAGTAGCCTATCATTGGTGAAGTTACGAGAGATGATGCCAGTAGTCTAGCATTGGTGAAGTTACGAGAGATGATGCCTGTAGTCTATCATTGGTGAAGTTACGAGAGATGATGCCAGTAGTCTATCATTGGTGAAGTTACGAGAGATGATGCCAGTAGTCTATCATTGGTGAAGTTACGAGAGATGATGTCTGTAGTCTATCATTGGTGAAGTTACGAGAGATGATGCCAGTAGTCTATCATTGGTGAAGTTACGAGAGATGATGCCAGTAGTCTAGCATTGGTGAAGTTACAAGAGATGATGCCAGTAGTCTAGCATTGGTGAAGTTACGAGAGATGATGCCAGTAGCCTATCATTGGTGAAGTTACGAGGGATGATGCCAGTAGTCTATCATTGATGAAGTTACGAGAGATGATGCCAGTAGTCTAGCATTGGTGAAGTTACAAGAGATGATGCCAGTAGTCTATCATTGGTGAAGTTACGAGAGATGATGCAAGTAGTCTAGCATTGGTGGAGTTACGAGAGATGATGCAAGTAGTCTATCATTGATGAAGTTACGAGAGATGATGCAAGTAGTCTATCATTGGTGAAGTTACAAGAGATGATGCAAGAAGTCTATCATTGGTGAAGTTACGAGAGATGATGCAAGTAGTCTATCATTGGTGGAGTTACGAGAGATGATGCAAGTAGTCTATCATTGGTGAAGTTACGAGAGATGATGCCAGTAGTCTAGCATTGGTGGAGTTACGAGAGATGATGCCAGTAGTCTAGCATTGGTGTACATTTACGAGGAACATATACATATAGTTAAAAACCAGTGTTCATAATACCTAGCTCATCCATATAACTAGTGTTACTATAGGTCCAGGGCTTGTAGTCGATGCCATACGAATTTATAAACCATTTGCCACGATGTCTTCGACTGAAAAAAGAGAAAATAGAAAGACGATACAAATGGTGTGTTGTTGCTACGAGTTGGTATGTTGGTTTCCATACAATTTGCACATATCACAAAACCTTCAACTTCTGCAATCATTTTCTTAACATAAATCAAATATATGTTCCCTTTACAACTATTTTGCCAAGTATGTCTAGTTTACTAAATTTTCATTTGAATTTAATGACAACTGACATTGTTTAAAAGAAACTAAATAATGTTACAGAACTTTGTCGTTTTTGTTTTTTCTTGTGAAATTTGTATACCGGAATGGTATTATTTGTATAAATGGTGAGTGAGTAAGTAATGGGTGATGGTGAAGGTATACACGAGAGTACGGTCTAGTTAATAGAAACTGGCAAAATATTGAAAGCTGTAGTCCGATCTCAACAGTTGTCTGTACATGGACTAGTTGTATGAAGTATCTCTACTCTCTTACCTTCTCAACGTCCAGAAGACAGCTCCCGCCAAAAGTAACACGAACAAAGGTATACAGACGCCAAGAGCAACCTTTCCTCCTGTTGATAAAGACTCCTCCTCCGCGTCTCTAATTTGAGCTTGAGCTGGTCTTGTAAAACTAGATACAAGATGCGTCTTCGTTGATAAAGTTGAGCCAGACGACATAGATGAACGTGTAAACGCTTGCTCAGATAATACTGTAGATGATGTCTCAATCACACCTGTACCAACAGTTGTCATTCTAGGACTCATTGATAATACGGTTGTTTTCGAAGACTTTGTACTGTCAATGCTTGTGTGAGTTGTCTTCGGTTCCTTTGTTTTTATACTCGAGTGAAACGTGCTGATTATCGTGATCGGTTTAGAGGTCGGGATACTGGTCGTTGCCTTGGAAACCGTGTGTGTGCTTTGACGTATAGTAGATGTAGCAGACGATCCAGCTGTGGTTGACCCTTTCCTAGTTGATAGCGTTCGCGAAGAAGAAGTCGATGAACGAGATGACAATTCTGCTGTTGATCCTTTAGGTTCTGTGCTGGATTCATTTGTATTCGGAGCTGTATGGGTCGTAGAAATTCCTTCTGTTACTGAATGTGATGTGATTTGTGGCGTTGAAACTTTCTTGGTAGATGAAACTACAAGAGCAGATGTTAGTGTTGTTGAAGAATTGTTGGTCATCGTTGCTGTTGAAGATGTACTTGAATGCCCAGAACCGGCAGTGACCGTGGTTGTGCTTCCAGCTACTGGTTTTTGTGTCACTGACATTGTTGCTGTAGTTATATTGGATGGCATATTGGTTATTGAGGTGGTTCCGTTTGTTGACATCTCAGTGGGTGAGATCTCAGTTGTTGATGTGGTTGCGTTTGGTGAGATCTCAGTTGTTGATGTGGTTGCGTTTGGTGAGATCTCAGTTGTTGATATAGTTGCGTTTGGTGACATCTCAGTTGTTGATGTGGTTGCGTTTGGTGAGATCTCAGTTGTTGATATAGTTGCGTTTGGTGACATCTCAGTTGT
>ENA-OREC01001314-OREC01001314.1-marine-metagenome-genome-assembly--contig:-NODE-1314-length-12353-cov-12.858667_pt1 | contig 12353 bp, 3 predicted proteins | sample MGYA00248626_ERZ508543 | MGnify/ENA primary metagenome ERZ508543 (study PRJEB26211, sample SAMN05518279) | marine metagenome | isolation source: Puget Sound, Washington, USA | host: Bankia setacea... | reverse complement strand
CTGAAATGAAATTTTATTGGGATCCCAAGGAACAGTCAACCAAACGACATCCTGTCAACATACGCTATCCAAAAAAACTAAAGCCGCACATTGGAGAGGTACGGTCGTGTTAGAATCGAAATAAAACATCTGTATCCGTGTTTTATCGCGGAAATAAATTATGGGTACTCGTTAGCGTATTGGTGATTTAATTCACACGCACCCGAACTCGTACCCATATTTTATTACCGCGATAAAACACGGGTACAGCTGTTTTATTTCATAAGTAAAATAGAAAACAATCATTACTATCGTTATAATGTTGCTAAGACTGTTAATAGTACAAACAATATTGGTTTGAACACATCGATTTTTATTTCAAAGAATGTTCTATAGAATCGGTTTAGCTTTAACAGGAAGCAGAGACACACTATACACATTTTTCGGAATTTACTAACAGAGCTTGTCTCAGTTCAATATGACAGAAATGGTAATAATCTTTAATTCAATCACATGCACATGTATTGTATTCTGTGTCATGGTTTAAAATAAATTTCAATTGGTTGTTTGATTAACGCTAAATAATACACTATCATATACTTACACTTAAGTTAAAGTTTCAAATACAACTAGTTTAATTTGTGTTAAAACGTATTGATTAGTTTTATTTCATATTATGATTCTACATGTACATGGTCACTATAACAGGTAACATAATCCAACAAAAAGATAAACTGTACAAGTAAATGGTGCGTACATCTGGTTTCATTCTGTACTACCCGTGTGAAGATACTTAATTTATACAATTGTATCAACTTGTGTTTTTTTCATGATTTAAGTTCTGTTTAATCAGCGCAGCATGTTGCAATTAAACGAAAATGATGAGGACAATAGTCATTGTTTCATTTGTTTATCTGCAGTTATCTTGAACGAGTCGCCCCCTCTATGTGTTAGGTTATCTTTGTCGTTGTTATAACAATATGGCTACTGTTTACAGATGAAATAACAAGTGCTTTCACCTGGTATACCATACCGACTACTGCTGCTTCCCCTTTATCTTATCACCTGAGTAGAGGGTGTTACAGATAGCGGTGATTGTAACAATGTACCTAACACAATTGTCACTGTTATCCACATACATGTTGTTTTGTCAAACTGACTGAAGGTTTTACTTCACTGTGATAACACAATTACAACTTCAGTTAGATGAGACCCTAACCCGATAATTAAACATGTATATATATTCCCTATTTAAATTGTGTCTGTATTGTTTTGTGGTGTGTCTGTATTGTTTTGTGGTGTGTCTGTATTGTTTGTCATGTGTCTGTATTGTTTTGTGATGGGTCTGTATTGTTAATTGATGTTGACCGTTTTAAATCAAATTTTAATGCACGCATCTACGCATACAAACGCACACACTTTCTCGTTGTGTTGTTTATTTTTTTATCATTGGTAATTCAAAAGATAAGAACATTTCTGCAGAATTCTCGTAAGAATGTTTTAATCAGGTCATATACAAATTATAATTATTCACCAAAATGCAAAACGAGCTTAAACCAGCACGTAAGCAACGCGTAACTGAAACACACATGCAGGACAACCCTACGTATTGCTTTGACACTCCTTCGTATTTTGTATACACCATTCATGAAAACCTTTTTGGTAATTCATGAAAAGTTCCATGTACAAGGTTGAGACTTGAGAACACCAAGAAGTCAATGGTAGCAGTATATTCAGAGGTAGTACGTCAATAGTAGATTATCTTTGAGCGAATCAGTGTGCCTACAGACATTGACATTCCAAGTCTCAAAATCTGCTCGTTAGTGTTGACAGCCAAGCCGGGACCTCACCGAAGAGGTTCCCGCAAATCCATCTTAATGAGATATACAATTTTAAATTACCGCTGTCAGCCCCAAATAGTGCGCGCGGAGTGATACTGAGCACCCTCTATATAATCTGACAGAGATCAGAAACTAAGCACCGATTTACAGCAGCGTTCCTCTGATGCCGGTACCCGCGACGCCATCCTACTGGGCGCTAATGAGATACAAATTTGAGCCAGTGTTGGAATAGCTTAATAAAACAGTTTGAACTATTTTGGTTCAGCCACTTTGCGTCGATAAAAGACAAATATTCTACATAGAGAGTTAATTTACCAAACACATTGTTATTGTGGCAATTTTCTCCAAAGATTAACTCTCTAGTCTCTAGTCTAAAGACAGATTTAAACACTGTTCAACCCACTGCGTTGAAATTTGCGAATACACACAACAGTCTAATTATCGGCTCCCTAAATTATCTTAGACAGAAATCTGTGCGAGCCAGGATGGCGGACTGCTGGCGATATTTATCTCGTTTCTGCAAAATGCTTCTTTATCTTGCTAGGAACCGTCTCTCCAGCTCGCCAAGTGCGGGTAAAGATTCCTCAGCCATACTGAACAATACGGACCCCCGAGGGAGCACCAGTTATCCACTTTAGATACCACGCCGCCAAAATAGTTAGCTATTGCCCCTCCCCGTACCAGACAATAGGATGACAGATTGCCTTCTAAGTTGGAACTAAAAGGGACCGATCACGGAAGTGTGGGCTCCCGATGACATGTATGAGATTAACCCCAATACTGACAAATTCATAGGTCAATATTGTGTCTGTCATCAAAACGTAGACATTTATATTCCTAAATGTGTGTCCATTCTTATACCAATCAATCGGAAGAAGCATATTAATGAATACTGTTTTAAACTGTTTAACGGGAAGCATATTTTCTAATATTTTCTGTCAACGATGGAAGCAACTTTCTCTCCATTGAGCTTAGACCATTCGAATGACCAGTTATCAAATATAAGTCACACTCACGTCCAAAGCCATTTCCTATAGTCTAAAATTAAAAACAGTTTGTTCCCCAATATCTCAAAACCCCTTGTGTAATTGCTAAACTCTCAACAACATGTCCTGAAAAACACAACCAAATTTTTAATCACAACCTCTAAAGACAGAACCGGACACCGTGTAGTTTGGGATTCTTGAGAAAACATTCCACGTGCCACCCGATGCCAAAACATTCAAACTAATCAGTTCCGATAAAGCTGACACATTACAACAACTCCAGAGTTTTTGCTACCATAGCCCTACGTGGATTCGATCGGGTTTTGGTTTTCTTTGAGGCAGTAAGTGAGCAATAGCCGATCATTGGAAGTTGATGAGAGTGGGCAAAAATGCACGGAAACCACGAGGAAATGCTTCTAGTTGTCTCTCGATGAACCTTATCCACGGACTCTCTAAAACTCGACACCCATCAAAACGCTGTGTTCGGCAAGATACATTAACGTATATATCAGTAAAAACAAATTACGCGAGTACAAAGTTTGTTAAATCGCATGTAAAACTGACAGCGTTTGACATTGAAATACTCCACAAATCTCTGGCATTAGATAAGAGTTGTTGCTCGTGTTTCATCACCCCCACACACAGGCTCTCCGTGTTCCCAAACAAAGTGTAAGAAACATCTACCAGTACTAACACATAGCCTTAGCATAGCAGACGGCCTCCCTCATTGATTTAAGTACAGCTGTTACTGATGTATAAATATAATGTACTGTTTGTAGACAGAATATATTGTTTATCGGTATTATTTATAGATATATGTATTATCTATATAGAATGCTGCTTTATTGTGAACTGTTATTTATATATTTAAGTATTTTATTAGTTAAGCCAATGCTCTGTAGTTATTTAACTGTACATATTAGTGCAACGGTGTCGATACAAATACATGGTTACAATGTCAACTGTATAGGCGCATGTACAGGTATGGTATGTGTGCAAATAGCGTGTTAACATTATTTAACATGCACGTTGTGGCTGCTTGAATGTTGGGTTTTAATGTAAACTTGTTAACGTTCATTCGATATGTTGTAGTATTCGATTGAACCATGTGGAACTTTTATATTAAGTATTATTTTTTTAATGCGCTTAGGTAGTGTCACCACAAGAATAAAGCCTAGAACTGTTAATCTAAAATAAAGATCTACAATTCTCTAATGTTGTGGCCAATTGATCAACATTATGATTATTTTATTCTAACGGTTTTGACGTGAATGTCATTTTTAATACCTCGACAAATAGTTTTAACAATATAAACAGACATAACATCAATCTCATTATTGTAGAACAAGTAATACAAACTGATACTAATTCATTATAAACATGAAAATATTACGTACCTTTGATTTACTGTTTAATTGTGGTTTATGAGCCAGTTTATTTATGATTTTTTTATTTTGCTGTCGGCGTGTTTCAAGACGTGTCACTAACGTTAATCGTTGGTGGTGATTGTATATACGAACGGAATGGACTAGGAACCTGTAATACGTTACCCGACTCCACTTTTTGTTTTTATCTGATTTAATAGTTCTGTTTTATTAAACTGGTGAAACAATAATCAAACAACGAGTTATTGACCTGTATAAAATGTGGGCAAACGTAGGATTTATTTTATTCTCCGTTAACAATATTTCAACATGCCCAATCAATCTCTTTGTTTTACAATAACCTTATTATTATATTACTGTTAGTATTTTGTATTTAAATGATCTGCAACATTACAAAAGGACATATTGGTTTCAATGAATTAGTATGAGCATTTACATTGCTTGTTTTCCAATCCATTTCAATCTACTATTGGCGTAAATGTTTTCTGTTGTTACTATGAGCTATATCAAATATGTTTAAACTAAGGAAATCTAGTATTTCGACTCCAACAAAACACAACAATTTTTAATTCGTCTATAATTGGAATTGTACAACTAAATGTATGTACAACTATTTCCTTTAAGATTGAGTAACTATTAGTTAAGCAATGTTGCGTGAGCCAGAGCCCTACCCGTATAAATGGCCAATAAGTCCTGTATGACAGGCAGCCCAAAGTGTGCGAATATAATCCAGTTATAAATCATCCAACATTTATCAGTGTTACAGATCTGACATGTGCTTATAGTTAGTGCATGCATTATTCTCCTTACGTAATACATTTTAAAGACCCTCTCCGTTATTTTTCTTAAAAGCCTTCAGAAAAGTTCGGCGGCTCGTTAGATTGTGGAAGGGAATCTGCAATGCCGTGATTATCAAACCGTACAGCTTTCAACGCATTAAGTAAAGTATACAGGGAGAGCCTCTAATGTCTATTAAAATATAAAAAACTATAAGACATATAACTGTCGGAATGAACCTGCACAGGAGGTATTTCAATGGTACTTCATTTTCAAAATTAGTCCGGTGCCATTCACTTGAAACACGTCAGTAATCTACCAAAGATACTGCCGACAAAAACGCATACAACTCATTTGTTGTAAATTAACAGTTTACAAGTAGATACGAGATGGGAGTTAACATTTTGGACTGGTCTTATATCACACAACATAAGCCTTATTCCTAAATCTGCTTTCTGATGTTTACTCATGTTTGCTGCTATGTTCTTCTGGTTAATAAACACCGAAGCCGTGTGAAAAGACGCTATAACAATGCCGTATTTCACAAGAACATTGCCATGGTGAAAACGGTAGATTGCTATCTTGGTACATGTGTTTTATTAAGTTTTACCCGTGTTCCGGCTACAGATGAAGCGCTTGATTGTATTCTATGAAGATGTTTGATATTTCAGGGCAACATACAGAAAGATTGGGTTGCACAATGCTGTCATAGATGGAGTAAACCGTCTTCCAGGCGCCGCACATTGGCAGAAACGAACGAGAGAAGTGTCTTTGAAAGCTAGAATGGTGAATAAAAGCGAAACTGTTTTATTGGCTGCATCATTTGCCAAGAATTACTAGAAAACACAGCATTTTAGCATTTAATACAAGCAGCCCACAACATCAGACTGTAGTTGTATAATTAAATAAAGAAGCACCTTTTTCACATTATATATTATGTAATCTGTTTTTTTTTAAACTCTTACATATTTTGTACCACAATTAAATACATTTTAAGATTGATGTATTGGAAGTAGTAATTTTCCCAAATGAACAGAATATTGTACATAATAGTGTACGTGATATTGTACATGATATTGTACAGAATATTGTACAGAATATTGTACAGAATGAAGCTATATTTTACAGAATTGGTTAAATCTACTCTAGTGATATTCTTTTCTGGCCAAATATCTAAATGATACTTTTTATTTTGTGCAATTATCAATTTCCCTTTCTGTTATATATAAAAAGATATATACTGTTTATGGTGTATGTAGCCTGTCTTTTCGGGTCAGTATTTTGTTTCACCTCAACAGCGGTACAAATGTAGTGATGGTCAATATTCCTCCACCCCCACCCCACACACCGGTAGTTCGTATGTCCTTATAGTGGAAAAAAGTTAGGAAAACCTACATGGGTAAAAAAATCTATTTCCATGTTGTGAATGTGGTGGGGAGGGGTGTAATATTGACTTGACTTTGTAATAGGTGTGCACCGGATGTAATCAGTGGTGTGACGACAGGGTCTAGTGGCAGGTGCTGCGGTTTCTAGTGGCTCTCATTACACTCTGCAAGTAGAAGATTATCCTCCACTTCTGCCGTAATTACCACTTGTACAGCCTATAGGCATCGTTGGGATCCCAAGATTTATCGCCTCTTGTCCTGTCTCTTCCGTACTCGTGCGTCCTCTTCTCTACATCAGCCAGGGTCGTTTACAGTTAATGTACGAAATGCCCGAGAGCGATTCTATATATCTCACAAGTTCTTGTTTGACGACAACTTTCTACAAGTCACTGGACATCTGAGATAAATTTGGTTCCATTATATTTGTTTTGGGTTCCTTATTTACTTATTTTCTCTTAAAAGTACGAACGAAGGAGGCTTCAAGGTGTTCACTGATTTGATTGGCTACATACTGCTATATCATCCATATATATATATATATATATATATATATTGAACCAGCTAGGGTATTTGAATTAGTGTGTCGCACTTGTTGTTCGGTACTCAAATCGTTCCGTATTATGTATTTCCTATGGTAAGACATACGCGGACATATCTTTTATAAAAGATAAAAAAACATGTGAAAGAAGAAGTTGAAACATCATAAAGACTAAACGAAAATAGTAATCTAATCCGTCAGAAAGGCATACTATTGTTATCCTTATCTTGTCGGTAAAGGCATTCATTACGCACACATACTTAACTACTTGCAATAAAGTATTCCAAACAAAGTTTTTTTTTATAAAATAAATACGTTTACTAGGAAATAATGGAAACACTAAACAAAATGCTTCGAATGATGCAGTGTTGCTGCCATCTGTCCTACCAGCACATTCAAACCATATGTACGACAAGCATAAAATAACATTTGAAACATCGAAAGGACAAACAAGTAATATCGCGGGAAAAAATCTAAAAAAATACTTCAAACCGTTTGTACGTTGGCCTATAACTTATCACCTGTGCGTCAATTAAAAAAAGTTAAAACAAACAATACCTCGAGAGACTGTCCAAACTGTCACCCAACTTGCATCCTTCAGTAAAACCAAACATCACAATTAAGCCAATAACACACGACAATAACAATCCTATTGACACTCAAGTGGCCCTTCTTAGCTATAGCAAGTTTATAAATGTTGATAGAAACCATGCTGGCTAACTTTCAAATGAAATATGTTTTAAATATCTCAAGAAAAGCCCCGAAAGCTTTGGATTCAATATTTCAAAAGGTTGAGCGTGTTGCATGTACTTCCCAACTTGCAACTATTTGATTGTGTGTCTTTGCGAGTGTTTGCGGAATCAGATTTTATACTCATTAGCAGACCTGCTGATTGTGTTCACAACAATGTTATTGCTATATGGATGTTTAAATATTATCGACTTATATGAATTCATACAACCAGGTGAAGCTTTAGTTCAGTCACATGACATTGTTGTTTTGATATAACCACGATGCTTTTTTAATTTTAAATATTTAAGAATGTCCGGACCGGTATAAAGAATTACGTAAAACAGAATATATAGTTTGTCGAATGTTTGCCAAGAGCAAAGCGATGTAGTTTCATGTTACCATAGCTTAGTTGTAGCCGTGTCATCCTCTCACTATCGCCCCGCTGTCATCAGAACCGATATGAGACCACTTGACCGCTGTTTGTTTAGAGCATATCAAATATTGACAACAACTCAGACATCAAGGGCCAAGCCAGCTTAAACCCTAGCCCCTACCCGTCTATGATGTCATCACTGCAGCCCAAATGTCTCGGAATCTATTTCTTTGGCATTCACAGACAAATCCCTCGCATGTTGGACCTTAACAAGTCATCTCTGATTGTTGATTCTCGTTACTATACTCCACTACGAGACACTTATCACAGCGTTTACAACCCATGTTCTCTGTTCTTTCAAAGTGGGGCCAAAATCAAAGCTGGCATTATATATATTTCCGTTACGTTTAACTGAGGTGGAGCCTGATTGGTATACGTTTCTTAGTCGGCGATGTTTAGTACGTATGTTTTTGAGAGGAGATCAAATCGGTATTATTAATAGCGTTTAGCTTGTTAAATCTCATTCGACAACTGACATCATTACATATACATGGATGCAAGTAGTTCTTATTCGAGACAGGAAGTTTAACACTCGCAGTGTAAACTATAAGTTGACATATACACTTGAAATACTGTTAATTACTTAAGAAAATGAAATAAAATCGGTTGAGTCAGACTCTAGGTCACATATGTTTTTGAATGTATGTGTATGTGCTTTGTTCGTGGTGTAACTTACTCAAACATTAGCTTTACTATGACTCTTAGTTATCAAGGTTTATAACTTTATGTTAACTGAGTACATGTTCCTGTAGAAGTGAAATATTTATTTAAGTCATTTAGGTACTTGAGATTGTGATAGTGTGTTTAAAGTACCAGTTAAACTAGCTTTTAGAATTAAAACAATTACTGAAGCAGTAAATGACCTTGTCTTTACTCCAACAAACTCAAAACATTTAACAGAACCAAGATTATAGACCAACGTAATAAACCTTAAACCACCAACTTCAAAACTTTTCAAAAAACATTCCGAAGACATTTTTTCCAGACAAACTATTATTGATAATATATATTCCTCTGAGGAGCACGTAACTAACGAGAGAGCGGATGGAATGTTTCTGGATTTAGAGTTTAGCATATATTCCCAACGACAACGATGTCATAATTAAAACTTCCCATTCGTAATAACCTAATGGACTGTTTAGGCAAATTAAAACTGACACAAATGATCCGCTATTCCAATGCTATAAATTAAAGACAACCAACTTTGTTTTTTCTCTTTCTCTAGTTAAGGGATGAAACGTATAGAAATAGTTGGTAACATGGTTAACAATTAGTGCTATACGTTGTCTGATTTGTTTCAGACCCAGCTCCTCTCGTATAGATAGGAAGTCCGCTATCTTCTCAAGTGTTTGAATTATAAGAAAACCGACTTTGTGTCAAAAATTGTCTATCGGGGCACTTATTCATTCACTTGATAGCTCCTAATGCGTTTTGAGAGATATTTAAGATAACGAATTAGACAGGGGAGTGGGAGCCAAGAGGCGTTAATGTTAAAACAAATATCCCTTTCCACTTGAAGTCCATGTGACGTGCACTACAACCGAACATTGTCCAACACTTTCGTACCAGTATGTTTAAAAGCACAGACAGTTGACTCTATGACAAGAAAGTTAAATAGCCCAATCGAACCAGCTGTTATTTTGGAAACTTCGATTCTTTAAAGTAAATTTATCCTTTTTTATCAGTACATGACAATTGATTATTGCACTTATGTTGTTGTCAATTGTAATTATTGGGACTACGCCTCTGCAATTGGTTGATTGATATGAACAAAACACCATTTTTTTGTTCAAGTGCTATAAAGAAAACTATTGAAGTCAGTTTAAAAAAGGCGTGGATCCCTTTCATCGAGGACTGTCATTAAAACATGGTTTTTTATTAATATCTATATATACCCAACTTTCCCCTACCCCGATCGCTATTATATAGTTACGGGTTTACTCAAGATATCGATCGAAAGACCCTGATTCCTATCGCTATTATATAGTTAATGGTTTACTCAAGATATCGACCGAAAGACCCTGATTCCTATCGCTATTATATAGTTAAGGGTTTACTCAAGATATCGACCGATATACCATGATTCCTATCGCTATTATATAGTTAAGGGTTTACTCAAGATATCGATCGAAAGACCCTGATTCCTATCGCTATTATATAGTTAAGGGTTTACTCAAGATATCGATCGAAATACCCTGATTCCTATCGCTATATTCACCAAAATATATCGATTGAGGGAAAATTTGGTTTGGGGAATATATACAGACACATGTTTGATGTCTATTTAAGAAAAATGTGAACCCATTTTTTCATGAATATATAGTATAATACTGATCTATGAATGTGAACTTACCAGTGGTGAGTAGAATGCCGAGGTGTCTGTGTTTAGAGGCATGTAGCCCTGGGTGGGGTAGTGAGGTGACGTATACATACTCTCCCCTATACCTGGCACACGACTGTAAGCGCTTAATAATCCTGATCCGTACTGGCACGAGCACACACTTTGTCCTGTGTGAGGGTCGGTTATGATTGGTCGACCATTCTCACAACATGACGAAGATAATGATGTAGATAGTGACGTCAGAGAGCCAGAAGGTGCTGATGGTGGTTGAGATGGTCCTTGAGGTAGTTGGGTTGTTGACATCAGAAGCTGAAAACAGAAACATTTTATGTAACTGACAAACTATCATAGTTTGTAATATATAGCAAGCTTTAACTTATGAGCAAACAATGTATAAAACAAACATAGATTACTTAATACATGATCTGTCTATTAAAACAAACCTTGACTTGTATCATAGAACCAAATGTATCGAGCTGACATTTAGCCATGAACGCCACTCATTCTATGAGGGCATCCAACTTTTGTGTCCGTTGCCTTATTTATATAATGTTACAATTAACAGACATTAATTGACAAACACATTTGAAATGTTCACTGCATTGTCCCATACAACTACGAATCCCACCATACTAGTGTCCATCTGGTATCATCAGTTTAAGCGTAAATCCTTTTCTCGCCCTACTTTAATTCAGGCATCTTTACTTCAACGTATTAATAACTTATCTCTGCAAAGTTTCAAACCAATGCAAAGTCACATAAGATCATTCAACAAACATAGATTGAGTAGAAATCAACTAGTTTTACTCTATTATGTTACATTTCATTGTTCACCGTGGGATAGAGGAGTAGGAGGTTTAACCCCAAAATAACGTTCCGATTCATTGATCTTGGGTTCCCTGCAATTATATGACAGTGTCACTTTTATCAAATCAAATGTCTAAAATAGCTCTCCGTGATGTTGAATAATCTACACACACCTGTTTTGTTATCATACATTTCACAGATTTCAGTTTTCACATACAAAGACAACTATACAACTGCACCGTAAATCATGTTAGAAATTATGTTCGCCAAATCACAGGTCCCCCAATAAGGGTCAAAGCATATCGGCGCAAAGAATTTGACCAATCCGCGACCTCCCAGTAGAGAAAACCACTCATATCAGTTTTTATACACCTAGAAAAAAGGTAAATCCAAATTTGTGCAAAAAAGTCCCCTGCGAATTATGATAAGAAATAGAAAAAAAGGTCTAGAGTTATCTGGATGGAACGTTTGCCAAACACGTACATGCGAAATAAAGTTTACACGTAATTCACGATAAACTTGAGTATTTTTGTGAAACCTACAGGTAAACAGGGCTACACTGGGATGCAAGTGCAAGCTTCTACTGGTGGTGCTACTGTGGTTTCTCTTGTTTAATATTTACAGTAGGTACAGTATAGTTTATGAGAGAAACCCAATTTACAAGTAAACAGTATTTTCTCAGACAGTGAGACAGTGATTTATATCAATTTGCATTAGAGCATTGAGTGTCATTCATTTGAACGTCTGTGTCATGTCCATCATCCGCAATGATATAGATTCTCCGTTCATTCAAATATATAGAAGTTAGTATTTACTTTGCACGCAAGTGTACACTACCTCCATTTAACCTAGTATCATATGCACAATGAATGAATGCCTTATAGGGTCGCATGTAGAGATATCTCAAAGTCAATACAAATGTTGAGTTTGTGATGCTCATTCATAATGTGGATACCATATATCAATAATAATACCATCGAAGTACATAGTAGCAATTGATATTGTTGGAGATATGTTGGACATCCTAACGTACGTTTAACTGTTGGAGATATGTTGGACATCCTAACGTACTTTTAACTGTTGGAGATATGTTGGACATCCTAACGTACTTTTAACTGTTGGAGATATGTTGGACATCCTAACGTACTT
>ENA-OREC01001313-OREC01001313.1-marine-metagenome-genome-assembly--contig:-NODE-1313-length-12356-cov-15.227136_pt1 | contig 12356 bp, 7 predicted proteins | sample MGYA00248626_ERZ508543 | MGnify/ENA primary metagenome ERZ508543 (study PRJEB26211, sample SAMN05518279) | marine metagenome | isolation source: Puget Sound, Washington, USA | host: Bankia setacea... | reverse complement strand
GTACAAAGTAGAGGATTTACTGTATCATGGATTGTACCAGCCAACTTGTTCAGTGAAGAAAACCTTGGTTATGTTTTACAAGTAAAACAAGATGACACGTGTGTAGAAGAAGTCATTTATAAATGTAGTAACTGCACAGATGTTTTCCCGGTAATTGCTTACTTTAACTTGTACTGTAAACCTTCACGGTGAAGAATATAAAAAAGTTTGGTTTTTTTTTCAGAACAGAATAACATTTTATTTCTAGACGTGTACATAGTACATAGTCATAATGCATGGTTATATACATACAAACAAACAATAGCTGCATAGCAAACAAACACAAAGAAAAAGAAAGAAAGAAAAGAAAGAAAAAAGTAAAATATAGAAAAGAATCTGCACAGTTATTAACATTAGGAGACGAACATTGATTAAACATCAAGAATAGAATTTCTGAGTAATATCATTTCTTTCACAAATTTTAATACAGTTTAAAGAATGTGTATATCAGTTGTGTTAAGAAGTTCTAAAAATTTAAACATAGACGGTCTATTAGTATAATAATGTGGTGTGTATTTATTTCTGAGGGCGGTATAACAAGGAAATGTAAATACAACATGGAACTCACCTTTAATATTAGCAATAGAATTACAGCAAAGACAATATCTTTGTTATCTCGGAACATTGTTTCTAGCATAACAATCGGTTTGTGTTCTTAAAGGCAAAACAGACACTCTTAATCTAGACAAATAACACCGAAGACTGTACGGCAATATGTTTAAGTAACTCTAATTATTAAAATTAGATTTACAATATTTATAACTAAACAATACTTGATTTCTTTCAAGACAACCATTTCATTCTTGAATATATACGACAATTACTCATTGCTTGAAAAGAAATGGTAGAGTTTGAAAGCCTTCAAAATGTTCATCAAATACATACAAAAATCCATACTCAATCAACATTGTTTTTACATTTTACACCCAATTTTTACAACCTTTATTACACAATTTTACACTTTCAATATACAACTGATTGAAAATATTTATTTTTTTAGCATTTGACTTTTGTCGCGTCTGCATGGTCATTCGGGATTTTCATCCCTGCCACAACGGCCAATGACCTCCGACTTTGAAGGATCCGTTACATTTATTTTCCTATCTTAATTCTTGAGAAAGGGCCAGTATTTCCCTTTTTAATGTTCAATGCTAAACAAGGGAACTAACTGGTTTTGTAACTCCTCTGGGATTTTGCTAAAATAGCCATATCATCAGCAAATAATAATAAAATCAAAACTACATTGTCAATAAGTAATCCAGAGTTTACATCTTCCTGTAAAAATAATTCAAGGTCTTCTATTAAAAGTGAAAACATAATAGGTGACATATTTTCTCCTTGACTCAAACCAATCGCACACCCGAAATAATCAGAATAAATATTGAGGGGTTTTACACAGGATTTTACTTTGCGGTACATATCTTTTACAATGCGAAGATAATTTCAGATAGACAACTTTTATGTTGAGATGTAATTGCATGTTTTAACTTGTACTGTAAACGTTTTACAATTAAGAATATTGTGTTTTTTCTGTCAGACAGCTTCTTTAAAGTATGTACTTACACGTTACCTACATTTAATTTTGTTAGCTTGTGGTACAAACAAGTTATGTAAGCATACCATCTGCTCGAATCTGTGTATTATACGCATTGTCTGCAATGTTTTGTATCTTTTTCAGCAAGATAATCTAACTGGTCTGTGCAATCTTGGAAACACTTTAGAGGAGTTAAAAACTAGGGAAGTTTTACTCAATGAGCAGCCAATCCAGCACACATTTAACAATCTTCTTCCTGATATAGACTACACTGTGTCTGTGGCAGCCATAAACAATGTTGGAAATGGTCATCCTAATATAACTGTTCAGACAACAGCTGAGGAAGGTACATGTGTAATATGTTTTGAAGTGATGGAAAGTTTCCATTTTTGTCATAAAAAATCAAACATCAACTATTTGAATGGCTAGATTCATAGAATCACTGGATTTAAAAGTGATTTAAACAAAGTGAACATAGTTTAAGCATAGTGGACATGTTTAACTTAAGAATGTTTTACTAAAAGTACAGGTATAATCAAATTTTACAATTGAGCATACTTAATAGTTTATTGATTTATTTTGTTATCTGTAAATGCTTTGGTCAAAATATAAGAATGTGACATTAACCAGTATATCATACATTTCCTTTGTACTCATGTAGTGTCTATGATATTCTTCAGGTCCTCAGAAACCAGTGATTACTGGTATATCTGATATACAAACTACATCGTTGACTGTCAACTGGTCCCTGGGTGATCCACGACCTGGAACAGTAACCTACACAATCACACTGACACCTGATCAGGGAGCGGAGACTAAAACATACATTGTACAAGGTATAAGTTGTATATACCATGTCCTCATTTTATTTATACGTGTCCCATACAAATACATGCTTTTCAAGTGAAATACACATCTTTGGGGATGACCATGACCTGTTAACGTATACCTATTTAATAGTAGGGTGTTCAGATAAGCTTACGTATGTGCAGCGATTGTATCTAAGATTGCATTTCAATTGTGAACAGATGTTGCATTTTCATAGAGTAGGAAAGAACTGGATCTACTGAATTACTTTTAACCTAATCTAAGACTTTATTTTTTCAATATGCTGGCATAAATTGTTATAAACTGCAACGTTCATTGGACAAAAATAGGTTTACTTTTATTAAATACGATTTGTTTCATTGGCAATATTCTATTAACACATTAAGTGAATGCATTCGTAAACGGCCACTTAGAAGAAAAGAACAGTTTAGATACCTTTATCAATTCCAGGATTTTACAAGAGAAGTTTTACAGCGACGGGATTAGCGGAGTACTGGAACTACACTGTACAAGTAACAGCTTCTACATCAATCAGGTCCATTTCTTCAGACATAAGTGTACATATTCAAACACTACCAGCAGGTAACTGGATAATAATTGAACTATTTGTCAAAACTACTTGGTTTGTTTAGGTTACCAGAGGTAAATGGTAAACGTGTACTGTAGTAACATGTCAGTAATGGGGGATTGTCTGTTTTTTCTATGTAAATTCCTGCATCTAATTCAATGACTTTGCACATCTGACCGTGACATGTACAATCTACAGAACAGTTTCATACTTTCAGCACCAGGGAAGGTGTCTGCCTTTAAAGTGACTCCATCACCTGGCGGTAATTATACGATTATGGAAGTTTCTTGGAAAGCACCTGCGTTATTGGACAGGAATAGTATACTCAGCAACTATGTGCTGGAAACGGATGCTGTGAGTTTTAATATGTTCATGTTTTCTTTTCTTTTTCTTTGTGTACGACATGTAAAAGAAGTGTATGTTAATGTATGATATATCTTTTATTTCATATTCGATTCTCAAAATAGGCATTGTGTAAACATGATTTATTTAAGAAACTACTCTGTTCCCTTCAGATTTTATATGGTAATAACACTGTCCAAAGTAATCCCTCAGATGACTTTGTGTATACAATGGTGGTACCTGTAACTCCTGAACAATTCTACAACTTCAAAGTAAGTATTTCAACTAAAACCGTTAACACTTCCGGTCACTGAATCAGTATAGGGAGATTGACTTAGTTTGTATGTGTCTTTTTTTTAGAAATGTGATGTCGTATTGCATACTTTGTCATAACAAACAGTAGCATTGTATGTGTAAGAATATAACACGTTTTATAACCGCTACATTGACAAGCGAGTTCCCAAGAGGAATTCAAACATTCATGTTTGCTATCATTTCTTATTTAGGTTTTTGCTGTCAATATGAATTCAGAACATGGAAGTGCTACAGAAGAAACTGTTAAAGCGCCAGCTGAAGGTTTGTTTTTATGGGACTGTAACGTTTTTAATTCGTTATTTTAAACAGTAAAACGCTATGAACAAACAAAACACTTTTACTAAGGTCCATGTACGAACAAGTAACATGTCATATTATTGACCGGTCAACACAGCGAGCTAGAAGACTCAAAATGCAACAGCTCGAAATAGACATATGATACATTCACAGCTAGTTTACATGATACACCAGTGGGTTGGGTGTTATTGTTTATTTGCATTAGGGATCTATGGTGGACCATGTACTACTATTGACCAGTGTATCACTACCAATGTCGTGTGTACTGCCAACAAATGTTTCTGTGCATCAACTAACTACTACAGTAGACATGATGATACCTGTAAACCAAGTAAGTAGCTATATCAGGTACAGCCATTAACAAAAAATAACAATTAATATAAGTAGCATGACCTTAATGTTGATAATGTTGTTATGTGCTACTTACTAATGATATAAATTCACGGTTGTGTCTGACCCTACTGTGCTGTCCAAGCGAGTTCATTATTATTGTATGACTTTCTACATGTCACGTACCCTGAATGTTGTTTCTCATAAGTTGCTTTAACCCAGAATATTAACACACCATAACAAGCGTGACAAGATAGAGATATTAAAATTAAGCTCATTGGGGAAACCACGTGACAACGTTGAACTTAAACTATTTTGCGCGAGAAAATATACGAATCGTTTCGATGTGTTTGACACACTATTTCTGCAATCACTATAGACGAACCAGACTCCAAGTCGAGTACAGTGTCTACAGTTGTTGGCATCAGTTCTGCAGTAGTTGTGATCGTCATCATACTGGCTGTTGTTGCTATCATATACTTCAGGAGGAGAACATTGAGAAAGTGAGTATGTGGAGTGTAGTTTGGGTTATGAGTAGTTCCATTCCTGACAGAGTGGTTACTTCCCTTGCAAAAATCCAATACTTCTGAGTTCATACTTCTAATGAGTTACTTTCGGTATGTGTCGATTGCGACTCCCGGTTGATAATGTCGACTAGTTAAACACAAACATAGTTACTTTGAACTAAAAAGGCAGATATGTATTTAAATTGTAAAACGGTATTTTATCTAATCACAATGTACCCAAGTAGTCATGATATAAGAGATATGGTGAAATATATTTACCAGTATGGGATTCTTACCTTACGTTTTTATTAAACAGCTAATATAGAAACGAGAGTCGTGAACATTTTGAAGCAGTATATTTTAAGGTATCAACTGAGTGTGGTGACTGGACAAAAAAGTGTTGATAAAGACACAAGCCAAGTATATGTATGTACTATCAAACGTATGTTTTCTTGTATATTTTGTGTTAACTAGGAAGGAAACGTGGTCTGATAATGAATATGAAAACACCATGAAAGGCATGCCAATTGAGAAAGTCGAGAACAGGTAAAACATGTGTCTGTCTTCATAGTATGTCGCTTTAAATCCTAACCACGCAGTACCAGAGATATACAAGGAACAATAAAAGTGTACTTCTTTATACTATTAAAAGCTCTCGATAAATAGCTTATCACTATATAGTGGTGTATACAAATTAAACAATTACTGGTACAAAGTCAACAGGAAAAGTAAAATGTACTCCGCCTTTGTTTGTCAACGTTATGCATAGTAACTAACATTGTATTTATTTATTTATTTATATCTAAGACTGAAAACATCATATACTATAAAAGAATACAGAGAACGAAACATGCACCTGAGTAAAGAAGAGTTTACGGTAAGTCACCTTACTTGTTGTTTTTTTACTTTCCTCCGTAACAAATACATACTTATCTCATAAAATTATGTTTCGTCTTTTAAATAAAATTAACTCGAAGTAATAATTTGTTACGTTTTGCATGATTTGTACGTGATATCAAACTGATGAACGGGTCGTGCTGTGATTCTAATGTTGAGGTAACATGTGCAAATTTTAAAAGTTGCTATAAATGCCATAACTACCATGCATTAAACAATATGAACTAGGATAGAACTTGAAAACTATAATAACAATGACAAACAATTTAACATGATTTTCAATGACAGTTTATATATATTTCCTATGCACCTAGATAGACTTGCAATAAATGCGGTTTCGTGTTTCTGAATTCGAGTTTGTAGTTAGGACGCACTGTTTCGATATAAATACATGCACCTTGCTTTAAGATAATATACAAAGATTTCTCTGTCAAATAATGAATCAAATTTAACACACATTCATTTCTAAAATATACGTAGTCATTACAAAGTCAATATATCAAATAATAACGCTGAGTATATGAAACAATCGTGTTTCTAAATTATAAAGTCAAATAAATACCAGGAGGAGCGTACGTATAGCTTGACAAGATATTAAATTATTGTGGACAAGTTGCATTTCTATACAAAACAATTATAGTGTTTACCTCAAAATTAGAATCACAACCGTTAAGCTATGTTCAGTTGTGTTCAATGAAAGCTGAATCGTTTCTCGTGGCATGCCAATGTATCGCTTTCTCTAGAATTGATTAGAAGTTACCTGTGATATTAAAACGTTCTAACCACCATCATCAACCCCATGTAAAATATGCAATAAACATATTATTAAAACGTGATTTTTGTTTTGCACGACAGGAGTTACTCGCACGAACACCGACTACACATAAGGGATTGAAACAGAAGGAGGAAGACAGTTCAGCTCTGTATGAGAACGATGTTTCTAGTTAGTAATTTTGATACTTTGATTAACATCTGTTGTGTGTTCTTATGTGTTATGATATTCTATTTATAATCAATCAGCTTCGTACTCTTGTCTACTCGGACGTGAATTTAGTATGTAAGAATACATGCCTACAATTAGGCGCTTAAGTAGAACACATTTATTTTCATTGTTTGAAATTATTGAACTTAAGTCCATGTCATCCGTGTGAATTCAAATCTCAACAGTTTTAATTTTGCATATTTAGATGAAGGTGCCAGGGTACGAATTATGGACGGAGGAAAGTTGAGGCTGCTGAATGGATACATGTTACCGGTATAGTGCTGCTCTTACACTCTGTGTCTCGGTCTTTCTCTGGTTTACTGTGAACATACCGTAGATTGTTCATGGACACTGCGCTTGTTTAATTTCTTTCTGACAGAAATTTAACAAACTATAAACACAATGTACATGTATCGTTTAACGTATGCTTACACCCTGGTATGGTATAAACACATATGAAGAAACATGTCCATATATCTGTGCTATTTGGTAGTTGGCGGATTTACTTGTCAGTTGTTTTATAATTAGCTGAATGGAAGTATCTTAGTTGAAAAATGATGGTACTACTTGTTATACAATCTTATGTAATGCTGTGTAAAATGATACTAATTGGGGAAAATAAATAAACTTCTTTTACCATTTAAAAGGTATAGAATAACATTTTTTTTCTGGGATTTTGTTCAGTAGAAGATCTAGTAAAATAATCATGTGATCATCACTCGGTAAAATAGCATTCGATATTTCACTAAGATTCAGAAGTATAAGTATCCCCTAGCATGAACAATCTGGATACGTTTGCATACTGTAAAAATACGTTCGTATTTGTAAGCGATTAAACGATTCGGTAAAAAAACCATTATGGTTTAACCGCACTTGCCAAAGCAAGCTCTGTCCATATGCATGCAACGTTGAAAATGAATAACGGTGGTTATTGCAGTTGCAACAGCAATCATTCGTTGTCAGTCACAACTTAGAATTATTTTAATGCTTATAAATGGAAAAATATAATTATGACCGCTGTTCAATGTAATTCCTTTACAGACATAGTCTCTTATATGTCTAATGCATTTATAATGATTATTTGTTTAGGGATATATCTCTGCGAAAGATTACATCATATATGAGGGACCTGTATCCAAGGGTCCACGTGATTTCTGGACATTAGTGTGGGAGAAAAAGGTTCCAGTCATCATCATGCTTTCAAATGACTATGGGAAGGTAATACACGTTTTAACATGACATGAACCTCCATATATTAGTGATTCGCCCTAACTAGTAACATTGTGAATTAGATTTCTATTACAAACGAGAATATATAATGTGTTTTAATGTTTATAGCATATGTAAGCATGAATGTATATGTATCTATTTAGTCCATGATTGAGAACACGCAATTGAAAAAAGGTCAATCAGTTTCCATACTTACAACGCACTTGTTTCTTGTCATAATAGTATTAAACATTGTAGAAAGTAAGTGACCGGTACTATCCAGCTGACTGCAACGTGACCAAACAATATGGTGATGTTTCTGTTGAGCTGCAGTCTACCACAGGTTGCGATGGAAACATTACCTCCATAGTAAACATAACAAAGGTAAGAACAGTTGTTTCTAAAATGTAAAACCATCATTACTGTTTCACTGTTGACGTATTCACAGAAACCTTATTTACCTAAATGATATGTTCTTGTCGGTTTTGACCAAACTGTTACAACCTAGTAAGTCAATAGCATACACGAACAAAAAAAACTAAATTGGAAACCTGCGTTATGTATACTTGACCAATAGCTGTCAATCTCACAATAATGATCACGATGCATTGGACAACAAACTACAGAGCAAACACTATAACGATGTACCCTGCTCGAGTACCAAAGAAAATATATGTGACCAGTATATATAAACAATATGCAGAGAACTCTGAAAGGCAGGATGAAAGAGCCGAAGAAGATGGCGACCTTTATCGCTGTGGCCGAGTGGTAGTTAATGCAGGAGTTAATGCAAATAATAAGAATATTGTAACATGTATTTTGACGTTTACATACTTTAGGCTCTTATCTACCTGTTAAGCTTCTTTTAGAATTGCGTGGAAATCTTTAAAACTTTAACAATTAATGTTGGTAAATTTCAGGGACAATTGCGAAGGACTGTTGATCATTTGCACTTCACCAGGATATCCAACCATAGTGAAACAATGACCATCTCCTTCATCCAACATGTTATATCAAAGTATGATAGCCAGACAATCCCACACTGGCCAATGATAGTACACGGCAGGTAATGAACAAGAAAACAGAATATTGATGTTAACATGAAAGAGACATTACGAGTATAGTTAGATGCATAATGTGTCCGTGATGATTTAATCAAATCGTGTAAAGAACGTGTATCCGTTTTGTGTCGCAGATTAGTAACTTGATCTTTGCTGGTGTAGACATATCCAGATACTCGTACACTGATAATACTACACATTACAACACAGAATTAGCTTGGTGCACATTTTTCAGGAATCTTCCGAAATAGCTTGTATAACTAATCATTTTGATACATATTGGTGAGTTAAAACGCACTGAACATTGAAATTAACTGCTGCAGCCTGTATTTGCTAATTACATAGTATTTGTATTATGCTTAGTCGCATAGATACGTTGTGGACGTTGCCAGAGAGCCGATCATATGTTTCATTTTATGATGTAACATACGTACCTATTTCAGTAATGGTTTCAGTAACTGTGGTGCCTTTATAGCTGCCTTTACGCTCTATCAAACTATTGTCAATGGTGGAAATAACAGAATAATAGATGTGTTCCAGACAACCTTAAAGTTGAGACAAGTTTTTCCTGACGTGCTTAAAACAGAGGTGTCGTGTTTTGTACATCTTCTTTGAAATTTCAAATAATTAAGAACAAAATATGTATGTTTTTAAATACACAACATATACAAATAATATGTTTAATATTAGCAAAACAAACCTGTTAATATCATATGGAATTCATATTGATAGTCTCTGAAATCAAATTGTAAAAGTACAAATATGATCATTATTTAGAAATACTGACATACGAGAACGATGTTTTCACTTTTGAAACGCAAAGCAATGTTGCCTGTATGCTATTTTCACGATGTGTCTTAAATTTCAGGATGAGTACTTGTTCACACATAAATGTGTTGGCCATATAGTCGCATCCCAGCAAAATGAAGCATACGAACGACTTGATAATGGTAAGTAACGACTCTCTTTAAAATTATTTTCGGAGTCAGTTTAGGTTCGATTTTCTCATTTGCTCTTTAAGAGTAGCTTTGTTTGATGTTAGCACAGGAAAAGGTATAAATGACCAGTAACGCTATTCAGTTAAAAACATATTCAAATAACATATTTTGATTTGGCAACACGTTGGTTCATATATAAGTTATCTACATATTGTTTATTTTATTGTTTATCAATATATTTTATTGTTTTCAGTCAAAGAGGAAAATGTCTACCAAACAATCCCAATCAACGACTACTCAAACACAACTGTATAGACGATGGTGACACTAGCTGATATAATTCTCCGTTATGTGTTGCAACTGTAAACTGTATCTGTTTAAGAACGCCAGTATCACTAATTCTAAAAGTTGTCGCTATAAATGTATGAGTCTCAGTAAAGTATACTGTCCGGTAATGTTTAAGATTAAGAGTAAATCAAATGCGAACGTCAAATGTAACACTTGGATGTGTTGTATATAACAATATCATAGTGTCACAGTTCTACTCTTGCATTGAGAGAAACATTAGGCTTTGGGTTTGCCAAAACTGACGAATGTAAAGTGAAATACCTTGAAATTCGTTTTGCTTTTTTAATAAAACAATCACAATCTTGTCTTTGATTCAACTGCATATTACATAGAACCAAGTTGGTCGTCAATTCAGCAGATTCTGTAATATGCTAACATCTGTCTAGCACAAATATTAAACTAGGTTTGCATTATAATATGTTTGAATGTGATTGCTATTAACCAGCTTCTTTATATTTCTTCACCTACTACAAAATCACAAACGGGGGTTAGCAATTTATTCTACCATCGCTGTACAATGTTTGACAGAAATCGATCTTCCGTGTTTACCACAGCAATAGATCTACGATAGGCTATACATGCCAGAGTGACGTCATAGGTCAACATTGCTAAAACGCAAATGGCCGCCATTTTTCCTCTTGATTCAAAAGTTTGGCTGATGAGTTACACTGTTAGGCTGCATAAATATCGCTTATAATAGTTGTTGTTTCATTATATTGCATTATTTGTAAAATAAAGGAATGACTGCATCCCAGTTTTCAGTCTATCGTCTGTTTCACACGTTTATGTTTCATTCTATTTATATCGATAAAACGAAAGTAGCAAAGTGACTTGACCTTTGCAACAAACTAAAAAACACTGTCGGCTGTATTTTTACTCCCGTTTAATTGTTTTCAGACAGTCTAATCATTGAAGCTGCAACTAATAAACGTGGTAAGCTCTAATAGAAAACTGGTCAAAGTATACGATTTGTGTATTTACAATTTGTTACAAGGTTTGTTTTGAAATGCACGGTACATTGCACATTTGACTTTTGTCCAGTCTTGCAATGACTAAGTAGTTCAAACTAAGAACACAATATGAAGTTGTTGCTCTGAATATTTGAAGCAAATATAAGAAGGAAACCATACCTTTGTCCACATGTTTTCTTTAAAAAAAAGCTCCATGCATTGTTCGAATCCTAATGTTCCGTTATTGTTTTGAAGTCCATCAATGAGTCATGGTGTTGGTGACTGGCTGATTTATCACACTGCTGACCTTCTAATACAATACTTATCCAAATACAATGACTGTAAGGCGACACGAAGGCAAGAGGGTTGATGTAAATGTAAACAAAACAGAGAGTGACTGGTCAGACTAAACAATCTGCAAAATTTGAACTCAGAAACATCGTCCGATTACAGTCAGTTGTGTTTTAAATCTCGTCATATTTATGTCCATCAACGTTATCACCTCATGTTTTAATTATCCGTTTTATTTCAGTTCACAAGAGTATTAAATAATCCTTCAGAATTACAGTTCGTTGACAAACTCGACCGACACTTCAAAGTTTCGTTTGTGTCCCACTGTGTATACATTCAATTTTGACGGACAGCACTGAGTACCAATGACGTCGTAGTGACGACATTCTTGAAATCGATTAAATCGTAGCACAGTTGTGTGCCCTTTTTATTTTTGTTCATTTCTAAAATGTAATTTATAAATTGTAAACGCCTTGTTTTACTTTTTGTAGACCATTATATTAATATAAATATAATATAAGGTATCTCGGCAGAGCCTAGCCATATACACCTTTTTCCGACTTGCCTCATATACTCTTGGAAGTGTACAACGACACTGACCTAATATTCTTAACTTACCATCTTCCCGTTGAATCACAAACATATTTAGGAAATATTAGCATAATTTTACAATATCTAGTGGATGGCAACATAACATTGATTTAATAAAAAAATATGATTGTATCCATAAAGATTATTCTCCTCAGCAATTTCATGAATAGTTCTGAGTAAAATGTAAAAATACATGTTAAATAATAATGATAAATAAACTTTAAGGAATATGTTGAGATAGATGTATGTCCTTTTTGAAAAAGTAATCGTTAAACATATCTGCAGTTAAAAGTGTAGATTTAAACAACCTCGTGTGGACATCCTTGACTT
>ENA-OREC01001312-OREC01001312.1-marine-metagenome-genome-assembly--contig:-NODE-1312-length-12360-cov-10.965237_pt1 | contig 12360 bp, 4 predicted proteins | sample MGYA00248626_ERZ508543 | MGnify/ENA primary metagenome ERZ508543 (study PRJEB26211, sample SAMN05518279) | marine metagenome | isolation source: Puget Sound, Washington, USA | host: Bankia setacea... | reverse complement strand
GCCCATGTTGTTTTCTATTTACAGTGGCCCTGTACATACTGTTGCCCATGTTGTTTTCTATTTACAGTGGCCCTGTACATACTGTTGCCCATGTTGTTTTCTATTTACAGTGGCCCTGTACATACTGTTGCCAATGTTGTTTTCTATTTACAGTGGCCCTGTACATACTGTTGCCTATGTTGTTTTCTATTTACAGTGGCCCTGTACATACTGTTGCCCATCTTGTTGATACTGGTAATCGCCATCATTGTATTCTTCATCATCCGGAAGCGTAGAAGGTATGGGACTTTAATACCAGTACACACACTAGTATCACTGTCACTTTGGTCATTAGATAGATAATGGTTAAAATAAGTCTGAAAGATAGTCTGGTTGATCAACTTTAGAATATCGAGAAATAAGTACATGTTTTCATAAAGCGACACACATGTAGATGTACCCAGTCAAGCAGAAAATAAATGTGGGTACTGTCTTATATTTACAGACAAGGTCGAGAGATACTTAGCAAATGGTACCAGAAGAGGAAGTCTCAGAGTGGTTTCAACAATCAAGTCTTCCTTGCATCCCAGGCCAACCTCCAAAACTCGCACAACGACACCAACGGCGACCTCGGACACACCACAATTCTTGCCTACAAAGAACCTATCCCCGAGTCTGACTTTCACGACGGACATGACTATGACGTCCACGACGACAGACATAACGGTCTCGTGGCCACCATCCCTCTCGATAATGATGGCAGCGATGACGTCAACAGCGACCATTACAGCCATCTGAGAAATCCAAACCTGTCCCATCAGAACACGTACGACCGGGTACCAGGCGATGGGAAGAATAACAGCGAACCGGGAACTAAACCCATTGGTGATGAATATGCCAAGATTAACACAATGAACCATGGTGGATTTAACCATATGGACGTTGGAACCTACAGCGTATTGCCCCCCGATCGTCACCATGACAACCGTCTTCCTGCCCATTCAACCTACGTCAGCACAAGGTTTGGACCAGACCACGACTCGTACGACAACAACTCCAATGCGAAACCAAACAATGGTTCCCCAGATCACAAGTACTCAACTGTGGACTAAACTAACAAACTGCAAACAAACTTCAGAGCATAATGCATCAGTTTCTGTTTACAGCATCTGTATCACATATTATACAACCTTTTAATTGGTGTACAAGTACGAAATAGTCACATCATCATGTTTGTTGCATACAACTTCATATCATCAAAATCTTGTAAGTGTTGTGTGTGTGTAATTGTACATACGTGTTGGTATAGAAATCTAATATAGTTTGATTAATAAACATTTAGTGGATGGGGTGTTTGAAACCAAGGAGTTCCAATGAATGCATTTAAGCATATATGTTTGAGAGAGGTGACACGTTACTTCGGAACTATGTACATGTAGATATACCCATACAGAAGTACTTAAAGGATACGTACTATAATATAGTTGTGTAAAGGTGGCGATTGACTTGTTTAAGAACACAGTAAGTGTTTTCATTATGATACATATCAATTTCCATTTCATTTTGGATTAAGGCGCGTGTGTGCGTGTGTGCAATCGCCCAAGGGCGCACCCATCTTTGTGAAGAATACAAATAAGGGAAGAAACGTCCGCGTAATGCACAGTTTGGATTTCCAGATGAGTTATCCTGCCCTGTTTGAGATTGAGATGTATTTAGGACTTGAATGAACTGTCTGTAGATAGGCACGATATGGAGTTTAGAGGGACAGTAATCTTATCACAGTTGTGGATGATGTGTGTATGTATTTGTATTGTAATCTAATAAAACAAACACAAAAAACATACACCTTATTTTTATTTCCATTAATTATAACAAGACGCAGCAAAACTGCAAGAAGCCAAAAAGACAGGCAAACACAACAACAAACAAATTCAACAGTAGAAAGAAATGTCCAAAGCAAAGAAACTTGTTTTCACAAATGTGATTTTTAAGGACAATAATGCACCGTTTGTTTTAGTTCAAAATGACCACCTGTTTCAAACGTCGTTGAGAACATACCTTACAAACATTACTTACATTACAGTACTTGCACAAGTTAATTAAAACTGAATGAAAAATGATGGAATGTTGATTTAGGTTGATAAGAGTAAGAACTTTCCAACATGCCGTGAAGTATACCGTATGGGGATTGTTTACATTGTCCGGTCACAGTGATAACAGTATCATAACACCTCTCGGCCACTGACCACGGTACACCCACAGACGAGCCATGGTTGCAAGGACAACGGTCACAAATCCCTGCCCCCAAACAGCACATCTAGGCCTTGAAATAACTTAAACTCCATGGGTAAACAGTTTTTACTCTGTGGATGAAAGTTTGTGTCCACCATTGATAATTTTAATATCAGAGAATTCAAATTCATTCACAAGGATTCACAAACCAACACACGCAATACTAAGGTAATGTACAATTTATCACAAAAGTATAAAAAAAAATGTAAACTTGAGAGAAAGTTTCATTTGAGTAAATAAACAAATTGATACATTCTTACCTACATACATTACACGTAGTTTTTTTTTAATCAAATACCAAGTTACTTTGTTTATTGTTGTTAGTGTATTGTTTTGCATCTAAGCATAAAAGATATATACAATAATGTATAATGATTGCTAATTGTTGTTCGTGCCAATGCAGAGATACACACACGCAGTGGTATGTAAACGATAGTTCGCCGGTTGTAAACCACTTTATTACATCGATGAATAACGATACACAATTTATGTGTTACCAGCATAATACAACGACATGTAATTGATATATCGCTGAGTGTAAACCACTGTAATGTAATAATGAATAAACGACGCACCAGTTATTGTTTACTTGCAGAAATCAGTGGTATTTAACGATTATATCGCTGAATGTTAAACACTTAAATTGTAAAAGACAAGTGGATATGAATGAATAGTCAATGCTGTGTTTTTATTAAGCCATGTTTGAGCGTATGTGTTCAATCAGCGTGTTGAAGTATGTGGGTCTAGCTGTGGGACTAGCGGCAAAGTTTACCACTGGTTCCATCTTCATCTTCAATGCCTACCAGGATGCCATCAAACACACGTTTAACTATACGCAGCTGGAAGGTAAGCAAGTCAACCACGTATACGAAGACACTCATACGAGATACAAACACAAGTGTTTAATTACATTTAGACTATGTAGTAACTGAAATAAATCTTCCCATGTTTTGAAACAGGACCAGTTTTGCACGCACAAAAAAACAACGTTTCAGATTGTGTTTGGTCTTTTGAAATTAAAAAGAAAGTTACGTTTCTGTTTTCTTGTAAGCTCTCAAGTTGGCCTAAACGTAACTAACAAGAGATGTCCGTGTGGTTTTGAAATAGCTCTATTGAGCACGACGTGCTGATAGATTAATCAACTATTTTAGGCGGGTATACATGTGGATGTTATACTATTTTACAGTTGAGCTGTTGTCGTCTATGCTCAACGTTGGTCTGGGCGTCGGTTTCCTACCGGGTATGATTTACGACAAGTTCGGACCAACTACCAGTTCAGTCGCTGGGCTTATCGTGTCAGTACCCGTATATCTGCTGATCTGGAGTACAACACTCTACCCTACCTTCTACAGCACCAAGGCCTGGCTCATGTCCATCTATTTCTTTCTGGCAGGTAAACATTGAGCAGATATAAATAGCTTAGATATGTCACAGGTACACGTGCATTATATAAACAGCATTTCTTTAACCTAAATTTTCGATACGGGAAACATCTCCGAGGTCATTCTATTGTAGTACATGTACTTGTTAAACATGTACAGAGAAATGTAATGTTTTGTTGTGATGTTTAGAGTTCATGGCGGGTGCAATTGCACAAACGAAATTCTTTTGTCTTGTATTGTTTTGCACGTATTGGCAAGGGCCCAGCGGCGCTTTTGTTGAATGTGTGAATATTTTCCAGGTTTGGGCTCAGTATTTACCTACACCGTCGCCTTGAACACCAACATCATCAACTTCCCAGCCAAGCACACAGGCAAACTGGTGGGACTCTTAAACGCATTCTTCGCCGGCAGCCCGAGTATATTTGGTACCCTGTATTATAAGCTATTTGCAACGGGAGATCCAACGGAACCAAGCAACCAGAACTTCGGCGGATTCATGTTGTTCTTTGCCATATTGTTCGGTGTTGTGGACATCTTATGCATACTGTTTTTACGGAAATATCCGAATGAACACGACGTCTCAGCGGAAATGTATGCGTACAAAGATTCAAACGGGGTTATAATCGGCGACACAGAGGCTGTAATAGTGACGGAGAACGGTAAAAACGATATAAACGCCTCCACCGCTGGCTACACGTTGCAGAACGGATACGAGACCCAACGCGAGTCTGACTCAGAAGAAGGTACATGCTTCTCAATCAGAAACACCATCTGTAATTTAGACTTTGAGCTATTCATCTGGATGTTTGCCTTTGCGTCCAGCGTCAGTTTGGTGTACGGGAACAATATCACGGTAACGTCGCGGTCCGTGTCGTTAAACTCCTACAACGACAAGCTTATCATCATCATCCCAATCACTAACTGTGTTATCAGTGCTGTTACTGGTATCCTGTCAGATCAGCTGAAGGAGCGAATACCTCGATTAGTACTGGTTGTGCTGGGAATGTGTTGCTTTGTCGTATCCCAAGTGTTGGTCATGCTGTTTGCGGACGACCTGACGTGGCTGGTGATAGCGACCGTGTTCATTGGTATTGGAACTGGAATAATCTGGAGTTTATGTCCAACTATAATGAAAGAACGGTTCTCTGTGGAGCATCTGGGAAGGAACTGGGGTCTAGCGTTGTTTGTAGCATCTCTAGTAGCCTACGCGTCTCAGCTAATGTTTGGGAAGCTGTACGACTCGCACGTACCGGAAAACACGGTAGACAACTACTGCTATGGTAAGGATTGTATCACCGAGGGTTACGGGGCCTTCCTGACTGTAGCGGTTATGGCGGTAATACTAGGAGTTTTGTTATCGCTAAAGAAAAGATGCTGTTGAAATACGATGTAAATATTGGACACTGATTAATGATGCATTTATATACAGTCGATATGGTTCATGTGTTACTTATGTACTTATCAACATGACTGAACGGTGGATGATTTGTATGTGTTGACTAGAGGTTCTCAATATGGAGTAAGTCCGTTGGTTCTTCAGCTATGTATCGTGCATATCGCTTATGTCTCCATATACAGTCGTGCTGGACAGGTTTGACAAGTCATTTGAGCTAGAGGCCACTGTGTCCTTGCACGGTAGAACAGGGTTCTCAGTCATGTAAGTTTGATATGCTAACACTGTCGCCATAAGTACGATACGCGTTAATAGATACTTATATACGGTCGAAAATATCAAACTTACAATACAGTTAACCGTAGATTGTTTACTACATATATTTTGGTGTCGTTATTGCCGAAGTTCTTGTACTTGTGTAGCTGCATAAATATGTCAATTAGCATGTGTAGTTTCACTGTATCAACCATTGTACATGGCATGACAAAGGTGTATTCTGTCTGTAAGATTGAACAGTATCTGATGTTCAGTGTAAACGTGCATAGTAGTAACTGCAGTACATGTGTACAACTGTATATATCATGCTGCTGTTGTAGTCATTAAAGGTCCATATTGCTTATGCATCTTGATTTATCTTTTTTGTGTGAAAAACTTTAACACGCCCAGTTCTGTCAGTCTCTCAAATCAACCAGTACTAATTGAGTAGAAAAAGTAATATTGATGTGTCAAGGAAATAACTTTTACTAATTATTTTAATTTTGGTTTAGCTACATGGAAGTTATTAATTTGGGCTCAAGGTAAATAAATATGTTGTCTACTTTGCCACAATGATAACCAGCTATTCCTGCTAAAGTAACTAATTCAATGCGCTACCAGTATTTTAAATAACTCATACCGAGAAATGCAACACAAAAAGTCCACAACAAAAAAGCAGCACAATTTGAACATTTTTATTAAGTCAATGTCAACATTTGATAAATGACTAAATGATGCTTTATCACATGATTTGACAACAGTAATCAAGGCACAGGAGTAGTCCCTGCAAACAATGGTGATCAATTACACATACAGATTTCAACATTTACACACAACTTATATACCACAGTAGACTTATATACCACAGTACACTTCTACATTGAACTATATAACCCGCAATCTAACCAGTATTTAGCTAGTGTTCTACTTGATTAACCTGTGTAGAGATGGACAAACTAAACCTGTGTAGCTGTGGACAAACTAAACAATTATCATGCTTGATTAACCAACACTTTTAAGATAGATTAACATTACCTATAGTTTAATGAGTTTTACATGATTCATACAATATCATAAACCAGAAAGTCAATGACTAAAAGAATTTTGTTACTTTTCAATACGGTAATTTATGTGAAATACAATTGATATATGTGTGGCATAGCATTACAGAAGTTAAGTAGAAACTATCGATAGTTGATCAAGTTCTTACAATTATAGAAACAACAACAGGTATATGCTTCTCCAGGGTTATGGAACTTGTGGGTACTTGTGAGTCAGTCTTTATTCAGTATTATCAATTATTTAATAATTAATTGAATTTGTGAAGACTGGTTCTAATAAATAGTGGCAAAAGTAAAAAGAGTGTGAGAATAATTAGTTAACCATTCAACTAATCAACAATAAAATCATAGTCTAATATGTAAAAAGAAAAACAACTAAAATTGCTCTGGCATGCTGTAAAATTGATAAGGCGAGTAATCCAATGGACCATTTACTTGTATGTTGTTATTTTCAAACATAACTAATCACTAACCTTTTTACTTTAACAACTTACGCAAAACCTAAACTTACACCCACATTTAAGGCTTGAATAAAACCAAAAACCCTTCATTTAACCCAAAAGAACATTATCTATCAGATATTTCAAACTTTGTTTTCAAAGCTGTTTTACTTTTTTTGGTATGATATAACATAAGTTTATTTTTTGTGTAAGCTATTAAGTAAAATGGTACCCTACATGATCTACATGATTTCTGAAAGACCATTTTTTTATTCAAAAAATCAAACCTTACCGTTCACACTGTCATTAAAGTTTTAATTGAATAATACGATGACAAACATTTTGAACTCCAGGGTTCACAGAAAGCATGCCTAAGTATAAGCGTTTCAAGAATGATAACAATTACCAAATAAAACTAAATAAGCAAAAATTAAACTTCGTTCCATTAAAACATGAGAAAAAACAACAACAATTAATAAAATTTGGTCCACCTACTGAGGTAACACTAAACCATTCTATGAACTATGGTAACCAATAAACACATAGCACAGTTTCGGTATTATCTTGATTTAACATAAGAGTTTAGTTACACTGTATAATGTTATCAATTACCAACAAGTTTAAATACTTTTCAACACATGCTCCTTCTTTCACATACTCTAACATTATTCTCTCTTTCTCTCACACACTCACACTTACTTTACATGCTCTTACTTTCACACATACACTCTCATACCAAACAACATCCCCAAGTCATCTGATGTGAAATATGGAAATTTATATAATGAATGATAAAACAAGTCACAATTACAGTACAAATCATGTCTAGTCATTATATACACAGGTAAACTATGAGCACATCTTTAACAAAAGTACACTTAAAAGCAAACAGTCTTTTATAGAAAACATGAAATAAATAAAATGATATGACGACGAAACAATTGCCACCACAACTGTTTTTTGTTATTTACACTTGAATATGATGCCTGATGTCCGATGTGAGACTTAACACTGATAAATGAGGCGAAGCTAGGGTAAAATTATATACTCAATGAGCTAATAGATAGGACTTAGATTGCAGGTCTGACTATTCTGGGTACAAGTATTTGATTGCCCACCAGTATTGGACCTTGAGATTGAGCATGAGCCATGGCAACAGCTTGATTGTGAGCCTGTATCTGCTGGATTTGCTGTAACTGCTGTAATTGCTGCATTTGTTGAATCTGCTGAATCTGTTGTAACTGATGAGCTTGTTGTATTTGTTGTAAGTGAGCCTGGGATGCTAGAGCTAATGGTACTCCACCAGCTGACATGATGTGACCCTGCATAGGTACTTGTTGGACTAGATGTGCTGGATGGGCTCCTGCTGCTGCAGCCGCCGCTGTAGCCATCACTGAGGCACCTTGCGCTACCACTGGCTGACCTGCCTGCATTGGAATACCGGACTGCACCATAGTTGGACGCTGTTGTACTATAAACTGTTGACCACCGCTTACAATAACATAAGCTCCAGAAGGACTAGCAGTTGGCTGAGGTTGAGCTATCACAACCTGCTGTGGTAAAGCAACAAGTTGTGGTTGTGCAGCTTCTTCCATCATCGCAATTTCTTCTTCTGTTGGAATCTGTTCATCTGGAATAGGTTGCTCTTCTGGTTCAGACTCAGAGGAAGTTGAGTCATCAGGTTCACCGAGCTCTTTCTTAGCTTGACGACGTAACTGTCTCCTAGCATGTTTAGCTGCTTGTTTCTGAAGAACTTTGTATTGTTCAACTTGCTCTGGTGGAATTACTATGTCGGGATTCTGCTCTAGTTCTTTCTTGACTTTCTTTGGTAGTGGTGGTTTAGGTGACTCCTCTTTAGGAGGTTCCTTTGGCAGAGGAGGAGGAGACTTGTTCTGCTTTAACTCCTCTTCTTGATATTCAAGTTTCTTGTATTCTGCCTGTCCATCATAGTCATAATCATGTGGATAATCTGGATGTGGGCCTCGTGGACCTGGATATCTGGGTCCCATGCCGTACGGTGGAGGTCCTCTTGGTCGGTTCATGAAGTGAGGCGGTGGACCTCTTCGCCTAGGATCATATGGTCCGTACATTCTGGGATCATAGGGCCTCATACCTCTATAAGGTCTTGGTCCTGGCCCAGGTCCATCCCATGGCCCTGGCATATCCCATCCATGTGGATCCCAGTGATCCCACTGTCCTGGTCCATAATTAGGCCTAGGAGGTCCAGGTGGACCATGATTCGGAGGAAACCTCTGACCACCCATACCCATACCAGGTGGAGGAGGTGGAGCACCTGGCATCTTAGGCCCAATAAACCCAGTGTCTGACTCTCTGAGTGCTTCCTTTGGTGACCCATGGGGTAATGAGTCTGATGACACAGTCTTCTTATCTCCTTCACTAAATGGAAGTGGTATATCTGCAGGTAAAGACTCAACAAGTTTTGCTACCGTTTCACCAACATCTGTTCTTGGTTTTTTGTCTTTAAGTTTTGCCAGTTTTTCTTCAGTTCTCTCATCATCCTTCTTACCAGATAGGTCAGGAAGAGGAATATCTAATGGACCAGTGACTACTTTTTCTTTCTCAGCAGGATCTTTTGCTTTTTCAACAGAAGCCACTTTAGTTTTCTTTGTGGCTGCTTTGTCCAAAGAGCTAACAGACAGAGATCTTGCATTTGAACGCCTCTTTCTACGGTTCTTCCTCCGTGACTTTCTGTACCTATTTCTACTTCTTGAATGACTGCTGTATGAACTGCTACTATAAGAACGCGTCCTGCTTCTTGTGTAAGATCTCTTTCTTCTTCGATGTGAGCGACTTCGTGATCTGCTGGTAGAGTATGAGCGAGATCGACTATAATCAGAGTAACTTGAAGATCTCCGTCGACGATAGGAGCGTGACCGAGATCTGCTACTAGATCCAGAATATGATCTTGAGCTAGAACGTCTGTGTCGTCTAGAATGTCTTGAGTCATCACTGTAGTAAGATGATGAGCTGTAAGACCTACTTCTAGATGAGCTTCCAGACCTAGAATATGATCGATGCTTTGAGCGGGATCTGCTGCCACTTGATGCTGGACTTTTTGAAGTTTTCCTTGACTTGTGATGACCTTTATGTGAAGTTCTCTTGGAACTAGAATTTGTGTGTTTGGACGTGCTGGCTTGGACTGTCTTCTTAACCTCATTTTCAGGCTTAGCACGGCCTCTAACAGGTGGACTTTTTAGAGTTTTCAATGTTTGTGGTTTAACAGCACTTTTAGCAGGTAAACGCTTTTTCAGAACTTTCTCTTTTTTCACAGTTTGATCAAGAGCATTATCCATATCACTTTCACTGGTATCCCACTTAGACTTTACATTGTCAGTTGTCTGTGTTTCTATTTTACTCCAAGATTCTTCGTTTTCCATTTTCAAATTCTTATTTGTATTATTACACAGTTCTTCTTTTTCCACCTTAATGTTCAAATTTGAAGAACTAGTCACAGGTGCAATAGTAGCTACTGGAATATTGTCTCTTAAGCCAGTAGCTTTTGGAGTAACTTTCTGCTTTTTCGCAGGAGTACCGGTAGTTTCAGTTACACTAGATTCACTGTTAAGTCTCTTTCTATCTGATGATTTGTCTGAAGGTGTTGTTTTTGCAATTAAATCACTTGGTTCCTTCTTTATCTTCTTTGTCAGAATAACATTATTTGTAATTTGTTTTTGGACCGTTTTAGTCCTGGACAAAGCCTGTAGTTTTGCGGCAACAATTTTATCATTGTCTGCATCCGAATCACCTCCAGGAAATTTGCGCTTGCTGTTAGTAGCATCTGCACCAATAGCCACTACAGTTGCTTGTTCTTTCACCACATCAGGTGCTTCAGGTTCACTGTCACTACTTTCATGGTTAGAAATATCTCTTTTCTTATGTTTCCTTTTCTTCTTCTTTCTCTTCTTCAAATCTTTGTCCTTTTCTCCATCACTTTCTTTCTCAGAATCTGTTTCACCCTTGGGTTTAGCTTCAGCTTCAGATTGTCCATTTTCAACCTTTCGTTTCTTCTTTTTAGATTTCTTCTTTTTCTTTTTCTGTTTCTTCTCAGACCCATCTTCATTCTTCTCAGCTTCTCCATCAGACTGCTTGCTCTTTTTCTTGCTCTTTTTGGATTTCTTTTCCTCTTTATCTTCAGCTTCACCAGGTTTGTCATCCTTCTCCACATCTTTCTTCTCTTTCTTCTTATGTTTCTTCTTCTTTTTCTTGCTACTTGACGTACTAGTGTTAATTTCCTCTCCAGCAGGTTTATCAGCTTTCTCTTTCCCATCTTCAGTGCCTTCAACCTTTTCACTACTCTTCTTATGCTTCTTCTTCTTCTTTTTCTTATGAGACTTCTTTTTCTCCTCAACAGCCACTTCAACATTCTCTTCCGCTTTAACAGGTATTTCTTCATCAGGTTTCTTATCCGTCTCAGTTTCATCTACTTCAGTACTTGTACACAATTCTGCCAGACCAGTTACTGTTGCCTTCTTAGGTTTAAGATTGAACAGAGATGAAAAATCAAAAGACAATGGGTTGCAACTGTACATTAGCTTAGGTTCAGTAGTTGTGTACTGTAACATTTCTTTAGGCCAATCTAGAACCTTTCCATTATCATCCTTACTTTGAACCTTAACAAAAGAACTTAATACTGGCATTCTAGCCACTTTTTCTTCCAACTCACTTTCTACAATCTTTTTCTCCACACTTTCATCTAACTCACTCTCTTTACTGCTGTCCACTGCACTGTCTGGAGGGGTGTCTGTATTCTCTGGCCTGGGTTCCGTCTCTGGCTGCAGTAGTCGTATCTCGGGGGACGCCTTCTTCTCTTCTCTCCTGAACGGCTGTGTACTCGTGATTCGAGAACCAATATTCTTCTTGAAGCTGAACGACACATGGGCAGATTTGCTGTCATGACTGTAAAAGAACATTATTGCATTTAATTGAAAGTTTTTATTGATTCTCTTCCTTTAACATTTGATGTTTAATGATTTGAACAACACAATTACATTATCAAGTCTGTGCTGGAATCAAGAAATAAAGTGACTTTTGCTTTAATGGAAATCTTTATTAAAGGTAAACACGGTATACAATATTAAACTCTAGTGTCTTGCTGATAATATCAAATACATTTAGGGTATGTTTTAATGGAAAATGAGCACAAAACTTTCTTGCCTATGATAGTACAATAGACACTGGCATTTTGATCCCTTGTATAGAGAATAAATAATTTGTCAATGCACATGAATCACCTCTTGTTTCCATTAGTTTGCATTTCTATATACAAACTTTATAGGTGACAAGATTATTCTTACCAGCTTTGAGTACAAGTTAGCTGAGTGCCTAGTGTTGATAGTCCACATAAAATTACTCCAATATCACTGACTATAGACTGTTTATCTTGTTTTCTGTTTTTTTGTTTTGACGACGTTTAATGAGGGGGATTATTTCACATTTAAGTCAATCTTCCATAAGGCCCTAAATTCATTTTAGTTTGATTGTGAAATCATGCTCGAATCCGTTCCTGGAACCAACCAGTACTAAGCAATAAGGGTAAA
>ENA-OREC01001311-OREC01001311.1-marine-metagenome-genome-assembly--contig:-NODE-1311-length-12361-cov-15.559753_pt1 | contig 12361 bp, 4 predicted proteins | sample MGYA00248626_ERZ508543 | MGnify/ENA primary metagenome ERZ508543 (study PRJEB26211, sample SAMN05518279) | marine metagenome | isolation source: Puget Sound, Washington, USA | host: Bankia setacea... | reverse complement strand
TGCATTCAGTTTCCTTCGAAGATAAAGTTACAAACAGCTACTCTAGTTCAATACAAAAACACAAACATGATTTGATATACAGCGCTTTGAGCAATACAACTGACATGATCACGTAAGAGACAATACATACCAGATATAAATAACAAACAATTTAATCAAATGATACAGCATGCTTTGTTCAGCTTTAAAACAAATGATATACATCGCTTTCTTTAGCTTTGAACAAATGATGTTACTTAAAACGTATGCCAAGCTTGGTCGAAAGATTATGAAACACGTGTCAGTTCTGATTTAACTAAGTAAGTAGAAAACGACCATCTAAGACGTGAACGTGTTACACTCTAGACAGCATCAGACTTCGGATTTATCATCAGATTTTATAAAAAAATGATGTTTGCTGATGTGTTTACATAATGATGTCATGTGTCGTTATTTAATTAATTCAAGCTAAATATTTGATTCGATTGTAAAAAATATATCCTGTACAATATAATAGTAAAGTGGCAAGTTCGAATTGTTGAATACTGTAATTCGACATTGGAAAAAGGTGATTTAATTATTGACAATTCTACTCTAGTAAAAAGTTAAAGAAGTATCGAGAGAAAATTACTATTAGAACAATAAACTCCACATACAAACTTCTATTTTATCAGCGAAGTGCCGTTTGAATTCGTAGTGAATTAATTATTATGGATTACAATTCCACTCACTTACAAAGATATTCCGGAAACGGTAATGAATATTAGTTTGATTGAAGTGACCGTTGAGAAATAAATAGCTATTGTCATATTATATAAAATGCCCGTTTACGAGTTGGAACATCTAACCTATGTTAAGGTTCGATACTTCCTTATTTAATAATCAATAAATACGTAAAAATACCTATTTTTGAAGATTGGAACGAAGTTTACGTATATCGTGAAACGAATAATTTCTTTTACGATGTGTCTACATTAAGCACAAATAAAACAATCGTAACGTAAGTCAGCAACGAGATCAGTTCGCAAAACAACACTATAATGAGTAAGTACTCAGAAGTATGAGCGAAATAGAAAACTATTCTAAATATTAAATGTGCTGAACTAAATTAAACCTTTGTCCTGTATCTAAATCAGAATTAGTGAACTCTATATGTTAGCATAGTAGTTTATATCATTTTTTTAAATTGTGATGTTACTTTTAATCAAACATTGTTCAGTGGGTTCAAATATAAATACCATAACTTCAGTCTGGGAGCTTAGGAAAGTGTTGCTGATATTTATTATGCTTCAAACTGCCAAATTTGTCCTCTGATAAAATTGTCATTTAATCACGTTCGTTACCAAATGAAACTGCGAATTTAGCGTTCCACCTCTAAGCTTACATTTATGCACAATTTGTTATTTGTAAACACACGTTATGATGATCCTGATGTATTATAACAAACTAACACAATCTAAAGCAAACACGGATACAACGCGAGTTCATGTTAAATGTATCGGATTATTACTGCCAAGAATAACGGAATGTACAGAAATAATATGACGACAATGTATTCGATACAGAAATTGTTTACTATAATTAACAAAGTATTTATTCTATCTTAGCCTTAGAAGGATGTCTGGATTTACCCCGTCAACCCCTCTCGGTCACAATATATTAGTTAAGTCTAGGGGCAAGTTATGTTAATCAAATATGCTGAGACGTAGATGTTATATAAATGAAAGAATACATGCATTTCAAAACTATGTTTATTTGTTTGTAAATCAGTGAACACATGAATGCTTACAACTTGTAAAATATAATACAACACAGTTGAATAATCTAAGTTGAATTTATCATACGGAACGGATTGGTGTCCCTTTTCTATGAGAATTACAACTACAACTATTGACAGAGGCGATCTGAAACAGTGTCTAAACACACAAATTGATCCAAATAGTTCATAGGCGATCGGGTTGAAACAAAAGCCATCAAACATATTAATATGAAAAATGTCAAGGAAGTGGATTTTCCGGAAAAAATGTCAATCTTAACTTTAATTTCATGGGTAACGTATCGTTGTCAACTCATATTTTGAAATCGGTTAAAAGACATCCATTCTCAATAAAAAACAGTGCTTGGTATCTAATAATTTTAGGAAATGAAAAGGCTGAATATTTACACTCGTTGGTTCACGAAACCACAATATAACTACAAATACGTCCACAACATTAACTAGTTTACTAGAAAGGTATACAAGACGTAAATATGTAAGTAAAAGAGAGGAGAATATCTATGATTGCATACATCGATGTCTACGGAATATCAGAGTACAAACTATGTTAATTGTTTTACACTTGTTTTAATATTTATGAATAAACAAATGATAACTATAATCGTTATATTAAGCTGAATATATCTGTCTTGCTATGTTGATTTTATGATAAATTGGTTAAAGTCAGGGAGGTATACAATACACATTGTAAACGTTACAGTATATATTCGTGTTTGATATGCCATGTTAAAAGTTATATTCGTTGACTTCTAAAACTTCTAAAACAGATGCACATGTAATCGTTGTTAGAATATAGTATGTGCACAAAAAGGGAGTATTGCTTAACTATATTAAAAAAGACAATTTAGAGGTAACTAAGTGCTCTGCACAATCGAATAAAATCTCAGTAAAAATGGTGCTCAATAAATCGATTAAGTGCTCAATTAGAAATCCACGGATTAATCAATAAATTGCATAGATAATCGATATTTGTTACATATGACAACCTCACAAAATCTATAAAACTGTAATTAAAGATGTATCTTACTAAATTTAATTATAATGACTGAAAACAAATATGTATTGCTCGAAAAAAGAGTAAACGCCGATGATTTGCAACGACGTATGAAATAAAATGTTAAATGTAAGATCCTTTCTATTTTTTTCTTTGGATTAAATGAATTGTTACTTATTCGTAACACATTATATCTTACATTACGTTTTTGATTTGCTCGTACGCTCATTTTTCATTATATATATATATTCTTATATGGTAACATTATTTTATTTGTGAACACATTTGTCTTAGGGATAAGAGTACTTAAAAAAACTTTGTTACAGAAGTTATAGATAGTGAAATGTAACTCTCGCAGCATTGTTTTGAAATGAGTAATCTTAATTTACACACAGATGGCAACAACACTAGTATCGGAATGTACGCAAAACATGTTGTAATGCTCAATAATTACAACTAACAAAATGTAGTTTACAATTAATGTCTTTGTTAAATGTGTATGAGGCAATAGCACTTACGTTACTACTTAAATAATTCAACCACCTAAAAGGAACAACACTCATACGTTGCATAACCTAAATCTACAACACAATCAAACATATACATGCAGAGCGTATACATGCGATATTGATTCGTATATTTGTTTGTAATAAAAAAGGGTGTTGCTTTTCACATTGATAAAATGGATGTCATATTAAAACATGTATTTAATCCGTCATTACAGGTAACTAATTAGTCTCGAATGTCGTGATTGAGATATGATTCAAAGTGTTTTTATATTCCCAAAAGTACAAATTCTAAAAGATTTTTCTAAACAAAGCAACACTCATGTCTTTTGAGTATTTTCTGACTATTCCAATATTGGTAACGTACACAACATATATACATACACACTATTTGTAGCTTCATACATATCATTCATACAGGCTATAACGTTACACAATTGCATCTTGTACGCATCGGGAGGAAAAAAGGCCTACACTTAAGGCATATATGGGGTTAACTTTGATTGCACGTCCACATTGCATATTGCATATTTATACCAACTCAGTGTGTTATTATGCTTAAACGTGTTATTGCTTAAAACAAAACTGGAATTCTTATATATAGTGTGGTTAAAAACTTCCCAAAATAAATATATCATTGCAAAATAAAACATTTATGATGTGCTCTGTGTGAGGATATATTATAAATATACATCTAGTAGATAATTGATGTAATGTTTTTTTGTTTTTATTTCCCAATTATTCATTTTTTTCTAAATTAACAATATAAATTTCCGTATTAGCCAACATGTTGTGTTTAATATTTTATTTAAACTAATAATGCCCAACAAAGAAATAACTAAAGATAGTATTGTCTGTAAACACTAAACATATTTTCTCTATCTAATTAAGTGTAGTGAATTATACGTTACATCTAAACAGAAACATGGCTCTTAAAAGAACGCATCATTTCCTTATGGCAGTCTTTATAATTGTGTCGCTATAAAACTTAATTTAAAAAAGGTGAAATTGCCCTTTCAACATTTGCAAAAACAGTTCTATACAGTTATGTGCTTGCATTAAACAAGTTTTGTAATCATACGTATCCCTTGAGCTATATTGCAATGTGTGTTTGCTAAAAGTGATATCATTTAATATTTTGAGATTTTCAATCAAGAGACATTCAGTCCTATAGAAGTGGGATATTTAACCAGTGGAATATTTCGTGTGCTATATAAAAACAGAAAACAATTGTTTGTGATTTCTTTCGATATGTTTTCATTCACCATTGGACGGATTATCTACTACACTAGTTACAATATGTAGGTAACAACGCCAGAGTTATTTATACAACAACGAAACACGTTAAAACCTCTCTATATATGTTCACCTTGTATGTAGCTTATCGTTGAAATAAGGTTGAAATAAATGATCAAATAGTTTCTTGTGAAATTTCCTGACCATGACAAAGTTTCTTTTAAACAACAATAAGAGCATCACTTTATCATGGTATTGGCGTTCGTTTTACACCGATTCTCATGCATTTTCAAGTCAACTTAAGTATTAAAGTAAAAAACCCATTATATAAACATAAAATAGGGGGAAATGACGGTGTAAAATTATGTATTTATTATGCCTTAAACAGTATTGCAATTGAAAGACACAATTACGTTACTTACATATATATTGCTGTTAAAGGGGGACTTATATCTGACAATACAACATACCCTACGTTATGTTACGGAACAAATATATTGCTAACTAGTAGCATCCGTTACCATGTAAAACAATTTCCGTAACAACATTGTATACCCTGTTCACCAATGGATTCTTATTATTCGCACGCCGTTTTTTTCCTAGCACATTTATGAGACTATGTTGAGACAAATAGTAACATGATTTTATATAAATAGTTAATATATTACACCATCGATGTTATATACACCTACGTATACTATAAATGAGTATGTTCAAAAAGAGACACAAGAAGTAGAGATAAATACATAACACATATGATATTGATTCTTGAAATAACGTCATAAAATGTATATAACTGATATTCAGACAAACACTACGGCAATAGTATTGTACAAATTGCTCACCCATTCTCAAACAACGTCTCATATACGCATATAACATAAAGAAAATGTCATGACAACACAACCTTACTGAGCATTAAATAACTTCGTTAATATATCATTTCTGTATGTCAACAATTGCAACATAAATCTACAGAGATGACACTCTAATACACTTGATAGATTCGTGGTTGAAGTGATTACACTGTGTAAAATAGCATTTCCGTTATTAAACATTTAATATTGTATTGTTTCTTTTTTCGACAATGGCAGCACAACGTTTGCCGAATTCAGTGGAATAAATAGCTAATCAGATATGAAAAGTTTCTGATGCTGCAAACGGATTTTATTCGGATATATATCTAGTCAGTATTTTTAATCATTTTTTATATTTTTTGTAACAGTTTAAGCATTTCAACCACATCACGCTTTGTCCTACCTAAACATCACAAACAAACCCTTATTCCAAATACACAAGCATAAACAAAACAACAAACACTTCATAAATAAGACAACAACTAGTTTCATAAACCACTACATGTATCACATACCACATCTATGTAATATCATATGTTTACACATTCACAATCACTTTTTCCAACACTCATACATAATATTTCAATTGAGTATAAAGTATGCCACGTTTAATAATAAATATGCATACAATTTAAATGTACAAAGTAAACGATTCTAATAGATAACTATTGTATTTGCAGATATGAGTTTTCAACGTATCTTATTTCGAATAAAATACGCCAGGAACAACCTCATCTTCTAAAACAATCAGGAATGGAATCACGTGGGACCTCCATTACGCATGATATTTCATCACAACACCGCCAGGATGACGTCATATATGTCGCCATCGACAACGTCACATTTACACTGATGACATCACAGAAAGGGGCGGGGATTGAGCTGGTGACGTCATCATTTCTTCTCTCTTTGCCTGAAAAACAGCGATTGGACTGTTAACACAAATTATTTCGCAATTATCCAACATTATCGGTTTCATCAACATAAACATCGATTGAAAGTTGGTTTATTTAAGTTTTATCAAATCATGAGGACCATTTTAAAATAATAAATTTAACCAGCTGTTGTTTTATCTTGCCATGTTCGTCAACAATAATTAGATTTTTTTAGAAATTAAACATAAAAAAATGAAACACAGATCGTAGTGTAATTTTATTAAACGTCTCAAAAATGTATAGATTCTGTTTAGTTTTATCAAACAGTTTTGGGAATATAAATCGTGAAATTACATTTAAAGAAATTAATTCATAAACATAAAATTAAAAATAAATAAATAAACCGGACAGGAACTTTAAAGTGACGTGCAAACCGTGTGCAGTCACATGATTGCCTTCATGGACGATATACTGACTATATCTGTATATCTAAATAACGGAGACTTTTCAATCGTCTCCGAGCAAACAATGACTACATGCCTTTATGAATGTGTTCTTCATTCCATTTAGCTTCTTTATTTTGTTGTTGTGTTGACGTTAAAATTAATCATTTTCGTTGTGTCTGACTGTAAAATACGTTCAGTTTGTCACATTTTGCAATCCTACGTTACTCAATAGGATTTGTACCAATTTGAGACATGTCTTCTAAATGACCCTACTTGAATGAGTATCTGCTGAGCACTACATATAAGTGTTGCATGCTGTTGTTGCTGTTTTATTTATGTTTTTGCTTCTATAGTTTAGGTCAAGTAGTACGTTTCATGATTTCAGAAACAAAATGTAGATTGATGCACAGCCGTTTGCAGTTTTTAATTGGCAGTCATTGAACCTGCTTTGAAAATAAAAAAGGTTTTGAATTGATCTTAATCCATATTAAATCACGCTTCTGTCGGGTAAATTAAAAATTATACTATTTTTTGCCATTTCAGTAGTAGTGGAAAAAATGGTTTCGAATAGTAATGTTATGTATTACTAACTGATTTTTAAAATAATCATTCACCAAATTCCTTTATGTACGTTTATACATATACAGAACTAGGATGGTGGTAACAAGTGCAGCCCTGCAGACAGTAGCTTAGACTTTTAAAATCATGAGCACTTTAATAAATGTGTGGACTAAACTTCGATGTATATTTATTTGTATCTGTTCCTAAAGCTTTTAACTGTTACGGTTATCACTGTAGTGTATTTTTATTGTATACTTCAACTTATATTAATGACATGTCTTTGTTCGGTAAATAATTTGGAAAACGATATCTGGAAAAGACTTCCATTAAATTGAAAATATACCAAACGTATCCAGTCTTTAAACATTGCCTTTGGAAAGACATACACATCTCAAACTTAGAAACACAATTTAAGCTATACCTTGCAAATTTAATATTTTAGATAATAGAGAACATGGTCGTTAGCAGAGAGATTCTGTTTACTGCATACACAATTACAGTTAGTAGTGCTTGACTTGTAAATTGAGCGGCTTTGGATATATATGTACAATGATATATTTACATTGCGTAAGAAAACATGTATATAGCTGTGAAGATAGGTCGATAGTTTTAATAGGAAGAACGTTTAAATTACACGACTAATAGAGTAACACCAATGTTTTCGTACTTTTACATTACTTGATACAACTGTTCTCTTGTTCGTGAAGAAGTATATTACCCCAACACGTACCTATAAAGCCTACTGTTACATAATAAGTTATCAAAATATAAGTCGTATAGAAACATATAGAAAGGTAATGCCCATATAACTACCAGTTTCTACGTATGCATTTTGAAAATATATATATCTAGTGAAAGCTCCGTGATAATAATAACAAAATAAATTTATTAAAAAAGAGATTTGGTAAAATGTTTGTTACCAATGAGTTGATGAATGATGGAAATTTTAAACATTACTAGTTATTTAAAATAATTTTGGTTTATTAAATGTTATTTACATTTTCATAAGTAGCATCCAATCGTCATCATCGTTTCAGCTTCTTCTATTAATGATAAAACACATTTTGTACAGGCTTTGTGAAAGGGAGACAAACAAGTCAGAATATCTAAGTGATGAGAAAAGCACGAAAACCTGTGAATAAAACGTGTGCATGTGCAGAAAGAAACTAAATGGCTAAATATGACATAGAACTCAGAAACACAACTCATAAAGCATAGAAATGTAGTCAAGTATGCTCAGTGAACACAAGTACAATCATGTGACTATTTGTTACTATATATAGGCACTGGGTGATCGGTTTTATTTTGTCCATTCACCAATTGGTTTTGAGGGTACATGCAGTGTAATGTATACTAATAAAGAGTGGATTTTTCTCAAAGACCAAAAAAGGAAACACACTACAGAAGTAAAGATGTCACGCTATGAAAGAACTAAACCACAACGGGTAGAGAGTAAAATAAACTAGTTCCAAAGGATTTTCCATTAACAAAAACAGAAATTTAGTTTTAGTTCCCATTTGAAAGATTTCACGCTTGGCTTTTTCAAAAGTAATGCCTTGTTTGTTCACAAATCACACGGTGTAACCCTAAGCATAAAACACGTCACTTAAAATTCCCTGATTGTCCAAAGATTTGTACAGACAAAAATGCGTATTTACCCATAACAAGTGTTACTAAAGTCTGCTACAGTTTACGGGCTAACCACTTCGCCCATTTTGTGTTTGGCATATTCAATTCGTATGCCACCTCGATCGGACGATAGAAGTACGAATCCCTGTAATCTGCCTATAGCCTCTGATGCCTGCCTTAATTCCTAGTAACATAAATTCGTACATGGTTTTTGACAAATCTTAGTATTTGAAACGTTTGTATCAAAACTTTAAAACTTTAATTGCATTTCTTTAAATGTCCGAAAAAGAAAATTAGATTTTTATGTTGCAAACTATATAATTATATTAACCTACTTTTGACTTTCAAATTATATAAATTCACGGTCGGCTATAAACATTACTGAAATGTATCGTATCTTTACAATTATGAGTTTTAACAAGTATAAGCTGTATTTTTTTCAGCGTTAAATCATTTTCAAATCTAATGAAAATGATTCACTTTTTCACTTTTTAATGCAAATTTAAAACAAAGATCACTACCTGATATTCAACAAAGGCAACTGGTGACCCGCCCTTATTATACATTTTTAATCTCGAAAATCCTTCAAAACTGAAAATCAAAACATATTTATTAAGCACTGAAATACACGGGAAAATGGTTTACAACATATAGCGTATGGATCTAATTCAGATTTGTTTTTTGCTAAGCTACATTGTCCCCGTCCCAGAAATGATTGCCAATGGGTTTTTTCTCAATGTGGCTGAAAATATGCTTTGCGTGATATCTAAATACAGATGTTAGAAGTGTTATGTGCTGGGCTTCGGGCTGTGAAGAGATGCACGTGCCGGCACAGCGCGACACGCATCACGTGACTAGTGACACATGACACAACATGACACATCCAGCGTCCTAGAATGATAAGCAGTGACCCCTTCTTTCTTGTTCCTTCCTTTAAACCATCCATCTATAAACATCTAGTAGTATTCATGCTTTTGTTTATTCTGATTTCTTTTTCTAACCACATTTTGTTCCTTTCCTTTACTATTTGAAACTTGGCTTTTTAAAACTACTTTTGTATTTCCTCGAGCTCCCAATTCAGCATTGCAACCATATTGAGCTCTACGTGACTGGTAACCCAATGATAAAACATAACAGAAACTTGCAAAGAACATAACGATTGTGACAAGGTGGAATAGTAAATTAAAACTATTGACGGTGACGAAAGATAAATCCCAAATCAAGGATACCAAGAGTTATGATCACATATACCAAGGAAATCAAGCGTATGTTGTGATTATTTTTTCAAATCCATTTAAATAATAGGACAACACATGGCCAAAAGTTGTTCTTTTTTTTAAATATTAAGTTAACTTTATGTTGTTCCAGTTTTATGATGTAAATGATCACAGTTATTTATATAGTCAAATTGTGTTTTAAGAAGACATTGTTTATCTATGCAACATCATAGTGCGTCTAAAAAGGAAAAGTTCGATATCAGCGCTAAATCTACAGAAGACAATCCATAAGTACTACCGAAAGTTTTAGAAAGTATTAGAGTTTATTTCAGATGATCAAACACATTGGTATCCTCGATATAAGCTCCGGGACTTTAGCATAAGTGATTCTACGAGAGTTCTCTTTTTTACTTCAGACCTTTCTTTTATCTTTGGTGGCATTTGATAAACAGACTACCTACCTGCTGAATAAATCTTTTAGTTCTTGTTCGGATGCGAATTGGCCTAGATTTGCAACAAATAGAGTAGAACAGGGAGTGTTAGTGGCTGCTGGTAATCCAGGGGAACTTGCTGACCCATTCATTGCCTATATGAAACAGAACAGCGGTTGTTGTCACAAAACAAGTGTGATTGGGGTGAAAGTTACGCTAATGCCCTTTGGTATCACAGCATTCCAGCTTCAGTTCGGTATCCCCCGAAGCTGAATCAATATTGAATGCAATGCCCTTTGGTATCTCTCACGCTCCTGCATTGATTCAAGTTTGTGCCACCAAACAATGCAATTTAATATAATGTCCATTGGATTAACTTACGGTCCTCCAAATTCTCCGAAGTCGATCGCGGTCAACTTTGGAATTATTGATGATCCACAGGCATATCCAAAGAAGGCATAACACATAAGTGTTATTTGTCGGTCGTTTTGTACATTGTTCCAAAAGGCATTGTCTACGCAACTGTGTCACATGCTTATTGTATCCGTCGTCTTGGCAACATGGCCTCTGGATGCAACAGTGTGAAAAGAGTGAAGTTGCTCAAGGCAAGGAAATGAAAGTGTCAAGTACATGTAACTACATACAAGTGACAGCGTGAGAGTCATTACATTGGGCGGGTGCTAGTGATTTGTGTATATACATCGTGCTAACACTGTTGGAGTATAAATATAAGAACTTATTAAAAGGTAAGAAATAATTTTGCAAGAAAGCTAGTCCAGTATGACTGAAATAATATTATGATTGAAAGTTCAAGCAGAAAGTGACTAGTGTATGTTCAGGACAGTTTTTATTCACTTAGACGCTGATTTAATCATTTAGCATCTTTTTTAACTACTTACTGCAAAACCTAATTGTCTTTTATTTGTACCGGATAAGCCATGTATTTCGTAATAGGGTTTGTTTATTAAATAATTGATTAAACATTGATCCTAGAGAGCCTATTTAACATTTACTATTTTCGTTATTTTAGGGAGAAATAACAAATAAGCACAACAGTTGAAGCAATGCATGACCGCTTATACATTCCAAAAGCTTTTTAAATGAGAACACATACACAACATAAAAAGCGAAACACAAAATGTATTAGTTACTACGTTAACTAAACCAATGCACTTACATTTAACCATAATCACATGTACATGAAGGCCAAAACAGTATCATTATCAAAGTTAGCTGTTTGAAATGGTGTATTCCCTAGACTGAAGATTGCTTGATTCAAACACTATAATATAGTATGTAAAGACATTCTTATTTGTTTGTATATAAAGATACACAGTCACAACTCAAATAACCGATAGTTAAAGTGTTGGAGTTGAATCCTATACACAACCATTCACCTCTGACAGTTGTTGACTTTCAATTGCAATGCATAAGTGCTAAAAATTGCGGCTTACCTTTCCCATAGCCATATGCATCTAAGGTAAGTAAAGATAAGGTGAGGTAAGTTAACTTTTACATCAACATCTACAATAAACATCTAAAGATAGTGATGTGACTTATGCATAAACATAAACATCAAGAATAAGAAGATAACAAAGTCTAAGATAAGTAAAATAAACGTCTGCATAAACATCTACGAATGTCTAGACATGTTATGGAATATATATCTAATCAAGCTATTTACTAGGAGATAGCATTAGTGTATTAACATATAAGGTATATACGGTCATTAGAAACATAACGGATATATACAATAAATAAATACAAATATATATTTTCCATCACAATAATAGGCATGAACATTTGGAGTTTATGGAAATCAAGTTCATGATACCCAAACATACTATAACCTC
>ENA-OREC01001310-OREC01001310.1-marine-metagenome-genome-assembly--contig:-NODE-1310-length-12362-cov-11.639479_pt1 | contig 12362 bp, 12 predicted proteins | sample MGYA00248626_ERZ508543 | MGnify/ENA primary metagenome ERZ508543 (study PRJEB26211, sample SAMN05518279) | marine metagenome | isolation source: Puget Sound, Washington, USA | host: Bankia setacea... | reverse complement strand
ATCATCATCATCATCATCATCATCATCATCATCATCATCATCATCATCATCATCATCATCATCATCATCATCATTGTCATCGTTGTCATCATCATTGTCATCGTCATTGTCATTGTCATTGTCGTCGTCATCATTGTCATCGTTGCCATCATCATTGTCATCGTCGCTATCATTGTCATCGTCGTCATTATCATCATCGTCGTCATCGTCGTCATCATCGTTGTCGTCGTCGTCATTGTCATCGATGTCGTCGTCAATCGTCATCGTCATCATCATTGTCATCGTCGCCATCATTGTCATCGTCGTCATCATCATCATCGTCGTCATCATCGTCATCGTCATTGATGTCGCCATCGATGTCGTCGTCATCATTGTCATCGTCATCATCATTGTCATCGTCGTCATCATTGTAATCATCGTCACCATTGTCATCATCATCATCATCATTGTCGTCGTCATTGTCATCGTCGTCATTATTGTCATCGTCATCATCATTGTCATCATCGTCTTCCTCATTGTCGTCGGCGTCATCATCATTGTCATCGTCGTCATCATTTTCATCGTCGTCGTCATAATTGTAATCATCTTCGTCATTATTATCATTGTCGTCGTCATATATTTGTGCCACAGATCCAACAACATGTAAAGACAAGAAGACAGATGTTGTGTTTGTGTTAGATGCGTCAAGCAGTGAAGGTGTCAACAACTTCAAAACACAACTAGACTTCGTCAGCAATGTCACGGACTCGTGAGTATTTCACAATAATGACGTGTCTAGTTTGTTCTTTGTTCATCTTTACTTGCCGCACCTTATTATGGCTTCTTCGTAATAGTTAGAGTACATGTGTCAGTGTCCTCACGATTAAGTTGTGCTCGATGATGATTACATTGTGTCCGTGTGTTTACCTTTTAAACTATTCAATACGTATATAGCGTGAGTTGACCATCAACTGAGGTCGATACACACATATGTAGGACACAAAGAATTGTATGACAATAGTGTGGACTTTCATTAAAATTGAAGTTACAGTGCAATCAAATGTTAGGAGAGACCACGTGCCTTCTGAGACCAATATACAATTATCAGCTGAATGAACTTTAAATAAATGTCAACATGCTTACAACGATCACTTGGCAGAGCGAACTTAAATAAAATAAAGGTACGAGTTCGGGTGCGTATGCATTAAAGCACGAGTGCGCTAGCGACTACTATTAATCATTGACCGATATCCTGCATAAATATCCGTTTATGTTAAGGTTTGACATTGGTCCAGATGCCATCCAGGTCAGCCTTGTAACCTTTTCTACTCATGCTTACAACGAATTCTTCCTGAACGCCTACAACAACACAGTAGACCTGAAACGGGCCATCAAAAACGCCACTTATTTAGGGGGAACAACTCATACGTATGAAGCGCTTGCCTTTGTCAAAGATAACAGGCAAGTAATATCTCTTTCGAACACCGCCTATATGAACTGATAACCAAGAGGTTTTATTCATTGAAGTGACCTTGTAAGTGAAGTTGAATAACATTTGTTAAACTGCAAGTAGTAGTAGATATCATCTTGGATTCGTTTTCTGTATTTAACCTGTGTTTTTTATTTTTTTACTTGTTTTCAGTTTGGTTTTAATGAAAATTTACTAAGTTTGTTTTTAAGCCTGAACTTATGAATACTACTTTACTCGTAGTGTTAAGCCTGCGCATAAATATATATAAACGTTTAATCTATTCATGTATGACATATACCAAGACCGGAGCTCAGAATTCTTTCTTTGAAAGACCAATAGAGACAAATGTGACACAAATATAAACATTTGTCTTTGAAATGTGTAATCACATCGATGTGTTTCAAAACTGTTATGTTCTTTTTTAATAATTATAAAAATCATTCACACTCTGCGGTTACATCTTCTCGGCCAACATAACATGTCCAATCCAAATCAACTAGAACGGTAAGCTACTCGAGAAAAATACTAGGTTCATCGTGCCCTGTTCCTTGAATAGTTTATGTTAAGACAATTTAGTTCAATCATTAGGTTATATTTTCTTGACTAGTATATTTAAGTCATCACACGTCTTGTATTTGAGTAATTAGTGTTAAGGCTGCATTTGCTTTAGTACCATATCGTGTACATTTAAGCCAGGGTTTGATCATATGTTCGTTTCCTGCAGTTTTAAACTCGAGAACGGGGCCCGAGAAGGGGCGGTGACGAAGCTGGTGGTAGTACTTACAGATGGTAACTCGAACTCTCTCTCGCAAACACAGACAGCGGCCCGTAACTTACAACATATCGGAACAAGGGTAGCTTCTGTCTTGTCTACATTCAAAAACTAACATTTATAATATCTTTTAATATCAGCATGAACATTTGCTCGTAAGAATGTTTCAAAAATGTTCCGTCAACAAATGTTTCAAATTTCCGAATCAAACTTGCAAAACAATGTATCTGACAGCAAGATGTCGAACAACTCACATTAATGAATTGAGAAAAGACTTCATGGGGGAAACTGAACACAAGGTTTCGGCTTTGTTTGTTTGTCAGTTGCTATGAAACCCATGCTTTATTTCCATGAATTGTCAAGCGTTCATTAATTCGCCTACAAAGTCGCGTATCTGACCTAGTCTTCATATAAAACGATGATAACATTGACCTTAATGAAATCTTAGTTACCTTAATGAAATCTTAGTTACCTTAATGAAATCTTAGTTACCTTAATGAAATCTTAGTTACCTTAATGAAATCTTAGTTACCATAATGAAATCTTAGTTACCTTAATGAAATCTTAGTTAAGTTAAAATGTAGGTCATGCATGTTAAGGAAGGTCTATATTTACATATATAATCAGGTGGAACATGCATAGGACCAACTCGTACAGTAAACCGTGGACCATTCTGTGGCGTCTCTCACAGCGACATCATAACGCTTCTTGTCGATTCACGGGCTGTTCAATAGCAGCCGACTCATCTTAAAAATATGTGTTAAACTAATATTAACAAAATAGTTCATACAATAGTACACATAGTTCACACACATTTATTAGGGATGTTCAAACAGAATATATTTATATACCTATAAATCTACATAGATTAGTTGTATTTGTAAGAACAACTCAGCCAATCAATTACGAGTCGGTTGGCAATTATTAAGATTAACACGGGTAAATCCTTGATTATTAAATCAAGCTCAGAACTACCTCATACATTGTTGACCTAATTTGCTCTGTTTCTCAATCGAGATAATGTTGAAATGTTACTCATACCTGTGACTGTCTAACCCCCTTACAGGTTATATCGATAGGCATTGGTACAGGCGTGTCTAAAACAGAACTCATCCACATAGCTTCAGACACCAACCACGTGTTCACAGTAACTGACTTTACAGCTCTAGAAGGAATCACCACCCAGTTAGAGACAGCAGCATGTATGTAGTAAGGCCTACTAGTTACTACTGATACTCATCAGTGTCGTTATTTTATTTAAATAACTTGCGTTTCATTTGTCTGTCGAGTGTCAGCTACATGAATAACAAACTCCATCCTTTAAACGTTCCAGTGTTCGTACAGTTTCCGGACATGTTCTTGAACCATGTTTGGAGCTCGATATTGCTCTTGTCTTGCATTCCACTATAATAAATACGAATTGTTCTTAAAGTATCTCGTCAATCAGAACTACATGCTGATCGGAATAAGTGGTAGTATTTGCGTTTTTGAGTGTCTTGTACATTTGTATCGCCATCTAGAGGTCTCGTTAATAAGATTTTGTTTTCAAATGTTGCCCTCTTCGTTGCTTGTTGGTTCACGAATGGTTCCGAATGAACACGGATATTACCGAACTAAATATATTTACCGTTACACCCTACAGGTAGAACACCAGTTACTTGTGGGGAGAAACCTACAGATTTCGTGTTTATACTAGACTCATCGTCGACCCAAGACAACTTCCAGAAACAGTTAGACTTCATGACCTATTTTGTCCGTCAGTTTGATATTGGACCGAGTGATGTACAAGTCAGTCTGATCGTTTACAGCTCCAGTGGGCATACCATATTTTATCTCGACACGTAGGTATCAGACTCATGTATGTATTGTGCCCCCAACCCCCTTCGATTCATGTTTAGAGCACTAATACTGGGCCATCAATCTTCTAATTAAAGCAGCAGTGTTACAACAGACAAGAAGCACGCGACATGAGTACATGTTCTATATACTCGCTGACATTGTTGTTGCTGTCGGAACGTACGGTCACTAATACGCATTTTCCTGAATACCTGCTCTCCAGAAATGTTTTGCCTTACGGTGGGTACAAATGCAGAAACCACGTTTTATCCCATCTTTACTCGCAAATAATGTCGCTAAAACTGAACAACAATAAAATAAAATCACAATTCAGGATCATTTGAAAAGAGGTATGGTATATGGAGAGCTGTCGCTTTATCGATGCTACTGTGGTGTATACTCGTGATCCAGTGAATTTACATGGACGCGTTCATCGAGGTGAATGATTCAGTACAAGAGTAATTACATTAAACAAGGAAACCATATATGCTAGTAAGCATTGCAATGTGTACGACATTGAGCTTGCCTTGATGTCTATTTAGGGTGGATATGTTGAAGAGTTGTTTATTCCGACGAACTTTAAACCCGTAGTAACAATGAAACTATAATGGTCCTCGTAAAACCACCAAAACCAGGTAAGAACAAGTAACCTTTGTCAAAGTATGAATGTAAGACAGCTAACTTTTGAATTGTAGATACAAGGACAAACCATCTCTGATCGCAGCCATTCAGTCAGCGGGCTACCGCAGTGGATCAACAAATACCGGTGCCGGCCTTCAATATGCCCGCTCCTACCATCTCACTACGACACATGGTGCAAGAATTAACGCTAGTCACGTGGTTATAACGATGACAACCGAGAAGTCGACCGATCTCAGTAAAACCATCTCTGAAGCTCAAATTCTAAAGGTCTAGTTACACCAGTTCTATTTACTGTTGCTGTTATTTTGACAATATTTAACAAGGGCGATTGATGCGAAATTACATTCGAATTCGTTCATTGAACAAACCAGTACTAAGCAATGAGGATATAGTTGATTGGTCAAAGAAACAACGGGGGCCTTGCTGGGGTTTGCATTCACGACTGACAGAGTATGTGTCAGACTCGCTACCCACTGCGCCACGCCGCCACTCTGTAAAATAAAACTTCCATTTTTCATTAACATGAATACAAAACCATGGCGTCAGTGCAGTCTCTTTCCAGTCCAGTTAACGATTATTATCTAATATGTTTCATCTTTATTCGATTATGTTTTCTTTTTGGTGTGTTTCCAAAATGCCGTACATGTACTTGTTTATAACACAGCATTACTGGAGCCTTTTTGGTAGTTTGTGGAAATTTCACATAATCAAAACAGCGATAAAGGCGTAGCTCAAGCAAACAGGCCCGTGTTCACAAAGCTTTTCAGAATTATGATCAAGGTCAGGCTCAAGTTAAAAAAAATATGTTACTATGGACTAACTATAACCTACTATAATTATTTAACTATTGAATGTTGGTATTCAATGAAATATGTACTCCAGACAATACTTCTCGGAATTCTAAAAGCTTTTTTATGAAAGAAAAGGTAAATTTTATAGTTGCGAGCGTTATGAAAATTTGAGCCAACTAAATAACAAGATCAACTTTATTATAGTTAATTCTCTCCAACATGTACTTTAATCTAATGCATTTAAGGTCTAAAAATAATTACCATGTCAATGTATACAAAAATCAAAAAGTCTTGAACAGGTAAAGGTAAAGCCAGAAGAATAAGAGTAACATGTTTCAGAAGAGAATGATTGCATGTTCTACTCTGTGTCTGTTTCCGGTCATAATATCAGAAATAAAACCCGAGCAGTTGTACAGAAGTCGAGTTTGATGTTATAAACAAATCTAAGGGAAAGTAAGCACTACAAATAAAAAGTGAGAACATGTAAGATCTTTGAATAATGTGAATGCTTTACTTTATTGTAGGACCACCAGATTGAGTTGATTGCTATCGGTATTGGTTCAAACCTAAACTCGTACGAATTGAATAGTATGGCGACAGACAGTAATCACGTGTTCAGTGTTGGCAGTTTCGACATTCTACATACGGTACAAGAGGACATATGGGACGAGTCTTGTGGAGGTTCGACCTATACAGTTACCTCAATACTGAGAACGCTTAAAATTAAGGCCAGTTCCATATTATCAGGTTGAATAAGACAACGTGAACAAATATGTAGACATTAACACAAATAAATAGTTTGACAAACATTGCAACATACACTGTACATATAAATAGTTACTGTTTCAAATTATTAATCTTCTTAGTCAATCAATGACGCGCTTTAATCAACATATTAACAAAATGTTTTTCAATAAAATACTAAACTTTACAGGTAAGTATATTAAAGGACTACAAATCCCTTATTATTACTAAGATATCAGTACCTTCTGTAACTTCTGTAAACAAATATTATCTTAAACTATTGTTGTGGAGTGTGGCTTTCAAGTTATCTCGATCGAATTAAATGTCACACTTTCAATAGCTTCACACATATACATGAATTTTCTTATTTCAGAGGGGAAACCTTTACCCGAAAAGCAATCAGGTGTGTCATAACGTTTCTCAATATAGCTATACATATTAGCTTTATCCACCATCCAAAACTGACCGACCGACTCGCTCTTTTATAAGAAGGGGCATTAAAACTAAGTTCTATGGATGGAAATGTATGAAACCGTACATGTTTGTTTTTACTTCATTGATTTATGGATTAACAGATTTTTTCAGAAATCGAAGCTTGTTGGTAAACTAGTATATGGTTGATTGTTCCATCATAGTAAATATAACAGGATTAATTTCGTCAGTACGTACTTGCATCTTACATATATAATGGTAAAATCAACATAGTCCTTGTTATTTAATATATATATGAACGCTAGGTATGTGTCTCTGCTTCTATGTTCAGGATGTGCAAACAAGCCTACTGACATTGTGTTCCTGTTGGACTCGTCTGCCAGTGAGGGACGCACTAACTTCCAGAAACAACTCATCTTTGTCAGAGACTTCCTATACCAGTTTCAGATTGGTCCAGATGCCGTGCAGGTACTAGCAGAATTTCGCTATTTTCGAATTTTTAAGTTTGTAAGCGTTTGCTCCTTTGTTGGTATGTATTTCTATTTTCTTAAATGTCAAGGACAATAATATGTGTCCATGTTAACGAACTGTTAAGGTTTTCCTATAACTTGTTTAGTACATCAAACAGTACACATGTTTGTTTTTTTAAATAATGAAAATACACAAACAAAAACAAGAGCACGCATGCAAATTGAGTATGCAAACCCAGTATGGGACACCTGCAGAAAGACATAAACAAACTAGAAATGATACAGAGGAGGTCAGCTATGTACGTCACAAACAGATACCACAACACCTCATCTGTAGAAACAATGCTCCAACAACTGAAATGGCCTCCACTAGGAGGAGAGAGAAGAAAGACTAACCCTCCTATATAAAGTTGCAAATGGGGAAGTGAAAATTGAAGCTGGAAATAAACTGATACCACCTGATAGACTCTACAGGCACACTAAAGCCCACTCTTTCCAAATACTATCTTGTAAGACCAGCATCAGGAAAGAGTCCTTCTATCCAAAAACGATTAGAGACTGGAATAACCTACCCGCCCCAGTGACCGCCGCAGAAAGTTTTGACTCGTTCAAGAAACTACTGCTTGCATATTAACTTAAAGGCTGGTGTTTTTATTTGCACCTGTATAAAGTTGTGTATAGCACAAACTTCATTTGTTACTTTTGGACTTTTTGAGTTTCGAGTATGCGAGCGCACACCAAATACAGTGACAGGATATTCAACCAAATGACTGTGTACACTAAGTGGTAGAAGTAGAATAGAAGTACAAAAGGAAAGTGTAAACAAAATACAAGTACTGAGTTATCGACCACGGAACCCTTGCAACTTTCATATCTATGTACTTGTAATCTATAACGCAGCAGTACGAGCATTCTTCAGCACCTGATGTAACACACTATGTAGTGCTAGTCTTGTTAAAATAAGACGACACTCACCAGTGTATTGATTGCTTTTAAAAGTATTTGTCATCGATGCTTAAGCATAGTTTCAAACTTCAATCCGACTTTTTTCTAACGACAACCATCACTGTTGTCGACATTGGTGAGCCTGTTTTTGTTTGTTTGTTTGGGTTTAATTGTTTGTTTGTTTGGGTTTAATTGTTTGTTTGTTTCCCACGTAGGTGAGTATTGTGACATTCAGTAGCGGTGTGTATGAAATGTTTGCACTCAATGCATTTCAAGACCAGACCTCGCTATTGGGCGCCATAGCTAAAATACCCTACCATAGTGGATCAACCAACACAGACAAGGCGTTGAAGTTTGTACGGGAAAACAGCTTCAATGTATCGAGAGGTGAGTCTTAATACAGGGCGATGTACCAATAGTGTCGTTCTTTAGTGTTGTTGGTTTTGATGAACAGCTTGCACGCACCAAGAGGTGAGTTTCAATACAGGGCGATGTACTTATAGTGTCGTTCTTTAGTGTTGTTTGTTTTGGTGAACAGCTTCAACGCACCGAGATGTCAGTTTCAATACAGGGCGATGTACTAATAGTATCGTTCTTAAGGTTGTTTGTTTTTGTGAACATCTTCAATGTATCGAGAGGTGAGTTACCAATAGTGTCGTTCTTTAGTGTTTTGGTAAAGGATTATGAAGTCGACAGTAGAGATGATAACATAATGAATGTGCATACAGACATGTAGATACAGTACATGATGCCGGCGACAGAGAAGAGCTCACTACTGATGGTTCTAAAAACGACGACTTAAATCAGGATACGGAGTTCATACCACCACATCGTTGTCGGTTAATTGTTTATATGCATCGCATTTTTTAAGCAACGTACTTAGCTATTTATCAACCACACTCTTTTAACCAGAATCCAAAACTCTAGCCATATTTATTTGTTTACCATCATAATCATTCTGTGTTCAAGGTGATCGAGCGAATGCTTCAAACGTCGTCGTGGTAATAACTGACGGACAGTCTACTAATCCTTCTCGTACAGCGACGGAAGCAAATCTACTAAAGAACCAATCTCTCGTCATAGCAATAGGTCAGTGGTCGTTTCTATGACAACCAAATGATACCATTTACGCACATGATCTTAGTGTCCTTTAGCAATTATTATAGTTTATAGTGGTCCACACATCCATCCTGGGTAGCAGGATTTTGGGGGTCAAGTGGTCAAAGGTCAAGGTCACTAATGTCAAATGTTCAAAAAACATTTCCAATTGTTTAAGTAACAATTTCCCGATATGAATTTCTTCTTCATACATATGTGCAACTAATTTTGAACTGACTCATCCAGTTGTACAAAACATCTGTGACAAAAAGAAAGCTTTAGGGGGCATAATGTTTTACGAACATCTCTTGTTATCATTTTCTTTTCCTTTTCTTTTAAAGACTTGTTTGGAAAGCTTGTCTTCATGTAGAGTCGTATATAACTTTTAGACTGAATTCATTGGTTGTTTTTTATGTGTAGGCATTGGGTCAGGTGTGCATGAGGACGAGTTAGAGAGAATAGCGTCAGATGTCAATCATACCCTAGCTGTGGCTAACTTTGACGCCCTGCAGACCCTCAACAATGAACTCACCTATGTCGCGTGTGACAGTAAGGCTATACTGGGTGTTACTTTGTATTCTAAGCATCCAAGTATATAATCTATTTTATAGACGGACAGTGCAATATTTCTATACACTACACTATTTGCATACACCGGTATCGTGGATGTCTTCATGAAATAAAAATTCAATTTTTCAAAAATACGGCTTTCTGATTGGGCGAAAAAATATACACTATTTTTTATATGGGCGAAAAATATAGACACTATTTTTTATATAAGTTTTTGCTCTGCGCAACATAATTATATGCCTTCAAACGAATATCTTTCCAGCTTGCGAATTTATCTCCTTGGCAGACATAGTATTTGTCTTAGACGCGTCTTCCAGTGAAGGTGCCGTCAACTTCCATAAACAGCTCGACTTTGTGTCACGTGTGGCCAACGACTTTCTCATTGGTCCAGCAAAAGTACAGATAGGCGTGGTTACTTTCGCGGAAACTCCAAATATAGAAATCAAGCTGAACCAATATTCGGATAAGGCTGCTTTGTTGACAGCTATACAGATGATTGCGTACACCCAAGGCACTACACACACTGACCTCGCCCTCAAACTCACAAGGGAACAAATGTTTACACGCGACGCCGGCGATAGAGATGACGCAAAAGATTACGTCATTATTCTCACAGATGGAGTCTCTGCGGATTCGAACTTTACACAAACTGAGGCGGCCATGTTGAAACAGCTTGGTATCGAGATTATTGCCATAGGAATAGGAGAAGGTGTTAACAATCAGGAAGTAACGGGAATGGCGTCTGACGGAAATCACGCGTTTACTGTGTCGGATTTCAGTGTGTTGCCGACGATAAGAGAGGAAATAAAAAAAGCCGCGTGTGAAGGTAGGCTATGTTGAATCTTCTAGAACAATGTAGAGGCAAGATGGAATTTTAACAAAGCACAGTCAGTCCTATACCTTGAAACCAACCCTTCGTTTATGCATATGGTAATTAGATTCGAGTTTATTTCGAGAAACCCAGAAGGTCTATGGCCCGTGTTGACAAGTAGATGCATGTAGATAAATACATGTTGCTTATTCACATATAAACAAGCTAAGGGAAAATAATTCTGTTCTCGAACACCGTTGATATTTTTCTAGATGCAATTGCATGTTGCTTTAAGTACAATGTATCATTACCTTGTTAAAAAATCAATTGAATAGAAAAAGATTTCTAAAATGAGTTCGAAACACTTGTATCTTAAATACAATATAATTCGTGAGTACCTATTTCGTCTGATCACTAGTTTAACATGATTGTCCGAGTATATACATTCAAAGAACTGGCGGTTAACAATGGTTCGTCGGAAATTGTCCGTACAACATAAATTGTATCTGCAAAAAATCTTTAGAGCTAGGTGTATAAATGGCTTACCACACAGTGCTCTTTAACTAACATGTTGTTTCACAGTTTGTTATTATTCTCAGAGGTTATTACGACAGTAGCGCCAACAACAACGCCCATGCGGACAACGTATGAAACAACGGCTCCTAAAGAAGTATCTATATGGGGTAAGATCGTGTATATACTTGTATCGTGTACACATATTCACATAAAGGATATGTTCTCTAAATTTCTACTCGGTTTTAATACAGATAGATTACGGACAGACATTCCATACATATTCGACTGAAAGGCTCATCACATTCTTAGGTTTGTTTGATTAGGTTTACAGTTTATATACATGTTGCATATGTTATTGAATAGCTATTACGGCCCGTGGTGTGTTTGTTTGTTTCGCATGAACTCGCCAGTTATATCTAAATCAAACATTCAATATCTCTACACTGACAAAACACTTTACTGTACCATTACAACACATTACAGTTACAAAACAATTGACGACAACACCGGCTCTAACAACTACACCTACGACAACACCGACGATAAAGGCAACTACACCGATAGTGACTACGTATAAAACGACAGAGCCTATCGAGGTGTCCATATGGGGTCGGTATAAGGTTGTTTTATACAAAGATATATTTTAAAGTAAAGACAAAGTCGGCGATGTTCTTGTTTGTGTAGGTAAATATTGACATATGCGTGTAGGTGGTCATGCAAGGAAGCTTCCTTTGAGGTTTCATCAAATTTGGCCTAAAGTAGTGTCAGAAGAGAAGTTTTGTTTCAAGGTATATATACAATTTTGTCCGGTAGTTTCAGAGCAGAATACTATTTAAGCAATTCTTGACGGACGCACGTACATCACGAAAACTCACCATAAAACATATACATTGTATTGATTCAACATCTGGCATTTTACTCTTTCAATAAATATCAGTATACTTTAACTTAACTGTCGATATAGAAAGTGTTCATCATTTGTAGCGTCTACTAGTGAGGCTACCACGTACAAGACGACAGAACCCATTGAAGTGTCTATATGGGGTAGGTAGAACAAAGCATTCGTGATTCGTGAACGTTTTATACATAAAACCAATACTAAAATGAATTTCGAAACTGTCTTAATTAATCTAGAAGTAGTTTTGTATAAATAGATCCAGAGGCATAACCAAATTAGCATTTCCATGGAAACTAGTTGATGAAGTTGAAACTGTTAAACCAAATTTTATTTATCTGCCAGTTAGCCCAAAGATCTTTACATTCAGGGTCGAAAATTTAAGTATTC